>ORJL011706108.1_pt1 | contig 10665 bp, 11 predicted proteins | sample 1779941 | NCBI WGS metagenome assembly ORJL01 (sample SAMEA104232317, study PRJEB22302) | groundwater metagenome | biome: forest; feature: aquifer; material: groundwater | place: USA | collected 2011-08-07 | depth 5.8 m | reverse complement strand
TGAGAGGGCGCGGGCGATGGCCACGCGCTGCCGCTCGCCGCCGGACAGCTCGTCGGGCAAATGCTGCAGGCGATGATCGAGCTGAACGAGCGACAGCAGCTCCCGCGCGCGTTCATCGACCTTCCTGCGCGGCCAGCCGCGCAGGTGAAGCGGAAGTCCCACGTTCTCCACCGCCGAGAGCGTCGGCAGCAGATTGAAGAACTGGAAGATGAACCCGATCTTGTCGCGGCGCACGCGCGTGAGATCGTCATCCGAGAGTCCGCCCAGCACCTCTCCGTCAACGCGCACTTGGCCGGATGTCGGACGGTCGAGTCCGCCGATCAGGTTCAGCAGCGTCGATTTGCCGGAGCCGGAGGGTCCGATGATCGACACCATGTCGCCGCGCGGGATCGCGAGGCTGACCGCGTCGAGCGCAATGACGTGACGTTTGCCTTCGAATTCGCGGGAGACGCGGTCGAGCTCGAGGACGGTGGTGGGAGCCGCGGCTGACACGGCGGTGGCAGCGTCCGGGACCATTTCCATACTATGTGAAACGCTTCACAAGAGTGTCAACTCCCGAAGAAGACGACATGAAATGGCCGACCGTGAATGCGCCGCCACCGGCGGCCGCTACACCCCTCACGTTCCGCCGAAGCCGATGGTAACCACTCCGTCCTCGACGATGACGGGGACGGCGCGGCGTCCGCGGCTGTAGGTGAGCATGCCCGCGAGCTCGGCCGGATGCTTCGTGACGTTGATGTACTCGAATGGGACGCCGCGCTTCTGATAATCGTCGCGCGCCGCGTGTGTGTAGGGACAGCTGTCCTTGCCGTAGATCACGACCATCGTTACAGCCTACGCCGGCCCGCCGATCTGCGCCAGCAGACCGTCACGGGGTCAGAGGGTCAGAGTGGGGTCAGAGCGGGGTCAGACCTCGTTGCCATTCCTGCGGTTTTCAGACGACTCGATGTACGCAAAACTTGCGACTCAGTAGTGCGCGATCTCGGGAATCCTTAGAAGTGCGCGCTCAGAATCATGAGATCGAATCTTGCTCACGAAGCGCCGAGTTCTTGATGTCGCGACACCTAAGAATGTACATCCCGGGAATGCGCTGCACGGGTCACAAACGCGCAGCTCGCCCAACAGCGACTCGGCTGCCGCCCAGGAGGGTCAGAGGAGGCTCAGACCCGCCTCTGACCCCGGTCGTCTGACCCAGCAGCTGCCGCGTCTTCGCGGGGATCGGCATCGCGCTCTTCGCGGCGTAATCGAAGGTGACAATCACCGTCTTCGCGTCGGCAAGACATTGCCCCGTAGCCGCGTTCACAATTGTGTCGCCGAGCGTGAAACTCGAACGGCCGACCTCGTCGACCCTCACGCGCACTTCCAGTTCGTCATTCACAAATGCGGGCGCGCGGTAATCGCATTCCGCGCGCGCGATGATCGTCCCCGCGCCCGGCAGCCCGGTCGATCCGGAGAGATGACGCCACCACGCCAGCCGGCACTGTTCGAGGTAAGTGAAATTAACGGCGTCGTTGACATGGCCCATCGCATCGCAGTCGCGAAAGCGGACGTCGAGCCGATGGGAAAAGGCAAAGTCGGTCGGCATGGGATGTAGAATACCTGACCACCGTGGCCGCACCGAGCGTCACACCCGACACCTTCACGCCCGACGAAGCACGCGCGCTCGCGCCGTACTTCACCAACACCGATCGCCCCGTCTTTGCGCTCATCAATCTTCCGGAAACCGTGAAAGGCGCGCTCTTCGCGCGCTACTCGCGGTCGGCACAATCGCTGCGCCGGCTGTTCCTCGATGAGTTTCTCGGGCAGATTCCTCTGCACGCCGCCGCCGATCGCGCCGAGGGCTCGCCGGCGACCGTCGGCGCGGAGCGCGCGGACAAGCTCTACACGCGCGTGTTGAGCGAATACGGCGACGACTCGGTCGCGCAGCTCGGGGGCGCGCACCTCGCCTGCGAAGGCGTCTCGAACATTCTCACAAAGGTGCTCGAGTGGGGACGGCTGATGGCGTATCTCGAACAGTCGACGCGCTACGTGCCCTACACGGACAAGCCGAACGGCCGCTGGAAGTACCACGTGCCCGCCGAGCTCGAGCGATCGCCGCTGCGAGAGCCGTTCGTGCGCACGATGAATGCGGCGTTCGAAACCTATGCGCGCTGGATTCCAGCCATGGAGGCGCACTTCCGGTCGAAGTATCCCAAAACGCCCGAAGACTCCGACGGCGTTTACAAGTCGGTGATTCGAGCCAAGGCGCTCGATACGTTACGTGGGCTCCTGCCAGCCGCGACGACGTCGAACGTGGGGCTGTTCGGCACGGGCCAGGCATTCGAGGCGCTGCTGCTGCGGATGTTCGCGCACCCGCTCGAGGAAGTGCGGGCGCACGCGCAGGCAATCCTCGTCGAGCTTCGCCAGGTCATTCCCGCCTTTCTCGCGCGGGTCGATCAGGCGAATCGAGGCGGCCGGTGGATCGAATACCTCGCCGCGACGCGGCGGGACTTCGCACGCGCCGGCAGCGGGTACCTTTCCGGCGTCGACGCCAACGCGAGCGCCGAGGTCACGCTCACCGACTTCGATCCCGACGGCGAGGCCAAGGTCGTGGCATCCGCGCTGTATTCGATCAGCGATCTGCCGGATCAGCAGCTCGCCGCAGTGGTGCGCGGGATGTCCGCCGACGAGCGCGCGGCGCTCCTCCGCGCTTACGTCGGCGCGCGGACGAACCGTCGCCACAAGCCGGGGCGCGCCTTCGAGCGGACCTCGTATCGGTTTGACGTGCTCGCCGACTACGGCGCCTTCCGCGATCTGCAGCGTCATCGCCTGCTGACGCTCGAGTGGCAGCCGCTCAGCAGCCGCCACGGCTGTGTCGAGCCGGCCGCGATCGAAGAGGCGGGAGCGCTGGCCGACTGGCGCGAGGTGATGGATCGCTCAGCCGAAATGTACGAGGCGCTGTTGTCCGCCGATCTGCGTGAGGTCGCGCCGTATGCGGTCGTGATGGCCTACCGCATCCGGTTTTACATGGAGATGAACGCGCGCGAGGCGATGCACCTGATCGAGCTGCGCACGGCGCCTCAGGGCCACCCGTCGTACCGGCGGGCGTGCCAGCTGATGCACCGCGCGATCGCCGAGGTTGCCGGTCACAAAGCGATCGCCGAGGCGATGCAGTTCGCCGATCACTCCGAAGTGGAACTCGAGCGCCTCCAGTCGGAGCGCCACATGGAACAGAAGCGGCTCAGCTCATAACCTGGCCGCCGCAGATGTTGTAGGTTTGCCCGGTGATGGCGGCGGCCCGCGCCGGCGTTGTTGACCAGCACGTCGAGCGGAGTCCTTTCGAGCAGGCCGAACGCGCGAGCCACCGCGGCCTCGTCCGTGACGTCCACCTCCAGGGCCAGCGCTCTCGCCCCTCGCTCCTCGATCGCGCGCGCAGTCTCTGCCAGCTGCGCACGCGTCCGGGCCGCGACTGCCACCGTCGTCCCGGGCTCGGCAAACGCCAGCGCGATCGCGCGGCCGATGCCCCGGCCGCCGCCCGTCACCAGCATCGTCAGTCCTTGGTCCAGTAGCGCGAGAACTCGTCGAGGAAGGTCAGCGACTCGAGCGATCGCATCCGGTCGAAGAAGAGAACGCCGTCGAGATGGTCGTATTCGTGTTGAATGACGCGGGCGGAAAAATCCTTCGCGTCTACCTCGATGCGCTCACCCTTTCGATTCAGCCCGCGGATCTTGATGCCACGCGCGCGAGGGACGCGTCCCCTGATGTCCGGAATGCTGAGACACCCTTCCCAGTCCTCGACGATTTCGCCGCCGGCAGTGACGAGTTCCGGGTTCAGCAGCACCACCCGCTCCGCCTCGGACGATGCCGCATCGGACTCGGTGTCGCTGAGCGAGGCGACAAACAGCCGCACGCTTTCATGCACCTGCGGCGCGGCCAGACCCACGCCGTGATACTCGACCATCGTGTCGATCATGTCGTCGATCAGCTGCTGCACGGCCGCGCTGTTCACCTCGGCGCGGTCGAGAGGGCGCGCTTTCTTGCGGAGCACGGGATGGCCCATGCGCGCAACTTTCAGAATGGACATACGGGCGGAATTATACTTGGTCCGGCGTGGCTGAATTCCACCTTCACCCGCACGACGATTCGCACGCGTATCGTTTCTGCCCCCGCTGCGGCGGCGAGCTCGAACGCCGTGTGCTGAAGATCACCGAGCCCGAACGGCTCGTCTGCACGCGGTGCGGATTTGTCTTTTACATCGATCCCGAAATCGCCGTCGGTACGATCATCAGGACCTCCGGGAGCCGGCTGGTGCTCGTCAAGCGCGCGATCGATCCGGGTTACGGCAAATGGGTCTTTCCCGGCGGCTACGTGGATCGGGGTGAAACGCTGGTCGCTGCTGCCGTGCGGGAAGCGCGCGAAGAGTGCGGCCTCGACATCCGTCTCGACGGGCTCGTCAACATCTATTCGTACCCTGGACGGGCGCCGGTCATCGTCGTCTACGCGGCGACCGCGGTGAGCGGCACGTTATGCGTTGACGAGGAGTGCCTCGAAACGGCCGAGTTCGAACCCCACGCGCTCCCTTGGACGGAACTGGCATTCCGCAGCACACATGACGGCCTTCAGGACTACTTGGCCGGCTTTCTGCACCCGCTGAATCACTGATCGTGTTTTTCCCGATAGTTCGCGCGATTTTGAAAAACTGACGCACGGAAGTGTGCGCAACGGAACAGCTTTGTAATCTGCGCGCCAGCTGAGCTCGGCCGCAAGAAGCCCGGATCGACCGGTAAGAATCATGATGAAACGGTCCAGCCTGTTCTTGGTAACTCTCGCCGCCGCGCTCGCCGCGGCCGCGTGCGGATTCGAACATCGACGAGGGCCACTCGCGCCAAGCAGCACTCAGGCGGCCCCGCCCCAGACGCCCCCCACGATGAGCTCGAGCGTATCGATGATGGGCGTATGGGGATCGCAAAGCATTACTCCGCCAAGCCCCTCGACATGTACGAACTTTCAGTGGCGTGTGACCAGCCAGACGGCCACATCGCTGCAGGGCGATTTCTTTGCCGAGTGTGCCGCGGGCCTCTCCATTACCGGCACCGCGTCCGGTCAACTCGTGCACGGCACGGTGCCTCTTACCGTGAGCGGCACTGCAAGCATGCCGGGTATTCCGAGCTGCAGCTTCTCGCTGAGCGGGATCGGCACCGTCGAGGACAACAACAATGCGCTGCGGATCCCTTTCTCGGGCATCACGTGTCTGGGCCCCGTCCAGGGCACCGAAGTGCTCCGTCGCCGCGTCGAGCCGCCGCCACCTCCGCCGGCGCCTGAACCGACACCGGCTCCGCCATCACCGGCTCCGACGCCGGTCAATGGACACCATGTGGCGCCCGGACCGCTGACCGAAGACCACGCAAGTCAGGTCGTGCGGGCGACAGCCCGGGAGTTCCCGCATCTCACAGCCGTGTTTGGCAGCGAAGCAGACGCCGTAGCCGCGGCCGATCAGCTGTTGCAGCGGACGATCTGGCACTTGCGGCTCCTCGGCTATGATGCTGCGCGACAGCGCAATCCCTCGGGCGCGATTTCCAGCGATAAGTTGGCGATCGTCTTCAACGGCGGGTGGCACGCATACGACATCTACGGTCTCGGGGGCCCGGGACGAGCGACGACCGTTCATCCGCATATCTACGAGGTCGCGCTTCCGAATCCGGTCCCGCACGGCGGGATACCCGACTGAGGCGTTCGTTCCAGATCTAACGGCGAGGACTCAGGGCTGGCTCTAATCCGCCAGCCCTTCCGCTTTTCTCTCGACCGTCGTGATCTTCCCGCCCGCGGCCACGATTTCATTCTCACGATCGATCGGCAGCTGCGGCGCGCGCACGAAGCGCGACACCGCGGCGGCCGTATCGTTGATCTTCAGCTGCTTCATCAGGAACGTGAAGCGTTCCTCGAGCGCCTGCCCAATCGCCCGCCGGACGTCGTCCGAGAGGCTCCACATGCGCTTCTTGAACGGCCCGATCGCTTTCTTTCGCGCCTTGTAGATGAACTGTTCCTCGGTGTCCTTCGGTTTTCGCTCTTCGACCGCATGCTCGCGAACCCACGCGTACATCTCGGCTTTCAGATCGGCGGGAAAGGCCGGATGTTCGTAGACCATGTTCTGGAAGTCGGTGGCCAGGTGGATTTCGCAGGCGCCCACGCGGGGAAACGCGTCGAACGCCTCCGGCGGCAACGCCGCCAACATCGCCTACAGGTAGCCCTTGAGAATCCCGCCTCGACTTCAGTACTGTCCCCATCTGAATGGTCGCCGAACCCCGCAGAGGTTCAGAGGCTGCGGAGCTTTGAAGGGGGTATGAGTCTGTCGAGCGTACGAGGGGTCCAGGGTGTGGTAAACTCGCCGGTCGGAATTCGGCGCGCTGAGACAGAGGGGGGACGTGGCCGACGTGCCTCTCCACTGCACAGGAGGCAGTCATTGCTGACCCAGAGGGTAAGAGAGATCCTTTCCTGGTACTCCTGCGAGCCGCCCGGGGTCCGTGCAAACATCGCACGGATCCTGAATCACGGGGATCTCGCCGGAACTGGGAAAGTGGTCATCCTGCCGGTCGACCAAGGCTTTGAGCACGGACCGGCGGAGAGTTTCGCGGCGAATCCACCCGGCTACGATCCCCGCTACCACTTCGAGCTGGCAATCGAGTCGGGGTGCAATGCGCACGCCGCCCCTCTTGGGGCCCTCGAGTCGTGCGCCCAGGAGTTTGTTGGGGAAATCCCGCTCATCCTCAAGCTCAACAGCGCAGATCTCCTCTACACGGGAATCGACCCGGCTCCGGCCGTTACCGCGAGCGTGAATGACGCCCTCCGCCTCGGCTGCTCGGCGATCGGCTTTACCATCTATCCGGGTTCAGCACTTCGGAACCAAATGTACAACGAGATCCGCGAGCTGGCGTCGGAAGCGAAGTCGAAGGGGCTCGCCGTCGTGGTCTGGTCCTATCCGCGGGGGTCCGGCATTTCGAAGGAAGGCGAGACGGCGGTCGACGTCGTGGCCTATGCAGCGCACATTGCGGCGCAGCTCGGAGCTCACTTTATCAAGATCAAGCCGCCTACCGCGCACATCGAGCGCGACAGCAATCGGAAGCTTTACGAGAAACAACGCATCCCGATCGCGACGCTTTCGGATCGGGTGCGGCACGTGGTACAGAGTGCTTTTGACGGTCGCCGCATCACGATCTTCTCCGGGGGTCCCGCGAAAGCCCGCGAGGAACTCCTCGAAGAGATCAAGGCGATCGCTGCCGGTGGTGCCTTTGGCTCCATCGTGGGGCGGAACTCCTTCCGGCGACCTCGCCAGGAAGCCGTCGCGTTCCTCCGCGAGGTGATCGCTCTCTACGCGGAGTCCGCCGCGTTCCCGTCTCGCGACCTCTCGGTTGCGCGATCGGGTTCCTGATCCGCGTCTTCGACGACGACGCCCTCTCCGCGGCGCGCCCCGCGGTTCCGCGCGCCAACCACCATGAGACCCGCGGTCAACGCAGCACCTGCCCACGGCCTTTCCTGCACCTGACGTCATGACTCCCTCCGACGTTCGTCCAGCATCGCCGAACCACCCCGATCGCCACTTCCGTCAGTGCGTCCTCTGCACCGGACCGATTTCTATCGACCACCTTGTTTTCGAAGCCGACGCCTCGGTGGACGGCCACCAACTCCGCTATCCGAGCGGAAACGGTGTGATCACGAGCTCCATCATCGCCGCAATGGGTATCCCTACGACTATCGCCGGGCGGGTCGGAGACGACTCGAACGGACGCGTGATCCGGGACCTGCTTCAATCTCACGGCGTAGATGTTTCCGAGCTGCATCTCGCGCCCGATCTTCAGACAAAGATAGCCAGGAATGTGATTTCCCCTCACGGTGAGTGGCGACGAGAATCCGCCGAACCTGCCGTCGTTCCCTACCTGACCAACGGCCGGCCCCCCAGCCTGGACCGATTCACGCATCTCCACGTCGGAGGTCTCAACGGCCTCGTCCGTTCGGCTCCCGCCGCTACCCGCAGCCTGATCGAAGCCGGCCGAAATTGCCGTCTGGCCGCGAGCATCGGGCTGTCTCGGCGCAATTTTGATGCCGATCTCTTCAATGAACTCATCTCCGCCCAAGACGTCGTGTTCTGCACTGCCTATGAGTTTCGGCGTCTCACCTCGACCGAGTCAGAAGCACCCGAAGACGTCCTCTCCTCAGCCATCGCCTCCCGATTCGAGAGCTGCGTGATCACGTTCGGCGCCCTGGGTGCGATCGCGAAGTGGAAAGATACCGATTGCTATTACGTCAGTGCTCATGGATGCTCTCTCGTGCACGCGCGAATTGAGGTGGAATCCCAAGTCGTGCGGCTGATGGAATGCGTGAAACACCCGCTCGTCCGTGCCTCAACCCCTTCCGTCTCCACGGTCGGCGCCGGCGATGTCTTTGCGGCGGTGTTTCTGGCGGCCTCGCTCTCCCGGTACGCGATACCCGACGCGCTGCGGGCGGCCGATCGAGCAGCATCGCTATCCGTTAAGGACCGCACTTGGGATGCGTGGCTTGCCCGCGCGCCCGATATCCCTGCTCTGATTCGGTTGAGTAAGGCCGAATCACTTTGAGGAGTCGCGGTTGCATTGCCCACGAGGATGACGATCGACGATGTATCTGTTGCTGAATCGGGTGGCAGCAGGTCGCGATTCCAGGGAACCGCGACCAGAGGTGCGACACGCCGCGAACCGAGGCCCACTCCGGTCGGGTGTGGCTTGGCCCGCCAGCGTGACGCATCGGCGTTTTGTGCGCGATCGTGGACAGCGAGAGTGACCATGTCCAGATTGATCGTGTTCTGCGGCCCACCGTGCTCGGGAAAATCACTCTTGGCCGGTGAAATAGCTCTCCGTCTTGGAATCACTCATTTGCAGATGGATGAGGCGCGGGAGCGCCTTCTGCCGGCGTCGCGTCACGGCTGCCAGGATATCGACACCGCGTACCGAGCGGTTCGCTGGATGGCAAGCTTGCTTCTCGGCCTGCACCATGACGTGATTGTGGATTCAACCTACGGACGCTGGGAGCAGCGCCGGGCGCTTGAGGAGATAGCCTGCGAAGCTCGTGCACCCATGCTTCTGATTCAGTGTAAGGTGTCTGAGGAAATAGCCTGCAGCCGTTTTGCGCGCCGCCCCGTGGGCCATGCGGCCGTTGACCTCACCCGGGAACGAGTTGCGCTGCTGGTGAAGGGCTATCCCTATTGCGCGGAGGGCTTGATTCTTGATACAGGTACGCGCCTATCAGAATGCGCAAGCGAATTGGCCAAGTACCTAGCCGACGGAGGGCCGGTACGGCTTGGCGAGTGGTCGAAGTCTGCTCGCGAATGGCGGTATTGGCCAGGGCCGAAACGAGGCGCCTGATTTTGTCGCGAGTTCGACCGCCGCGAATGCGACCGAGCCTGTCATGGGAGCCTGTCAGAAATTTTGTGTGTGGGGCATAACATGAGGAGTGTTCATGCCCCGCAAACCGAAAGTGTCCACGTTTGAGGCGCCGCTGGCGCCCATTCCCGCAGAGATTCTCGATCAATTGGTCCGCCAGGGGCCGCTGACGCCGGAGGAGCTCGACGCGGTGGTCCGTCGGTTCAAGAAGGCGATCATCGAGCGGGCGCTCGGCGGCGAGCTCACGCACCATTGGGGGTATGCCCTCGGGGGAGCCAAACCCGAGGACACGACGAATCATCGCAATGGGACGAGCGGGAAGACGGTGCTGACCGACGATGGCCCGTTGGCGCTCGCGGTCCCGCGCGATCGGGCCGGCACGTTCGCGCCGCGCTTGATCGGGAAGCACGAGCGCCGCTTTACCGGATTCGACGACAAGGTCATCGCGTTGTACGCCCGCGGCCTCACCGTCCGTGAGATTCAGGCGTTCCTCGGCGAGATGTACGGCGTCGACGTCTCGCCGGATTTGATCAGCACGGTCACCGACGCGGTCGTGGTCGAGGTGACGGCCTGGCAGGGGCGGCCGCTCGAGCCGATGTATCCGGTCGTGTTCTTCGATGCCCTGCGCGTCAAGATCCGCGACGAAGCGGTCGTCCGCAGCAAGGCGGTCTATCTGGCCCTCGCCGTGTTGCCCGACGGCACGCGCGACGTACTCGGAATCTGGATCGAGCAGACCGAAGGCGCGAAGTTCTGGCTGAAGGTCTTCACGGACCTGAAGACGCGTGGCTGTCAGGACATCCTGATCGCGGTGACCGATGGCCTCAAGGGGATGAGCGAGGCGCTGGCGGCCGTGTATCCGGCGACGACGCTGCAGACCTGTATCGTTCATTTGCTGCGCAACAGCCTGGACTTTGCGAATTGGAAAGAGCGGAAACCGTTGGCGGCGGCGCTCCGCCCGATCTACACCGCGGCCAGCGCCGACGCCGCGCTGACCGCGCTCGAGGCGTTTGAGCACGGCCCGTGGGGCGTCCGTTTCCCGACGGTAGTGGCTGCCTGGCGCCGTGCCTGGACGCACGTGATCCCGTTCTTTGCCTTTCCGCCCGAGGTGCGTCGCGTGATCTACACGACGAATGCCCTCGAGAGCGTCCACGCGCGCCTCCGCAAGATCATCAAGACCCGCGGCCATTTCCCGACCGACGAGGCCGCGACGAAGCTGCTGTGGCTCGCGCTGCGCAACATCACCGCCACCTGGGTGCGTGGCGCCCGCACGTGGAAG
>ORJL011493656.1_pt1 | contig 10665 bp, 8 predicted proteins | sample 1779941 | NCBI WGS metagenome assembly ORJL01 (sample SAMEA104232317, study PRJEB22302) | groundwater metagenome | biome: forest; feature: aquifer; material: groundwater | place: USA | collected 2011-08-07 | depth 5.8 m | reverse complement strand
TCATTCTCGTTGAATTGCTGCCATAACTGAAAACCAGCAGCGGCAAGTAACACTTTTGCAATCTCATTTGTATTCTCGTTTGCAATTAGTTGGCGGAACGCAATAGTGCTTGCTAGAACTTCCTCTTCTCCGGACGGTTGATAATGACGCAAATTGATCATCAGAGCCATATCGAGATCAGGATGAGATGTCAAAGATACTAGTGGGTTCTGACCCGTCTCATTAGTTTTGTTGTCAAATAAATGGGGATTACCTAATGGGTACAAAGGATCAAGGCGGTGTAACCTTTCAAGTTGATGTTTTAGATCGGATTGTACAGAATCTTTTTCTTCCAGATCTTTTTCACGGAGACGGATAGCAGCAACAAGTGCGCGTGCTGCCTGCTTAGGACACTTATGTGCTTCATAGAGATTAGCGGCACGGGAAAAATGTTCTGAGGCTTTGGTAACAATTTGCTGATCGACGAGATCGTCAAGATCGAGTTCAATATGAAACCCTGGGCACACGTTATGTTTTTCGCAGAATTCCCCGAAACGTTTGAATGCAATACGGGATAATGCTAAACCAGCAATCTCCAAAAGATCTGCCGGAGGATCACTAACCAAAAGAGATACGATAATAGATTCAAGGTTTGCTCTGTCACCGATCGCTCCATAGTAAAGCATCAGACTTCGTTGCCAATCGGGTGACTGCAATTTACTGCGATCGACCTGAGACAGAATAGTGGCGCACTTCGAAACAACACCGTTTTCCAGATTTAGCCCGAACCGCAAGCGCAATGCTTCATCACCCCGAACATTTTCTAATAAGGCTAATGCCACTTGGGATCCATGCGTGCAATACAGTAAGAAGGCATTCAAGATCTGGCACTTAATACGGTTTTCTTCTGTCGATAAACCTTGCGCCTTTGATAGATAGATTTGACATTTTTGCAAATTTCCGTTGGGTTTGTTGGGGAGAAACAAATTGGCAGCCAGTCGATACGCTCTGGCTTTGAGCTCGACGTTTATAGATGTTTTGGTTTCCGCGTTCTCTAATTCCGCAATTAAAGATTCGACATTTTGGATCAAGGGCTCTCCATATCCTCTATTGGCAAGATCTGCCATAGATTCGATTCTGGAAAGGAAGCCTTTTTCCAATGCGGTTTTTAGCTCATCTAATAATTGCCCTTTTTCTTCTAAATTCCAGTTTAGTAACTGGCTTACACTTTTATTGGTGTCCGTAACTAGCGATAAGATTTGAGCATTGCTTGTCTTCAAGTGCACGAAATCAGTGTGATATTGTTCAATACTTTGTTTAATTTCGTTTAATAGCCACTCGTGAATTGAAAGATTCTCTTTTGTGGTTTCTGTTGCAATAGCTATAGCATCACACGCCTCAAGCAGACGATCAATTTCTTGGCGTAGATTCCCATCCTGTTGAATACTTACTTCAAGGGCGTTAGCTAAGGTGCGAATTTTATCTAATTCAGTTTGATCAGGTTGATCTAGTAAGAATTGATACTGCTGTTGTATCAAACTAGCTAATACGTTCGCTCCTATCCCCCCAAGTAATGAAGCAGCAGCGACCGAGAGCGACACGCCGGGTGCAGCGAACGACAACAAGGCTAATGCAGAGAGAAGAGCCAAGCCACCAACACCAACTATTTTCTCTAAAGAGATACTTCTCAGATTGTCGTGAAAATATTTTTGAACGGATTTCTTACGGTCGAAATCAGTCATAATCTACATTTCCTGAAACCTACTCGAATGGAATCTTTAGTTTACTTTCATATTTAGCTAAGAGAAATACTCACTAATCCATTCTCTTACTTCCCTCCAAAGATCACGCAGCGAATCAGTAAACCACCGTCTTGTGCGTTTCCACATTCCTAAAACGATACCTATCTCTAATGCAATCAGACCACGTGATAAATTAGTATTGGGGTTAAGCATATCCTGAAATGCAACAGGCAAATAGCCAAGTCCATATTGTGCCAAACCACCAAGAACCTCTTTTGTAATAAATGCAACAATGACAATGAAGACCAAAAGAATAAGGCGCGGGATCATGATTTACTTTTATCCTATTTCCTTATGTGTTGTATCACATCCCTCCTCTAAACGCCCGCGCCAATATCGCCTGATCGATCTGCTCTGCCCGCCGCCGCGCCACTTCTACCGCCTGTTCAATCGCCTCCGCCTGCGCGAACAGACTCTCGATTTTGGCGACGATGCGGCGTTGTTCAGCAAGTGGAGCGAGAGCAACGGGTACATTTTTCAGGTCTTTACCTGAAATACCTTGCTGCCCTGCGGATGATTTTGCTTTGCCTTCAATAATGTCACGAGGTACTTGAGTTGAGAAGTAAATCTCAAGATATTCAGGCAACACGTATTCTGAAAAAATTCTTGCACGAATTAATTTATCTGGATAAATTATAGGAACCTGCAACCCTCTCACCATTCCACACACACCAACTAAATCGAGATTTCCGTTGTAACGAGTAAAAAGTAAATCGCCATTTCGTAATTGATAGTGTGAAACTTTTTTCATTTCTTCACGCAAGTAGCGCAACTCACCAAAATTTACCAAACGAGGGCGCAGTGCACTAATCCGTAAGATCGGTATTCCGGGAGGTTCAAATTCGGGAGTCTTTGAAAAGTATCCGTTTTTCAATTCATCCAACAATCCATCAAAACTCACCCACTCCCACCCCTCAGGCAACTGCGGCAACTCACTCGTATCAATCGGCGCAGGCTCAACATACTTTTTGCCCTTTGTTCTAGCGACAGTTGAACTGTCGCCAGAACGCACTTTGCGCTCTGCCTTTATGCGTTCCAACAACACCGATGCAGGTTCATCATTGGGATCATGTTCAACCAACTCACCGCGAAAGGCTTTGGCAAGCACCGATTGACGAAAGCGTTTGAGTAACGACGGCACAGCATCTAACGCCTCACGCGCCGTGCGACTCTCGTCAAAAAGCTTTTCGATCTTCTCAACAATGCGTTGTTGTTCGGGGAGAGGAGGAAGAGGTAAGGGCTGTGCAAGATATTCACCCGTCTTAAGATTCCTTAAGCCAGATGTATCTTGTGACATGCTGCGGCGATCTTGCTCCGCTTTAGCCCCTGAAAGAAAATGGAAAAGATATTTGGGGTTGATGCGATGACTACTGGGGCGGAGCCGCATGGTGAAATTTGAGTACAGATACATTTGACCATCTGGACTCCCTTCAAACAATGCTGGTAAGCCAACTAAATGAGGACTACCACTAGATTTACTTACAATAATGTCACCTGCTTGCAAGGCGACATCTTTCGCAACATCATTTGAAATTTCGCATCGTGCGACTTCAGTGAAATCCAACTTGCTTCCACGCATATTAGTGGAACGCAAAACGGGATAGCCTTTTTTTCCTTTAGCTTCAGCACCCCAGACTCCGCCGCGATGATTATCTATAACGTCTTTCAGAGTTGTCCGCTCCCAACCCTCAGGCAACTCATCACTCATTTCATTACTCATTACTCTTTGCCATTCCCATTGCTCAACTGCACGGCAAGTTCATTCAAGGCATCCAGCGCCGTCGCCAACTTGGTCACCGCTTCACCCACCAAATCTTCTGGCTCAGGCAAATCATCGGGGTCTTCCAGTGTGTCATCCTTCAACCAAAAAATATCCAGGTTATCTTCGCGCGCGGCGATCTCCTCACGCGTAAAACGTCGCCAGCGTTCCGTCTCACGTCGTTTGCCTATTGCTCCACCGACAGTTGAACTGTCGGCGGAACGTGCGCCAAAATAACACTTCTCGAAGTCAGCGAAATATTTTTCGGTCAAACCGTTGCGCTTCGTTATCTTCTCGGTGTTCGTCCGCAAATCGTAAATCCACACCGCGTCGGTCTTCCATCCTTTATCAAAGAACAACACATTCGCTTTCACCCCCGCCGAGTAAGGCGTGAACATCCCCACCGGCAAACGCAAAATAGTGTGCAGGCGGCAATCGGTCATCAACAACTGCCGCACATCGCGTCCGGCGTGATCTTCAAACAACACGTTATCGGGCAGCACCATCGCCGCGCGTCCGCCCGGTTTGAGGATCGTCAACACATGCTGAATAAAATTTAATTGCTTGTTGGATGTGGACACCGTAAAGTCATCGCGGTTCGGCACTTCGCCGCCGCCCTTCGTGCCAAACGGTGGATTGGTGAGAATGCAATCGTAGAGGTGATCGCCTGCGCCCTCGGCGATGGAATCACCATAATGGATCTCGCCCTCGATGCCATGCAGATAAAGATTCATCAACGCCAGCCGCCGCGTCTCCAACACCAGCTCCCCGCCCGAAAGAGTTCCGTGCTTGAGCCGCCTCTGTTCGTCACGCGCCAGCGGCTTGCTTCTGGATTTTAAATTCCACTCGGCGGCAACGATTAAGAATCCAGCGGTGCCACAAGCTGGATCGTGAATTGTGTAATCGGCGGCAACCCCTAAGTCGGGGCGCACACAGCGCACGATAGAGCGAATCGCTTCGCGCGGCGTGAAGTATTGTCCCGCGCCTTTTTGTTCGGCGGCATACTTCTGCAACAATCCTTCATAAATTTCCGCTTTGAGATCGACATCGATCTCCGCCCACTCGGTCTCGTTGATCAGCAAGATCAACTTTTTGAGATTCACCGGCTCGCGGAATTTGGAGAGCGCACCAGCGAAGATGTCGCCGAGCAGTTCTTTCTCTTTGCCCAGCTTGTTGAGCGTTGCCTGATAATGATCGGTGAGGTCGGTGCCCGAACGCTCCAACAGCGTCGCCCAGCTAAAACTCTTGGGGACAGCTAAACCTTTTTCATCAGCCAACTTGAGAAAGAGCAAATACGTCAACTGCTCGATGTAATCGCCATAGTGCATACCATCGTGCTTGAGCGTATTGCAAAAGCCCCAAAGTTTTTGAACGACATCGGTCATAATTTCATCCCGAGAAATGATCAACAAATTTCTTAATTATATTAACAATCTGAGGCAGTGATTTATTTAAGGAAGTCATCTCAGTAAAAAACTCTCTGGGTAAAATTTTTTTAAGTTTATTAGCAGTTATCAGAGTGTCAAACATATATCTTGCTACTTCTAATATCTGTGCAACCTGCTCCTGTACCAAGTTAAAACTATCCGTTAAAGATTCTTTTTCTATAACTTCTCGAAAGTTCGTTTCTAGAAATTCACCTCCATTTTGAATAGAGATTAGCACGTCAATTAAGCTTTCAAGAGTTTCCGGTTGAGGATGTTGTTTGATTCTCTTAAGCTGCGGAGTGATCTTTTGAAGCGAGATCAAGTCATTGGCAAGAGATTGAAAGGTGCGAGTAATTTCATCTGCAAATAGTACATCAAACTCAGAAACTCCCAAATAAATTACAGGAGATGCCCATTCCCCCGAATCGGGTCGCACCTCACGTATTTTTTGACGTGCAGCTGTAACACTATGCACAAACCCATATGATTTGCTAAGATGCGAATAGAGATGACCAGAGAATAACAATGAAGCTTCCTCGGACATATCAAATTGCATACCTACCACTATTGGTATCCCTGCCTGAGAAAGCATGTGGGCAATACTGAATTTATGCCCTTCAGTTGGGAAAGCGGCGCTCTCGCATGATGTGGTTATAAAAACTGCTAAATCTGGATGATTATTGAAAATTGTCGATTTTAGTAGTTCTGCAGATATGACTCGTCTTCGCTGAGTTATATCGTCTTCCACTTCTACAGAACCGGGGTTGCCATGAGTTGTTAAATGAAGAACATGAGGTTTTAATTCTCGTAAGGCTACGCCTAGACTACTTAAGGTCGTATTGCGAAGAGGCGGGAACAATAAATGCCGGCCTTCAAGCCAAGTTGCACTTTTTAGAATGTTGGCTATTCGTGCAAATTCCTGATCTGCATTTGTTGCATAGTCTCCCACAGGACTCGCAGTTGCCAGAAGTATTTTAACCGGTTCTTGAATGTGCCAAGGTCGATCAAATACCCCCGCGCGACGAATAACAGGGGAATTAAACGAAATAGCAAATGGTTCCGAGTCGAGTGCGTCAGTTGTCTTAAGAAGTTCCCAAGGTAATCTTGCTAGATCTTGGCTGATTGTATTAACTTCAATTCGTAAAGTCTGATTTTTTTGGAGAGCCTCATCATAGGTTTCACAAAATTTTTGACATGTTCTTTCATCTGCCAGTATAGCGTCATACAGATTTTCACCAACCCTAGTCCCGATATCTTTCCAATCTGTGGTCTTCAATCCATGGCTAACTTCTTTCATAGCATTATTTGCCTGCTCAAGGATAGCCTCGGAACGACTTATTAGAATATTAGTTGTATCTCGAATCACCCCAGTCTCATTTAAGAAAGTAGCATCCAAAGAATGAAGAATCTCATCCTTATAAGGATGCCAATAAACACGCAAGGTCTTTGGCGGTTGAAAAGATAAATCTACACGAACCTCTAATGGGTTGGGCATGTAATCTGAAATCCAATGCTATACACTTAAGCAAAAGAGGATTATTTCTTTTTATTATCAGACTGAGCTAAAAATTGATCTTGAAATGAATAGGCAGTCAAGGAAACTATAGCTGTAGCGAGTAATTTAAATTCAGAGATGAATGGGTATTGAACCTCCAGCTGTCCTAAAACATATCCGGCTAAACCTGCCATTGTTGTTGGTAATATTCCCTGGTTTGTTCTGATACGCTCTCGCAATTTTCCAATAATCCCTTCTAAAGTTTTCTTTACATCTTCAGAACCACGTTTAGGTGCAATCTTCGCTTCAGCAGCTCTCCATTCGCCCTCTGCTAACTTCCACAAGTCCTCCTCACTACGATTCTTAATAAATCTTTCCGCTTCTATTGCAACCTCTTCAATGACAAGTCTAGATGACATATATCCTCCTTTGGATATTTTTCTATTGTGCGTAACAATACGAATCGTTGCAGATTCGTATTGTTACGCAGCCACAGCTTCATTCAACCTGACCAGAATCTCTTTCAGCGCCCCGCTAAACGATTCGTCCACCCGCTTCCACGTCGCGCCAATTTGTTCAAACTCCAACAACTCAAAGTCGCCCTCATCAATTGTAAGGTTGCGAATCAAGTGCCGCCGAATCAAATCCAGCCATTTATTCTGTTCCGCCGTCAGCGTTCTATCGCCTAACACTTTGCGTATCGCTTTATTCACCCGTTCCTCTGCCGACATCAACGGCTCGTTCTCAGCGGCGTGATGGATGATGGAGATGATGTCTGCCAGTTCATGCTGATAGGCACGACGCAGATTTTCTTCGGTGAAGTGTTCGGGGCGTGTCTGCAATTTCTGCCGTAGGTCGATCAACACATTCGTGTTCCATTCGCTAGGGCGATCCAACAACACCCGCAAGGCTTCTATCTGTACGCGGTTCTCTTTGACGAACTGGCTAAACGCTTCGATGTAATCTTGCGGCTTCAACGCCCGTCCATCGGTTGTGCGGAAGAGATATTCTGAGGTGACGGTATCCACTGCCTCATGCGCCACCAGCACCGTATGCGGCGGGCGCGGGTAATTTTCGAGCAGCGCCAAGAAGTTCGCGTCGCGCAAAATCTTCATCGTGCCCGCCCAATCATTTTGCAAATTGTTTTGTAAGTCACGCGCAAACTTGCCAATGTCGCCTTGCGCGATAAACGCCGCCATCATCTTGCGCCCCTCGGCAGAAATATTTTTGGCGACGCGCTGCAAACGTTTGATAAGCGCCTTGGTGTTGTAGTCAACATTCTGGTTGTTGTAAATCTCTTCGACAATCTCGCGATTCTTGCGCGTCGGCTTGGTTGGCGGCTCAGCGGTGAAGTCAGTCGCCGTGCGGAAGTATTCCAACACGCCCACCGCGTCGAAGACTGTGAAGTGAGTCTTATTGATAGGAAGACACAAGCGTGTACCGCGCCCAAGAATCTGCGTGAACAAAATGCGCGATTTGATCGGACGCAAGATCACAATCGCTTCAATCGCCGGAATGTCCACACCCGTCGAGAGCAAATCCACCGTCACCACAATTGCCGGTGCAGGGCGGTTGCGGAAGCGGCGAATCTTATCCAGCGGTCTGTCCACGCTCGGCGAGCCAGTGATCTTCTGCACGAAGTCATCGCCCTGCATAAACTCTTCGCGTAAAAACTTCACCATCTGGTCGGCGTGCGAGATGAACGGCTGATCGTTGTGAGCAAAAATGAGCGTCTTGGGGAAATGTCCTGTCCGTTGCTCATGTTCACGCAAGTAGGTCGCCAACTCTTTGACGATCTTGCGATCGCGGTCGGGCGCAGTCCAATCGTTATCTAAAGTGTTAGCAGGCAGTTCGCGTTCGTCTTCCATGAAGTCCATCTTCAACTGCCCAGTGCCAGTGTTCAGCAACCCCACCTCTTCACCTTCTTGCAAGAAGTGCCCACGCATACTGATCTCGGATTGTAGTCGCACCGCATCGTAATCTACCAAGAAGCCGTCAGCGATGCCGCGATTGACATCGTAGCGATAGATCGGTTCGCCGAAGTAAGCGACGGTGTGCGCCGCCGGTGTTGCCGTCAACCCGATCTTGATGCCATCGAAATGGTTCAACACTTCACGCCATTTACTATCTTCGGATGACGAATAGCCACGATGACACTCATCGGCGACGATCAAATCAAAGGTGTGAATTGGAATGTCGAGTTGATTGGCATCAGTCTCGTCATCGCGGTCTGCCCAGTTCACACCTTCAGGACTGCCAAACAAATTGATGCGCATCCGCTGGATGGTACTGACGTAAACAAAAGCGTGACGGTCACTTGGCTCGGTCAGATACGACTCAGGCAACACTTTCGGATCGAACGGCGTATCGTCCTCTTCCAAATCTTCACGGCGAAAGTGTTGGCTGTACACTTCGTAGATTCTGTCGAACTTCAAGCCGGGTTCGGGTTCGAAAGCCGCCAATGCGCCCACCGCTTGCGCCGCCAGTGCGCGACGGTCAACCAAGAACAGCACTCGCTTGGCGTAGCCCGATTTCATCAAACGATAAATCGAAGCAATAGTCATGCGCGTCTTGCCGGTGCCGGTCGCCATCGCTACCATCATCTGCCGCTTGCCATTACGAATCTGATTCTCAATCGCCGCTACCGCGTTCCGTTGATAGTAGCGGTCAGGTTCTTCAATAGGGTGAGTTCGCTGCCACAAGTCCGCGCCACTTAGATCGCGCGCTAAAAATTCGCGCAAAGCATCGGGCGTATGGAAGCGAGCAATCAGCCGCGTGAGTGAAAGCGGGTCGCGCAGATCGCGGCTGTGAATCTCTTCGCCGTTCGTGGCATATACAAATGGGATGCGATATTCGCCGAAACGATAAGGGCTGTCTGCCAGCGCGCGCGCATAACGCTTGGCTTGTTCAACTACATTTTGAGGATCTACTGAAAGTTTTTTGGCTTCAACATCGGCAACGGGTTTGCCATCGAGGAAGAGTAGGTAATCGGCGGGACCGTTATCAGTGGGGAATTCTTCAACCGCATCGGACGAGGAACGATCACCTTTATCCCAACGCGCAAACGATACAACCCGCCAGCCAGAGGCGGCGAGAGACTTATCAATTCGTTGTTTGCGTGTAGCCTGTTCACTTAAAGGTGACATAGCATTAGCTGTTAACAAAACGAGCCGCCACGCTGTTTTGCGGACGGCTCGGAGTGAGTAAGGCTACCACCCCCGTCGCCATCGCGTGGTGCGCTGGCTTTCGGGGATTAGTTTAACATATTTTGCAACTGTTAGAGTTCTACTTTCGTGACAACCATTCGACAAGAGCAATCTTGGCGTTGACAATGGATTGGAATTCAGGATCACCCGTAACAACCACGCCATTATGATCTGCCGCCGTCACTACAGCAAAGGCATCGGCATATGAAACGGGGTAACGCGCCTTGATGTGCGCCGCCGCGAATACGGTGGCACGCGAGACAGGTACGATCTCCAAGGGAAGCTGATCGATTGCGGCTAACGCCCGTTGCGCCTCGGTCAAGCCATGTTCGCGCTCAATGGTGTATAGCACTTCGCCGACATTGATCAGTGAAACATAGATCGCATGCTGCCCTTCTTCCCCTTCGGCGAGAATCGCCCGCACCCGCGCCATCCCCGCTTCGCCTTGCAAGTAAGCCAACAAAGCGAAACTATCCAAAACGTACGCCGTGATTTTACCGGCCACGTGCTAGCTCCCGCTTGTGTTCAGCGAGCAACGCTTTGGTCAGCGACTTGCGCCCTTTCAACATCCCGGCTGCCTCACGCACCGGGTGTTGTAGTTTGGGAACGAGGGTTAACACGCCGCCGTAGTCGACAACCTGCACTTCCATCCCCGCTGTCAGTTTATACTTCTTGCGAAATTGGGCGGGGATCACTACCCAGCCCTTCTCTGAGATGATGACATTCATTATTGGGATATCCTTTCGTGTTATACAAAACTGAATAATAGTATAACGCATATTTTCGCAAACTCAAAAAGCCGCCCAAGAATATTGGTGGCTCGTTTGGAATACGGCAATTATTATGGGGGCGGTGGCGTAACGAGCCTCTATTTGGCATGTGCCTTTTAAAAATATGAGGCGCGATTTCCGATCATGGCGTAACCTCTTCACGAGGCCGGTCATGGATCTTTTGCAATTCCAAATCCAAAAACCCAACGGCATTTTCGAGTGAGATT
>ORJL011484136.1_pt1 | contig 10666 bp, 11 predicted proteins | sample 1779941 | NCBI WGS metagenome assembly ORJL01 (sample SAMEA104232317, study PRJEB22302) | groundwater metagenome | biome: forest; feature: aquifer; material: groundwater | place: USA | collected 2011-08-07 | depth 5.8 m | reverse complement strand
GGAATCGTGACCTGCTCGGCGACGCGTGCTGCGACGTCCACCGCCGAGACCCGCGCGTCGACCGTCGCCGAGATGTCGAGGAAGACGAGCTCGTCGGCGCCCGCGTCGGAGTACGCGGCGCCGAGCTCCACCGGATCGCCGACGTCTCGCAGGCCCTGGAACTTGACGCCCTTCACGACGCGGCCGGCCGCCACGTCGAGACACGGGATCAGGCGCGGGAGAGGCATTGCTCCAGGAAGCGCGCCCCCGCGGCTCCGCTTTTCTCGGGGTGGAACTGCACGCCGGTGAACGAGCCGTGCTCGACGATCGCTGCCACGCCCTCGCTCGTCGCGACCGTCGCCTCGGTCTCCGCGGCGTACGAGTGCGCGAACCAGAAGGCCTCGCCGCCGGGGCGGAGCCCCAGATCAGACACACCCACGGGCTCGACCCGTGCCCAGCCGATGCGCGGAACCCGCTCGGTGACGAGGCGCACGGCTCGCCCCGGCACGAGCCCGAGACCGGCCACGCCGCCGTCCTCCTCGCTCTCGTCGAGCGCGAGCTGGAGGCCGAGGCAGATGCCGAGGATCGGCCTGCCCGCGGCGTGGCGCTCGCGCAGGACGATGTCGGTTCCCCGTTCCTTCAGTCCTGCCATCGCGGAGCGGGCCGAGCCGACGCCGGGAAGGATCGCGAGGTCCGCGTCCGCGACGTCGTCGACGAGCTCCGCGCCGAGGCGCCCGAGCGCGAGCTCGACGGAGCGCACGTTGCCCGCGCCGTACCGGCAGATCGCGACGTTCACAGAATCCCCTTCGTGGAGGGCACGAGTGAGCCCTCTGGACGGAGCGCGGCGCGCAGCGCGCGCCCGACCGCCTTGAACGCGGCCTCGGCGACGTGGTGCGGATCCTCGCCGGTCGCCTCCACGTTGATGCACATGCGCCCGCTGTCGGCGAGGCTCTGGAGCATGTGCTTCGCGAGGCCCGGGTCGAGCTGGAGATCGAGCACCGACGCGCGGCGGCCGCCGAGATCCACCGCCGCGCGGGCGAGCGCCTCGTCCATCGGCACGACTGCGTCGCCGTAGCGCGCGATCCCGCGCCGGTCGCCGAGCGCGCGGTCGAGCGCCTCACCGAGCGCGATCGCCGCGTCCTCGGCCGTGTGATGCGGCCCCGTCTCCAGGTCGCCCGTGCCCTCGAGGACGAGGTCGAGGCCGCCGTGGAACGCGAGCTGCTCGAGGAAGTGGTCGTAGAGGCCCGCACCCGTCGCGACGCGCACGCGGCTCTGCCCGTCGAGCCCGAGGCGCACGCGGAGCTGCGTCTCGGCGGTCGCACGGACGTGGCGCACGCGCCGGCCCTGCGGCGCGTCCTCACCGGCAAGGGCCGCGAGCAGGAGATCGTCGTCCTCACGGTCGTGAACGGTGATGCGGATGCCGTTCTCGTAGACACGCACGACGCAGCCGCGCGCGAGCAAGGTGCCGGCGAGCTCTTGCGGCTCGTCGGCCGGAACGAACAGGAAGCTCCCGTACGACGGGAGCGGCGCATAGCCGAGCGACCGCAGCGCAGCGGCGAGGCGCTCGCGCTCCTCGATCGTCGGGCCGAGGTCCGGCGGCGACGCGAGCGCTGCGAGCGCGAGCGCTGCGGACAGCGACGAGACGGGAGCAGGCGCCTGGCGCGCGTTGAGGTCAGCTGCGACCTCGGCCGACGCGAGCGCGTAGCCGACCCGTGCACCGGCGAGCGCGAACGCCTTCGAGAAGGTCCGCAGCACGATGACGCCGTCGTCGATGAGCCCGACGGCGCCGTCGGAGCCGCTATATTCCCAGTAGGCCTCGTCGACGACGAGCGGCCGCGCTCCCGGCAGAGGGTCGAGCGCGCCGGTCGGGTTGTTCGGCCGGCAGCAGAACGTCAGCACGGGGTCGTCGTCGCCGACGCGTGCGCCCGCGAGCTCCGTTCCGACGCGGTAGAGCGAGTACGTCGGCTCGTCGGCGATCGCAACGACGTCACCCTGGCCGGCGAACGCGCGGGCGGCGAGCAGGATCAGGTCGTCGGCGCCTGCGCCGAGCACGACGTTTTCGGGCGCGACTCCGGCGTACGCGGCGATCGCGTCCGTCAGCGCGGGGTAGAGCGTGCGCGGGTACTCGTTGACGGTCGCGAGCGCGGCGGCGACCGTCGCCGGCCGCGAGCTCGGCAGGGGGAGCGGCGGGACATTGCCGTCGAAGCGCATGAGCTCGACCGGGTCGATGCCGGCGCGACGCGCGAGGTCGAGCGTCGTCGGCGCCCAGCGGTACGGCTGGAAGGTCGGGCCGAGCGGCTTCACCGCTGCACCGCCGCGGCGTGCGCGCTCATGCCTTCGACGGCTGCGAGCGCTTCGACGGTCGGGCGCACGCGCTCGAGCCCCTCGGGCGTGAGCCGCTGCACGGTCACCGGCTTGAGGAACGTCTCGAGCCCGAGCCCGCCGACCGAGCGCGCCCAGCCGCCGGTCGGCAGGACGTGGTTGCCGCCGGTCGCGTAGTCGCCGCTCGCGACGGGCGAGCTCGAGCCGACGAACACCGCGCCGGCGTTACGGACGCGGGGCGCGAGCGCCTCCGCCTCGCCGAGGAGCACCAGGTGCTCGGGCGCGATGCGCTCCACCTCGGCAAGCGCGGCCTCGAGGTCGCTGCCGTCGATCGTCCTGCAGACGGAGTCGCGGCCGTGCTCCGCCTGCGCCGCGAGCTCGAGCTCCGCGATGCGCGGGTCGCCACCGCGGCCGAGCACGACGACGACCTCGGACGGGCCCGCGGGCAGGTCGATCGCGACGTCGCGCGAGACGATCAGCTTCGCCTCGTTCACGAAGGCGTTGCCCGGTCCCGCGATCTTGTCTACACGCCGGATCGTCTCGGTGCCGTATGCCAGGGCGGCGATTGCGTGCGGCCCGCCCACCGCCCACACCTCGTCGACGCCGACGAGCTCCGCTGCCGCCGCGACGAGCCCGCTGCCGCCCGGCGGCGTGACGACGACGATCCGCTCGACTCCGGCCACGCGCGCCGGCACGGCGCACATCACGAGCGTCGACACGAGGCCGCGGGGGACGTAGATGCCGACGGAGCCGAGCGGAACCCAGCGCCGCTCGAGCTCGACGCCGGGCTCGATCTCCATGCGCAGGTCGGCGGGCCGCTGCGCTTCGTGCCAGCGGCGGACGCGGTCGGCCAGCTCGAGCACGGCGTCTTCGGGCAGCCCCGCCTCCGGCTCCGCGCGCGCGGGCGCGACGCCGTCGAGTGAGAGCGCCCACTCCGCGAGCGCTTCGTCCCCCCGCGCGCGGACGTCGGCGACGATCTCCGCCACCGCGCCGCCCACGCGAGCATCCGTTCTGTTCTCCTGCGAGCTCATGCAAGCATTCGCTCGACCGGGACGAGCAGAATCGACGATGCCCCCGCCGCTTCGAGCGCGGGTAGCAGCTGCCACACGTCGGTGGCGGGGATCACGCTGTGCACGGCGACCATGCCGGGCTCGGCCAGGGGCAGCACGCTCGGCGCGCGCGAGCCGGGCACGAGCGCGCAGATCGCCTCGAGCGCGCCCTCCGGCGCGTTCAGCATCAGGTAGCGCGCTCCGCGGGCGTCGACGACGCTGCGGAACACGCCCGCGAGATGGAGCGCATCCGGCTGCGCGTTCGGCGACCCGATCAGCACCGCTTCCGACTCGAGCAGCAGCGCGATCGAGCGCAGCCCGTTCGTGCGCAGCGTGCTGCCGCTCGAGACGAGGTCGACGATCGCGTCGGCGAGCCCGAGCCTCGGCGCAAGCTCGACCGAGCCGTGTACGTCGACGAGCTCGATCGGGCCGGGCATGAGCTCGCGCGCGAGGCGCGGGAAGCTCGTCGCGACCCGAGCTCCGCTCAGGTCTTCCAGCGACTGCGCGGCGGATTCCGTCGGCACCGCCGCCTCGAGCGTGCACGCGCCGAAGCCGAGCTTCAGCAGCTCGAGGACGTCGGCTCCGCGTTCACGCACGATGTCGAGGCCGGTGATGCCGCAGTCGACGACCCCGTCCTGCACGTACTCGGGGATGTCGTCGGCGCGCACGAGGAGCGCCTCGACCGGCGCGTTGCGGCACGGAAACGCGAGCGCGCGATCGCCCGGTGTCTCGGGCCCAAGCCCGGCGTCGTGCAGCAGCTGGATGGACGGCTCGCGCAGGCGGCCCTTCGAGGGGACGGCGATTCTCACGCGCGCCGCTTCTTGCGGCGATGCAGCGCGAGCCCGTAGCCGCCCTCGCCGCGGCGAAGCCACTGCGCCACCCGCGTCACGGTCGTCGTCGACGCGTGCGCCCGCTTCGCCACCTCGAGGTAGGGCAGCCCTTCGTCCAGCAGCTGCGCCACCTGCCAGCGGTGCGCCATCGCGTCCAGCTCCGACACCGTGCACAGGTCCCGCAGCAGGTGCGCCGTCTCGTCCGCGGTCTTCATCGAGGCGACCGCTTCGAACAGCTCCGCGTGGTCTCCGGCCGGCCAATGTCGGGGCTCCGTTGATGCCATCGTGTTACCATGCTACCACGTTGCTACAACAGTTCGCAATCGTCCCCGCCGTCGACGTGCTCGACGGCCGCGCCGTCCGGCTGCTCCGCGGCGACTACTCGAGCGTCGAGGTGGACGCGGGCGACCCGCTCGAGCTCGTCCGCCGGGTCGCCGCGTCGTCTCCCCCGCTCGTCCATGTGGTCGCGCTCGGCGCGGCACGCGACGGTGGAGCGCCGGTCGAGCTCGCGCAGGCAGTCGCAGCGGCCGCGGCGCCCGTTCCCGTGCAGCTCGGCGGCGGCGTGCGTTCCGTGGCCGACGCTCTTACGCTGGCGAATGCCGGCATCGCCCGGGTGATCGTCGGCACCGCGGCCTTCGGGGCGATCCCGCTGCGGGACTTCTTCGACGCGCTCGACGACCGGCTGGTGGTGTCGGTCGACGTCGCCGGCGGGATCGTGCGCACCGCCGGCTGGCTCGAGTCCGCCGGGCTCACCACCCAGCAGGCGCTCTCACGCTGCACGGAGGCGGGCGTTCAGAACGTCGTGTGCACCGCGATCGACCGCGACGGCGCGCGCAGCGGGCCCGACCTCGACCTGCTCCGCGAGGTACGCGCGTCGTTTACCGGCTCGATCCTCGCCGCGGGCGGCATCCGCGACGCGGCGGACGTCGACGCGGTGCGCGAGCTCGGGATCGACGGCGTCGTCGTCGGCCGCGCGTGGCTGGACGGGACCCTCGAGCTCTGACGCTTTCCCCGGCGCCGCGAATCCCCGGGGACAGACCCGGGTCAGACCCCGGGGTCACCGCACGCGCATGGACGGCGCGCTCGCGTCGGAATCGACACGAAGCCGCGAGGTATCGGTGTCCCCCCAGCCCCACCCCAGGGGACAGACCCGGGTCAGACCCCGGTGTTGCAAACGGTCACGTCGGAGTCCGATATCGGCGCGCGACGAAGATCGTCGCTGCGCAGACGACGATCGCGACCGTGTTCGGCACGATCAGCGCCACGTTCCGGCTCGATATGCCATACGCGAGCCAGAGCAGGAAGCCGACGAGCAGCACGTTGAGGTAGCCCACCGAGACCGCTCGCGACGAGCGATGCTTACGTATGGCGCGAATCTGGAGGAGCGGCGCGAGGGCCATCACGACGCCCCACGAAGCCGCCGCAGCGGCGAAGATCGTGGTCATGGCATCTCCTGTCGGAACGACGAAGGGTCGGTAGATCGGGCCGTCGGTGGATCGGGCCGTTCGGCCTTCAGTCGTGAAGATCGCGGCAACACGCATCCTCGCCGTACATCGGACGGAGACGGTCGGGAACGGCAGCGCTCTCGACCACACCTCGATCGTATCCTTAGCCGTGGGACGCGCCTCCCATCGTCGCGGAGCGGAGCTTGCTCCGCGCAGCAGTGACACGTTCGGCCGCGAGCACACGAAGAAGGGGGCCCACGGGGGAAACATGGTTTCCCCCGTGAAGCGAGCGAAGCGAAGCGTTAGTCAGAGCAGCAGCGCGAGCAGTGCCTTCTGGACGTGGAGACGGTTCTCCGCCTCGTCCCAGATCGCCGAGTGCTCGCCGTACAGCAGCTCGGCGGTGATCTCCTCGCCCGGATGCGCCGGCAGGCAGTGCATGACGAACGCCCCGGGCGCGGCGAGCGAGAGGAGCGCTTTGTCGAGCCGGTACGGCTCGAGATCGTGGAGGCGCTTCACCCGCTCGTGCTCCTGGCCCATGCTGATCCAGGTGTCGGTGACGACGACGTCGGCGCCCTGGACAGCCTCGCGCGGGTCATGCACGGTCTCGACCCCGTCGGCCTCGTAGCCCTGGGGCGACGCAGCGACGACCTCGTAGCCGAGCAGCCGGCCGAGCGCCGCGAGCGAAACGAGCACGTTCGAGCCGTCGCCGACCCACGCGACGCGCACGCCATCGAGCGCGCCGAACCGGTCGCGGATCGTCAGCGCGTCGGCGAGCGCCTGGCACGGGTGCTCCTCCGCAGTCAGCGCGTTGATCACGGGGATGGTCGCCCACTCCGCCCACGCCTCGAGCTCGGCGTGCTCGTGCGTGCGCACGGCGATCGCGTCGAGGTAGCGCGACAGGGCACGTGCGGTGTCCGGCAGCGACTCGCCACGCGACAGCTGCAGCTCGTCGGGCGTCAGCGCGACCGCCGAGCCGCCCAGATGGGTCATCGCGACGGTGAACGACACGCGCGTTCGTGTCGAGTGCTTCGCAAAGTAGAGGCCGAGCGTCGCGCCGGGGAAGAGCTGCTCCTTCGGGTTGCCCTTCAACTCGGTGGCGAGATCGAGGATGGCCTGCGCCTCGGCGGGCGCGAGGTCGGAGATCCGCAGAAGGTCGCGTCCCGCGAGCCCGACTGCCGGCAACCCGCTCAGCGCGCCCATCGTGCCCTCGCCTCCTCGACCGCATTCCCGACGTCGGGCAGGCGCGGCGCCGGCGCCGGCGGCACGAAGGTTCCCTCGCGCACCGATGCGGCGACCTGCTCGTGCGCCTCGCGGAACGGCACGCCCTCGCGGACGAGCGCCTCCGCGGCGTCGGTGGCGAGGAGCAGCGGATCGGAGGAGGCAGCGGCGAGCCGCTCCCGGTCGAAGCGAAGCCCGTCGACGAGGACGCCGAGCGCGCCGAGCGCGCCCGCAACGTCGCGGCGCGCCGCGAACACCGGCGGCTTGTCCTCCTGCAGGGCGCGGTCGTACGCGAGCGGCAGGGCCCTGGTCGGGGCGAGCAGGCCGGTCAGCCGGCCGATCGCGGTGCCCGCCTTCCCGCGCGCGAGCTCGGCCACGTCGGGGTTCAGCTTCTGCGGCATCATCGACGAGCCCGTCGCGGCGAACTCGGGGAGCCGCGCGAACGCGAACTCGGCGCTCGTCCACAGCACGAGCTCTTCGCCCATCCGCGAGAGATGCGTGAACAGGACGGCGACCGCGTAGAGGTAGTCGAGCGCGAAGTCGCGGTCGGCGACCGCGTCGAGCGAGTTGCGCATGGCATTCGGCGGAGGCGGCAGGGGCAGCGTGGATCCGGCGAGCGCGCCCGATCCGAGGGGCGACGGCGCGGCCTGCGCTGCGGCGAAGGCGAAGCGGGCCCGGTCGCGCTCGAGCATCTCGACCCACGCGAGCAGGTGGTGACCGACCGTGACGGGTTGCGCGCGCTGCAGGTGCGTGTACCCGGGCATCGGCGTCTCCGCTTCCTCCGCGGCGCGCCCGAGGATGACGTCCGTCACGAACGCGGCGAGCGCGGTGTCAGCCTCGGCGCACACGTTCGTGACGTAGAGCCGGAACGCCGCGGCGACCTGGTCGTTGCGCGACCGGCCGGCGTGGATCTTCTTGCCGACCTCACCGAGCAGGCGCTCGATCGCGGAGTGGACGTCCTCGTCCTCGTCCTCGACACCGCCCTCGGTCGCGATCCGGTCGAGCGCCGTCTGCACCTCTGCGAGCTCGTCGCTCGAGAGGAGCCCCGCCTCGTAGAGGCGCTGGGCGTGGACGAGCGTCGCGGCGCAGTCGTACGGGAGCAACTCCGAGTCGTCCGCCTTCAGGAACTCCCAGACCTCCGGCGCGAGGCCGCCCTCGACGCGACCCGACCAGAGCGTCATTCCGCGCTCCCGAGCTCGAGGGCCGGGGCGTCGATGTGCAGGTGCCGGTACTGCGCGAGCATGGTGCGCGAGTCGGCGATGTCGTTGACCTGCACGGCGAGCTGCCCGATCCGGTCGCCCGCCGTGAACGCCGTTGCGCTCCGTTCCATGCTCAGCCGCTCCGGGTCGTACGTCACGGCGTCGCCGCGCGTGTCGAGGATCGTGTAGTCGTCGCCGCGCCGAAGCTCGATCGTGACCTCGCCGGTGACGACGGACGCGACCCAGCGCTGCAGCGAGTCGCGCAGCATCAGGGCCTGCGTGTCGAACCAGCGGCCCTCGTAGAGCAGCCGGCCCAGGCGGCGGCCGTCGACCGCGTAGCGCTCGAGCGTCGACTCGTTGTGGATCGCGCTCAGCAGCCGTTCGTACGCGATGTGCAGGAGGGCCATACCCGGCGCTTCGTAGATGCCGCGGCTCTTGGCTTCGATGATCCGGTTCTCGATCTGGTCGGACATGCCGAGGCCGTGCCGGCCGCCGATCTCGTTCGCCGCCTGCACGAGCGCGACCGGGTCGGAGAGCCGGACGCCGCCGATCGCAACCGGCAGGCCGCCCTCGAACGCGATCGTGACGACCTCCGGCTCGATCTCGGCGCCGCCGTCCCAGTGCGCGACGCCCATGATCGGGTCGACGATCTTCATGCTCGTCTCGAGCAGCTCGAGATCCTTCGCCTCGTGCGTCGCGCCGAGCAGGTTCGCGTCGGTGGAGTAGTCCTTGTCGGCGGAGACTCCGTGCGGCAGGCCGCGCGACTCGAGCCACTCGCTCATCTCGCGGCGGCCGCCGAGCTCCGAGACGAACGCCTCGTCGAGCCAGGGCTTGTAGATGCGCAGACCGGCGTTCGCCAGCAGCCCGTAGCGGTAGAAGCGCTCGATGTCGTTGCCCTTGTACGTCGACCCGTCGCCCCAGATGTCGACGCCGTGCTGGGCCATTGCCTGCACGAGCAGCGTCCCGGTGACGGCACGCCCGAGCGGCGTCGTGTTGAAGTAGCGCTTGCCCGCCGTCTGGATGTGAAAGGCGCCGCACTGGAGCGCGGCGAGGCCCTCGCGCGCGAGCGGTTCGCGACAGTCGACCAGGACGGCCTCCTCCGCGCCGTACAGCCGCGCGCGGTCGGGAACGGCGGAGATGTCCGGCTCGTCGTACTGGCCGAGGTCGGCGGTGAACGCGTACGGAATCGCGCCGTGCTCACGCATCCAGGCGAGAGCGCAGCACGTGTCGAGACCGCCGGAGAAGGCGATGCCGACCCGGTCGCCGACGGGCAGCGAGCCGAGGATGACGCGCGCGAGCGAGAGGGAATCGACGCTCACGCTGCCCCGCGCATGATCTGTCCCTGCAATTCCTCGGCGAGTTGCGCGCCGGTCAGCGGCTCGCGGGAGACGAGCAGCACGGTGTTCTCGCCGGCGATCGTCCCGGCGATGTGCGGGTGGTGCGCGACGTCGATCGCCTCTGCAAGCGCGCTCGCATATCCGTGCGGCGTCGTCACGACGACGAGGTTCCCGCTCGGTTCGACGGCGAGCGCCCAGCGCCCGAGCGCGACTGAGAGAGCCTCGTTCAGCCCAGCCTCGGCGGCACGCGGCGGCGCATAGACGAGCCGTCCGCTCTCGTGCCGGATCTTGATCAGACCGAGCTCGTGGATGTCGCGCGACACGGTTGTCTGCACGACCTCATGGCCTGCGCTTCGCAAGGCTTCTGCGAGCTCGGTCTGTGTTCCGACCGGCCGCTCGCCGACGAGGCGCAGGATCGCCGCGTGACGCTGTGCGCGATTCATCGTGCCGCCACCTCCGTGAGGATCTCGAGTGCCCGGTCGACGTCGCCAGAGGTCACAACGAGCGGCGGCGCCAGGCGCAGGACGTTCGGGCCTGACGTCAAGCAGACAAGGCCGGCATCCAATGCGGCGTCCACCAAGGGCTGCGCTGCGCGGTCGAGCTCCGCGCCGACGAGCAGGCCCGCGCCGCGCACGTCCACGACGCCGGGCAGCGACGCGAGACCCGCCTTCAACCGCTCGCCGTGCGCTCGCACCTGCTGCAGCAGCGCGTCGTCGATCGCATCGCACACCGCGACGGCGGCGGCGCAGACGACCGGGTTGCCGCCGAAAGTCGAGCCGTGGTCGCCCGGCTGGAACGAGCCCGTCGCGTCGTCGGCGACGAGCAGGCAGCCGATCGGCAGGCCGTTCGCAAGTGCTTTGGCGAGCGTCACGAGTTGCGGGCGCACTCCGAGCTGCTCGAACGCGAAGAAGGTTCCGGTGCGGCCCATCCCCGTCTGCACCTCGTCGAAGGCGAGCAGCGCGCCGAGCTCGTCCGCCAGCCCCCGGGCGGCGGCGAGGAACCTGGGCTCGAGCGGCCTGATGCCGCCCTCGCCCAGCACCGGCTCGAGCAGGATCAGGCCGGTGGCGTCGCCCGCGGCGCGGGCCAGCGACTCGGCGTCGTTGGGCACGGCGAACGTGACCCCCGGAAGGAGCGGCTCGAACGCGGCGCGCTTCCCGGGCTGCCCCGTGGCCGCCAGCGCGCCGGTCGTGCGGCCGTGGAAGGAGCCGTCGAGCGCGACGACACCCGACTTGCCGGTCGCCTTGCGCGCGTACTTGAGCGCCGCCTCGACCGCCTCCGCGCCCGAGT
>ORJL011477657.1_pt1 | contig 10667 bp, 8 predicted proteins | sample 1779941 | NCBI WGS metagenome assembly ORJL01 (sample SAMEA104232317, study PRJEB22302) | groundwater metagenome | biome: forest; feature: aquifer; material: groundwater | place: USA | collected 2011-08-07 | depth 5.8 m | reverse complement strand
GGCGGGTGCCTGTATACCAGGGGGAGCCGGTCGGGTTCCCCGCCCCCCCCCCCCGCCAGTTCGGCCGCCAGGGTGAGGCCGAAGTCGATGCCCGCGGTGACGCCGCCGCCGGAGAGGCGGTTGCGGTCGCGCACGACGCGCTCGGCGACGGGCACCGCGCCGAATGCCGCCAGTTCGTCGCGCACCGACCAGTGGCAGGCCGAGCGATAGCCCTTCAACAGGCCGGCCGCCGCGAGCACCAGCGAGCCCGTGCACACCGAGGTGATGTAGCGCGCGCCCTCGGCCTGGCGGCGCAGGAAGGCGAGCGTCTCCTCGTCGTTCATCAAGGCCACCTGACCGACGCCGCCCGGCACGCAGATCACGTCGAGCTGCGGACAGTCGGCGAAGGTGGTGGTGGGCAGGACGGCGAAACCGGAATCGGTCGTCACCGGATCGCGGCTCTTCCATATGATGTGCATCTTGGCGCCGGGCACGCGGCTCAGCACCTGGGCCGGGCCCATGGCGTCGAGCTGCGTGACGTTGGGAAAGAACAGGATTCCGATCTGGAGCGTGTCTGCCATGGGTGTCTCCCTGTGAATGGTCTCGCTGCAGGTATGGGCGCGTCGGCTGTCGCGACAAATGACAAAGGTCGGCCGGTTTATGCCAATGCCTCCATCGCTCGGCGATAGCTCAAGGTGATCGCGGCGGCACAGTCGCCGCGTTGGGACCGCTCTTCCATGGATTGGAGAAGCGCGGGTCGGCCAGGAAATCGCGGTCGGTGAGGCTCTGGAGGAAAGCCATGAGATCGGCGGTCTCGTCGGTCGACAGGTGAAAACCCGGCAGGAACGGGCTGGTGAGCGGCCCGCGCGCCCGGCCTCCGGCGGCATAGTGGGCGAGCACGCCGGCCAGATCGGCGATGCTGCCGTCGTGCATGTAGGGCGCGCTCACCGCCACATTGCGCAGGCTGGGCGTGCGGAAGCGGCCCATGTCCTCGGGCCGGCCCGTGTGTTCGATCAGGCCGACGTTGTCGGGCGGGTAGGCGCCCTTGCCGTCGCGGTCGTAGAGCCCGGTGTTGTGGAAGGCGAATTCGGCGAACGGCTTGCGTCTGTGCACCAGTTTGTCGGTGAGGTGCACGCCGCCGTGGCAGTGGAAGCATTCGAGCCGTTCGCTGAAGAACAGCGCCTCGCCGCGCTTGGCCGAGGGCGAGATTGCATCGGCCTCGCGGCCGTAGCGGTAGCGGTCGTAGGGCGCAGTGGCGGAGATCAGCGTGCGCTGGAAGGCTGCCAGGGCCTTGGTGATGGTGCCGAGTTCGATGGCGCCCACGCGTTCGGGAAATGCCTGTCGGAACAACGCGGGATAGGCCGGATCGGCGGCGAGGCGCGCAAAGGTTTCCTTCTCGCGGCCGGCCAGACCCATCTCCACGGGCGATTCGCCGAACATCGGGAGCAGGGCCTGGTGCTCGAGGCGGGCGAGCAGCGGATTGCTCCAGGTGAGTACGGGCAGGTAGGCGACGTTGGCGAGTGTCATGGCATTGCGCGGATGGCGCTCGCCGGTGACGCCGCTCGGCGTGGTGCGGCCGTCGCTGAAGGCACGCGCCTGCTCGTGGCAGGTCGCGCACGATATCGTGCCGTCGAGCGACAGGCGCTTGTCGTAGAACAAGCGCCGGCCGAGTTCGACCTTGGCCTCCGACATGGGATTGTCGGCCGGCACGACCGGCGGCGCCAGCCGGGCGGGCAGCCGCCAGCGGTATTCACCGCCGGACTGCGACAGGGCGAGGGTGCTCGCGCTCGCCATGAAGACGAGCGCGAGCAGGAGAACGCGGCGCACGGGCTAGTGCTGGACGCGGAAGAACTTCTGGTCGCCCGCCTGGCCGGCGAAGCTGAGGCCGAAGTTGCGCAGCAGCGGATTGCAGTCGCTGTCGGACGGCGTCGACATGCAGCCGGCCGGCGTCTCGGGCTGGTTGACGTCGACATTGACGCCTTCCAGCGCCGACTTGAGGTCGGCCACGACCACGTCCTTGTCGGGGTCGAAGGCGGCGAAGGTGACGGTCGGCCGGTTGGGGTTGGCACAGCTCGCGGGTCCCTTGTTGGGGCCGTCTGCCAGGCACATCGTGCTGCCGAGATGGATGGCGAAGCCCAACCGGTTGCTGGCGTTGCGGTCGCCGAAGCGCGGCATGTCGCCCGGCTTGATGTCCTGCGGCCGGCCGCCGCTGGCCAGATCGATGCGCAGGAACTTGTAGCCCGCCTGCCAGTTCCAGAAGAGCGACGTGAGGTTGAGCGGCGACGCCGCGATCGTGGCGTCGGCGTGGTTGAGATCGAACGGCACGCCCAGCGTGAAGCGCAGGCCGCGATAGCTGCCGGCCGGCACGCTGCCGGTCACGACGTCGCGCGTCTCCTGCGTCCCGGTCAGGCAGGGGCCGGAGCGGTTCTCGAAGTCGAGCAGCGCCACGTTGCGGTATTGCCAGCGCTCGTCCTGATCGAGCTTCAACGGCACCGCCTTGCCCGAGGTGTCGATCAGTTCGACGTTCGAGACGTAGAAGCGGAAATCCGACGGCGTGACGCGCGACCCGGTGGTGCCGATGCCGTCATAGGACTTGCCGCAGGCGAACGGTTCGCTGCCGACGGCGGCGGCGAAGCGGACGGAAACCTTGCGTTCGGCTTGCGCCTGGGCCGGCCCGGCCATCGTCGCCACTGCCGCGACGGACAGCGCCGCGGTGCACATCACCTTCAGTCTTGAACGGTGGATCATGAGTGTTCTCCCTGGGTTGTTTTGTCTTCGGTTCGACGGTCGGGCTGACCGACGGCGTCTGCAGCCTCGCCTTCGCTTACGAACAGGACGAGCAGAAGCAGGCCTAGTCCGACGAAGGCGACAGGCGTCGCGAATTCGAAGCTGGTGAGGTTGACCGCAATCACCGCCAAGGCGGCGAGATTGGCAAGGCCGAGGGGAGTCGCGAGCGCGCGTCCCACCGCGCCGAGGATGGCCGTCGCAATCCCCGAGACGACGATGGTGGCGAAGCGCAGCATCAGCGCCGGAACTTGCAGCAGGCGGACAAGGGGACCGAACATCCGCGCCAGCGCGTCGGCGATCGCCGCGGCCGCCCCTATTGCGACTGCACCGATCTCGCGGGCGATCAGGCGCGGCAATCCGCCCGGCTGCGCCAGCCATGCCGTCGAGACGCGAACGATGGTGGGCAGCATGGCCAGCAAGATGCCCGCCACCAGCCCGAGCTGACCACCGCGCAGGCCGCCCAGCAACGCGCCGATGGTGGTGCAGAGTAGGCCGTTGACGATCACCGCGGCGATATACGACCGGCTGGCAAATCCGCTTTGTGACCTCATGGTCAAGCTCCCTATTGCTTGTGGTGACCGGAGGCGGCCGCGGCCATGGCTTCGACCTTCATCTCCACGTCGATGCTGCCGGCCTTTTCGAACACGAGTGTCACCGGCACTTTCGCGTCCTTGGCGAGGGGCGCCTTGAGCTCCATGAACATGATGTGGTAGCCGCCCGGCTTCAGCATCACCGTGGCGCCTGGCGGGATTTCCAGGCCCTTGTCCAGTTCGCGCATGCGCATGACGTTGCCGTCCATCTTCATCTCGTGGACCTCGACCTTGTCTGACGCTGTGCTGCGCGCGGCGATCAGCCGGTCGGTTGTCGTCCCCTTGTTGGTGATCGTGAGAAAACCGCCGCCCGTCTTGGCGGTTGGCGGCGTGGCGCGGGTCCAGGGATGGATGATCTCGAGCGTGCCCAGCTTGTAGTCGTGCGCGCGCGCCACAACCGGAACGAACAGTAGTCCTGCGGAAGCGACAAGAGACGCCAGCGCGACGCAAACGCGGATAGTGGCCATGGAATGCTCCTTCGAATGACGTGACGAGACACGCGCGCTCACCGAGCGCGCGACGCTTGTTCGACTGTCAGGCGAAGGTGGGTGGGGCTCTGGGCTGGCTCGGCCCGTCGCGGATGCCGACGGGCGAGAGGGTGTCGACCTGCGCCACGAACCGGATCGCGGTCGGGGTGGGCTCGACGAGGATGAAGGCGGTCGAAAGTTCGGCCAGCACGGGCGCGTGGGCGAGGCCGAGGCAGCATTCGTGCGGCGTGCCGGTGGACGGCGCGGAGCCTTGCGCGTCGTCCTCGCCTGCGGTCGTCTGGCAGAAGGCGCCCCACATCGTGGCGGCGGTTTCCGGTCCGGCGTCGCGCATCAGCGCGGCGTGGGCGAGCGGCTGCAGGAGATTGAGGGTGATCGCAAACAGCGCCGCGGCCAGTGAAGCCACGCGCCAGCCCGACTCTGAGCGGTTGCAAATCATAGCTTATCTTAGGCCGCGCGCGAGAGCGGCTACAAGGCGCGCCTTTCCCACAAAGTGTCGCATCGCGTCTCAGGTGCGGACATGAAGCTCGCCGGCGGCCTGTCGCGGGAGGTGAGTCTGCCCACAAGGCTGGCCGGCTTGGCCCGCTACAGCCGCGACAGCACCTTTGCCGTACAGTCGGCCAGCCGGCGCCGCGCCTTCGGCAGCACCGAGTTCACCGACAGCCGTGGAGGAAGCGATGTATGACGCCGCGAACGCGCAAAAGATCGTCGAGGCCCTGAAGGAGACCGAGGCTGAATCCGAGGCCGACCGCCAGCTCAGCGCGCGCGCCGTCGAACTCCTTCACCAATCCGGCGTCACCCGGATCGTGGCACCGGCCGCCTATGGCGGTTACGAGTTGCCGGTGCGCGCCTTGGTCGAAGCCGAGCGTACCATCGCGCACGGCAGCACGGCGGCGTCGTGGGTCCTGATGGTATGTGCGGCCCACACCTTCATTGCCGGGCGCATGCCGCGCCGCGGACAGGATGAAATCTTCGGCGGCCATCCCGGCATGTTGATCCCCGGCGTGCCGTCGCTGCGGGGGACATGCCAGCGCACAAAGGATGGATACATCCTCAACGGCCAGTGGCCCTATGCCAGCGGTGCCGACCATGGCGACTGGGTGCTGGTCGGCTGCAAGGGCATTCGCAACGAAGCCGGCGAGCCGTGCCCGTCCCTGATCGTCGTGATGCCCAAGAAGGACGCCGTCATCGTCGACACCTGGTTCACCCTCGGCATGCGCGGCACCGGGTCCAAGGACGTCGTTCTCGAAAACGCGTTCATTCCGGAGCACTACGCGGTGCCAATGATCGAAGCGCAGCTCGGCACCGTGCCGGGGATCGACAGTCCGCTCTATCGACTCCCGATCCGGCCGGCCCTGGCGACCATGCTGCTGGGCACGATCGTCGGCATGGCCGAGCGGGGATTGCAGCTCTTCATCGACAAGACGCGCGGTCGCCGCGATGTCTACACAGGCGCGATGAAGGCCGATAATGCCGGCGTGCAGCGGCGCGTGGCCGAAGCGAGCGTGGAAATCTCCTGCGCCTGGGCGCTGGCGCAGCAGAACTGCGATCTGCTCGAGGAGGCGATGCTGCGCGATCCGCCCATGCCGTCGGCGAAGCGCGCCCAGGCCCGCTGGAATGCGGCCTACGCCACCGAACTGTGCCGGCGTGCCTGCAACAGGCTTTTCGAAGGCGCCGGCGCCGGCGCCGCGCACGACAGTCACGTCATGCAGGTCTTTTTCCGCGACATGAATACGGCGTCGCATCACGCGATGCTCGATTTCGACGTGAACGTCGAGATCCAGGGCAAGAGCCTGCTGGGCGTGAAGCTGGACGACGCGTGGGTCTGAAGACAGTGATGGTCAGCTGCGCTGATTGTTGTTGGTCGCGATCGCCGACAGCACCCTGGTCGGCACCTTTCGAGGCAAGGCCTTAAGGCGGTTCATCGCGGCAGCGCGCGTCGTAGCCCGGAGCGCGGGCAACAAATTTCCATCACGGTGCAGACGATATTCTGTCCGGACGAATTGCCCCCGCCCGGGCCGTTGTGCGACCATGATGGCTGAGGCGATTGCTCAAGCGAGTGTTCTCTGACAGGCACGCTTACGCAGAGAGACCAACAATATGCCCATAACCGCAACCTACATTCCGGCGCAGTTCAGGCTGGCCGTTCTCGGCACGACCGTCGGCGAGGGTATGAGCGTCTCGCGCAACACCGGCGGGACCCTTCTCGTCAACGGGGGCGCTGTCCCCGTCACCGGCGGGACGGCGACGGTCGCCAACACCGACATAATAGAAGTGGCGGGCGACGCGGGCGACGACATCATCACGCTCGACGAGGCGAACGGCGCGCTGCCGGCGGCCGAGCTGTTCGGCGGCCCGGGCAACGACACCCTCACCGGCGGCTCGGGCGGCGACCAGCTGTCCGGCGAGGGCGGCAACGACACGCTGTTCGGCAGGGGCGGCACCGACGTGTTGCTTGGCGGTGACGGCAACGACACGATGACCGGCGGCGATGGCGACGATCAGCTGTTCGGCGACGCCGGCAACGACCGGATGATCTGGAATCCCGGTGACGATACCGACCTGTTCGAGGGCGGCGCCGACAGCGATACCGCCGAAGTGAATGGCGGCAATGGCGCGGAGGTCTTCACCGCCACCGCCAACGGCACACGGGTGCGCTTCGATCGCGTCGATCCGGCGCCCTTCAGCCTCGACATCGGCACCACCGAGAGCCTCGTCGTCAACATGAACGGCGGCGACGACTCGTTCAGCGCCACCGGCAATCTGGCGGCCCTTATCAGCGTCACGGTCGACGGCGGCGCCGGCAACGACACCATCCTTGGCAGCAACGGCGCCGACATGCTGCTCGGCGGCGACGGCAACGACTTCATCGACGGCCAGCAGGGCAACGACACGGCCTTTCTCGGTACCGGCGACGACGTGTTCCAGTGGGATCCCGGCGACGGCTCCGACATCGTCGAGGGCCAGGCCGACACCGACAGGCTGGTGTTCAATGCCAGCGCCGCCAACGAGATCCTCGCCCTCTCCGCCAACGGCGCGCGCGTGCTGCTGACGCGCAACATCGGCGCCGTCGTGATGGACGTGAACGGCGTCGAGACGTTCACGCTCAACGCGCTGGGCGGGGCCGACGCGATCACGGTCAACGACCTTGCCGGAACCGGCGCGGCTGGGATCGTGCTCGACCTTGCGGGGACGATCGGCGGGACGGCCGGCGACGCCCAGGTCGACACGCTCACCGTCAACGGCTCCAATAGCGCGAACACGATCGACATCACCGGCTCGGGCACCGGCTTCACCGTCGCGGGCCTGGCGGCATCGATCGCGGTCGCCAACTCCGAAGGCGCCAGCGATCAGCTCGTGGTCAATGGCCTGGGCGGTGACGACAGCATCGTAGCGACGACGCTTGCAGCGGGCGTCGTCAGGCTGACGATCGACGGTGGCACAGGCAGCGATACGATCACGGCGAGCCAGGGCGCCGACACGATCCTGGGCGGCGACGGCAACGATACGGTGCTCGGCGACAACGGCAACGACACGGCCTTTCTCGGCGCCGGCAACGACGTGTTCGAATGGGCCCCGGGCGACGGCAACGACATTGTCGAGGGTCAGACCGACTTCGACGAACTGCGGTTCGGCGGCTCGAACGCGAGCGAGAATATCAACATCGCCGCGAACGGCGGCCGCATCCTGTTCACCCGCGACGTGGCCGCGGTGACGATGGACCTCGACGACGTCGAGAAGATCCGGTTCGATTCACTCGGCGGCGTGGACAATATCATCGTCGGCGACCTGAGCGGCACCGACGCCACCACGATCGATCTCCGCCTTGCGGCTTCGGGCGGCGGCGGCGATGTCGCGGTCGACACCGTCACCGTCAACAGCAGCAATGGCGTGGACGGGATCGCGGTGTCTGCGTCCGGCGGGGTCGTGTCGGTCATCGGGCTGCCCTGGATCGTCTCGATCTCGGGCGCGGAAGGCGCGAACGACCGGCTGACGATCAATGGGCTGGGCGGCGACGACGTGATCGACGCGAGCGCGCTCGCGGCCGGCCTGATCTCGCTCGCGGTCAATGGCGGTCTCGGCAACGATGTGGTCATGGGTTCGGCCGGAGCCGACCTTGTCAGCGGCGGCGACGGCAACGACACCGCGCTGCTCGGTGCCGGCAACGACGTGTTCACGTGGAATCCCGGCGACGACAACGACACGATCGAGGGCCAGGCGGGCACCGACACGCTGCGCTTCAACGGCGCCAACGTCGCCGAGAACATCTCCATCAGTCCGAACGGCGGGCGCGCCCTATTCTTCCGCGACGTCGCCGCCGTCACGATGGACCTCAACGATACCGAAGTGATCGAGTTCGCCGCACTCGGCGGCGCCGACACCATTGTGGTCGGCGATCTTTCCGGAACCGATGTGACGCAGCTCGCGATCGACCTTGCATCGACACCAGGGGGAGCGGCGGGCGACGCGCAGGTCGATACGCTGACACTGAACGCCAGCGGCGGCGCGAATACGATCAACCTGAGCGGCGCGTCCGGCGCGCTGCTGACCGTGACCGGGCTGCCGGCGAGCATGACGATCAGCCAGTTCGAGACAGGCGCCGGGGGGGATCGGCTCACCATCCTTGGGCTCGGCGGCAACGACACCCTCTCGGCGACGGGGCTGGTCCCGCATTTCAGCACGCTGACCATCGATGGCGGCGCCGGCAACGACGTGATCTTCTCGAACGGCGACGGCACCTATCTCGGCGGCATCGGTGACGACTACGTCTTCGCCGGGCTGACCAGTTCCGTCGAGGCAATCGACGGCGGTGCCGGCATCGACATGCTCGATACGACGACCTGGGGTGGGCTCTACACGATCAACCTGCTGACCGGCGCCACCAACTTTGGCGGCGAAGCGTTCACCAATTTCGAGAATCTGATCACCGGCGCAGGCAACGACAGCGTGACCGGCACCGACCTGGCGAACCTGATCCTCACGAACGGCGGTGACGACAGCATCAGTGCGGCCGGCGGCAACGACACGCTCGATGGCGGCGCTGGCGTCGACGTCCTGGCAGGGGGCGCGGGCAGCGATGTGCTGATCGGCGGCCTTGGCGCCGACTCGCTGTCCGGCGGCGATGACGCCGACTACCTGCTGATCGACGCCACCGATACCGCCATCGATGGCGGCGCGGGCTTCGATTCGGTGTTCGTGCAGACCGCTGCGGCGGTGACGCTGAACATGGGCACGGCGTCGATCGAATGGGTGCAGGGAAATGCCGGCGCCGATACGTTCAATGCCGCGAGCCAGAGCAGCGCCGTCTATCTCTATGGCATGGGCGGGAACGACACGCTCACCGGTTCCGCCTTCGGAGACTACCTTGACGGCGGTGACGGTGCCGACACGCTGGCCGGCGGCGGCGGCGCCGACCTCCTGTTCGGCAATGGCGGCTCCGACATTCTGCTGGGGCAGGGCGGCGACGATTCCCTCATCGAGCTGGGCGGCGACAGCCAGATCGATGGCGGCACAGGCTTCGATTCGCTTTTCGTGTGGTCCGACACGGGCGTGACGCTCAACCTCACGACGGCCTCGATCGAATGGGTTCAGGGCTCCGTTCTCGGCGACGATAGCCTCAACGGCTCCGGCAACGGCGTGAACACCTTTCTCTACGGCTGGGGCGGCAACGACGTGCTGAGGGGCGGCGCCGGCAATGACTACATCGCGGGCGGCGTCGGCAACGACATCCTGACCGGTGGGGCCGGCAACGACACGATGATCGGCGAGGCGGGCGTGGACCGCTATGTCTATGCCGCCGCCACATGGGGCTCCGACACGATCCATTCCTTCGACGCCAACGGCGAGAAGCTGGATTTCACGGCGGTCGCAGCGATCGACTCCTTCTCCGACTTCACGGCGTTCGAATGGGATCCCGGCAACCTCGGTTACAACTCGACGACGCTGTTCTACACGAGCGGCGGCACGACCAGCGCGATCACGCTGATCGGCGTGCAGACGGTGAACCTCTCCGACGCCGACTTCCTGTTCGCCTAGTCCTGAGCAGGCATTTGCATGCACTGCCAGCAGCTCGGCAAATTGTGAGGGGCAGACCTGCAATAGGAGATTTGCAGGTTTGGCCGGATTTACCCTATAAATCCGCTATCGTCGCACGAGGCCTGTCTCAAAGGCCGAGCCGCCCGCTCACTTGCCCGGGACGGTTCCCCAACAATTCCATGTCGTGACAGGGGTGGCGTTCCCGCTCTCCACGTGATGTGAATCACGTGGGGGTCCTGTGCGCGGGCCGTCCGGCGGACATGCCCGGCCGACCCGACCGCACCCTGTTGCGGGACGCAAGACCCAGCTGAACTTCTGGAAGGTCACTCTAGCGGATCGGCCTAAAAAGCCGGGAGAAACCCGGCCAAGCCCTCCCTCGTCCTGGGCCTTTACGGATGAGACACGTGGCCACCGGCCTCCTCATCCCCTTCAGGGGATCGCCGGTCTTCCGGGGACTCTAGAACCGCGTGGAGCGGACAACGCCGAACAGCTTCTAACAATCGTTTCGAGTGTCAGAAGTTGTTCGGGAAAAACACCTGGTCGCTCCGGCCGAGACGACGGAGGAGTGACTGAACCTTTGACCATGCCCCGCCCGGCGCGCCCGCCGGTATGTATCCCTGGAGGATGAGGGGAGGTCCCGCGACCTGTACCGGGTATTCGCTGCCCGAGTACTGAGCCGTGAGTAGCAAGCACAAGGCTGCCCCCGTCGACGATCCGTCCGGCAGTGGGGTGGACCGAGGCGCGAAAAACGCGCCCGAGAACTACGCTTTGACGGTCATCTGCGGCCGCC
>ORJL011887584.1_pt1 | contig 10668 bp, 8 predicted proteins | sample 1779941 | NCBI WGS metagenome assembly ORJL01 (sample SAMEA104232317, study PRJEB22302) | groundwater metagenome | biome: forest; feature: aquifer; material: groundwater | place: USA | collected 2011-08-07 | depth 5.8 m | reverse complement strand
TGGCGAACATCGGGGGGATGAGCACTTGCAGATGGTTCTGGTCCGAGAGCGTGAAGGACTCCCATTTCCTGTACTGAGGGGCAACAGGATTCCAGTTCACCACCACCAGGTACACCCTGCCGTACAGGCACGTCACCAACTTCCAGGTCTCGCCGTCCCCGTGGAGGCCCCGCAAGACTCCGCGATGCGAGATGGACACATCGTCCTGCACGAACGCCGTCTGTATGTCAGCCTGGCGGTACACCTCTTGGTTGTAGGTCTCCACAAACTGGCCCCGAAAGTCCTCATGGATGGTGGGCGGCTGTACCAGCAGCACGCCCTCAAGTCCCGTCTTTCGCACTTCCAAAGCAGCCATGATCGCGCTACACCACGTGCGGGTCTGGCACAGGAATGATGAACTTGCCACCCTTGGCCCTGAACCCCTTCTCCTTGTCCAGCAACTCCTCCTTGAAGTTCCAGGGCAAAAGGAGGTAGTAGTCCGGCGGCTTGCCCCACACATCCTCTTCAAACACTACAGGGATGTGCATTCCCGGAGTGTACAGCCCGCACTTCATGGGGTTCTTCTCCGTGGCGCACTCCAGGATGTCTGTCCCAATCTGGCAATAGTTCAGCAGCGTGTTGCCCTTGGCCGGCGCGCCGTAGGCGGCGATGCGTTTACCCTGAGCCTTCAGACCCCTCAACATCTCCACCAGCGTGTCCCGGTTGTGCTCTACCCTAGCAGCAAACTTCTGATACGTCGCCAGCTTGTACACGCCGCGCTGCTCCTCCATGTCCAGCATCTCTTTTACCGAAGGGCCAATCGGCTCGGAACGGCGCCCGGCGTTGCGCACGTACACCAGGATTGAGCCGCCGTGGATGGGGCTCCGCTGCACATCAAAAACTTCCATCTCAAACCGCTGGAACAAGTGGGTCAGAGGTTTGAGCGAGTAGTAGCAGAGGTGCTCGTGGTAGATGTTGTCGTAGGAGGCCTGATCCAGCATGTCCAGGAGGTAAATGGCCTGTACCATGAACACGCCGTCGTCCGCCAGGAGCGCTTTGACGCCTCGCACAAAGCTGTCCAGGTCTTCTACGTGAAAGAAGACGCCCGCTGCGGTGATGACCTGCGCCTTCCCTCGCTCTTGGGCCACGCGCTTGCCCAGTGCGTCGCTGAAAAATCCTTCAATGGTCTCCACTCCCTGCTCGTTGGCCATCTTGACGATGGACGTGGCGGGGTCAACGCCCAGGGTCTTGACCATCATGGCCTGGAAGCCTTTAAGGAAGGTACCGTCGTTGCTCCCGATGTCCACCACCAGGTCGGTAGTCCGCAGCCCAAAGCGCTGGACAATTTCCCTCGCTAGGCTATGGAAGTGGGCAGGCAGCGTTGCCGTCGTCCCGGAGACATAGGGGTAATCCTTGAACATCGCCTCCGGCGAGACCGTGTGCTCAAGCTGCACCAGCTTGCAGTCGTGGCAGAAGTACATATCCAGTGGGTAGCGTTTCTCCTCCCTTGCCAGGAGTTCCTTTGTGAGGAAACGGTTGCAATGGGGCTGGTCTCCTAGGGAGAGGAAAAGGCTGAGGTTATGGCCTCTGCAAATACGGCATTGGTCCAAGTTCGCGCTCCTGGACGGTCTAGTAGTCGTCCGACTCCGGATGGTAGAACAGAATCGTGCTACCGGTGAAATCAAAGGAGAAGCGCACCGAGTGCAGGGGCGACAGCGCCTTGCGTACGCGCTCCTGGTTTTCCGGCCTGGCGTAGATGAGCAGGAAGCCGCCGGCGCCAGCGCCCAGCAGCTTCCCCCCTACAGCGCCTGCCTTGCGCGCCGTCTCGTAGTAGCCATCAATAACGCCGTTGGTGATCTGCGTAGACAGCCTGCGCTTCACCATCCAGGCGTCGTGCAGCAACGCGCCGAACTCATCCAGGCTGCCGCTGCCCGAAAGGGCCTGCACTCCTTGGTCCACCAGTTTGCTGAGATGGGACAGGTCATCTGTCAGGTCCCCTTGCACGGTGCGCTGCATTTGCTCGGCCAGCACCTCGTGGGCGTGACGTTGGATCCCCGTGTCAAAAAGGATCAGCCGCTGCTCCAGGGCATGACGTCGCTCTGCCGTGAGAGGCAAGGGCGCTACATGGACCGTTCCATCCCGTCCACAGGTGATCCAGCAGATACCGCCGCTGGCGCAGGTGTACTGGTCTTGTACTCCTACGCGCTCGCGGATCATGTCCTGCTCCACATGCACAGCCTCCGCGGCCAACTGCGCGCGGTCGGCAAGCTGCCCCTGGTGGGCGTGTAACGCATGAAGCAGGCCAACGGTGAACGATGAGGACGACCCCAGGCCGCTGCGAGCAGGGAGATCCGCCACCACGCCTATCTCCACCCCTCCGTTAATACCGCAATAGCGTAAGCTTTCTCGGACAGCGGGGTGCTCAATCCTGTCAATGTCCTTCACCAGTTCAATACGAGAGTAACTGACCCGAATGCGGTAGTCAAAGAGGTCTGGCAGCCGTTTGGCGGTGACGTACGTGTACTTGTCAATAGCCGCGCCTAGGGTCTGGCCGCCGTGCTTCAGAAAGTGCTGGGGGTAATCGGTGCCGCCGCCCAGGAAACTGACCCGCAAGGGAGTGCGCGTTATGATCACGCCTGCCGTCCCCCAAACACCATCTGCTCCACCAGGTCAACGTAGGTGTGGTAGAGGGCGATGTGCGCTTCCTGGATGTGCCCCGTTACTTCGCTGGGAACCGCTACCAGGATTTGTGCGCTGGCCCTCAGACGGCCTTCCCTCTGGCCCGTAAAAGCGATGGTCCGCATCCCCACGTGATTGGCGAAGTCCATGGCCCGCACCACGTTCTCCGAGTTGCCGCTGGTGCTGATGCCAAGGAGGGTGTCCCCCGGCCGGCCCAGGGCCTCCACCTGGCGGGCGAAGACCTGGTCAAAGCCGAAGTCATTGGAGCGCGCCGTCAGGAAAGAGGTGTCTGTGGTCAAGGCGATGGCAGGTAGGGCAGGGCGCTGGTACTCCCGGCGCAGTGTGCTGGTGAACTCCGTAGCAATGTGCTGGCTGTCCGCCGCACTGCCGCCGTTGCCACAGATGAGCAGCTTGCCCCCCGACCGAAAGCACTGCGCGGTGGTCTCCGCAGCTTGTAACACAGCGGGCAGGCAGGCGTCAACGGCCTGGCGCGTCACCTCCACGCTAGCCAGCAGGTAGGCTCTGGAACGGTCTTGGAGTACAGGGGAGATCATACGGGTTGTGTCTCAGCCCCTCCGGGAGTTGTTGACTGGTTGCACCACAGAAAGGCACGCCTCTATGAAGGCCGCGGCCTCAAGCAAATCCTCAGCGCAGAAGTCCGGCTGGGTCTTGCCCTCGGCGGCCACCTGCCGGCCATATCCGGTCATGACCAGTATCGTAGGCGCGCCCAGAGCCTTGCCTATCTCAATGTCCGCAACGTTGTCACCGATGACAAAGGACCGCCGGGCGTCAAAGCCCAGATCGGCCTCGGCCTGGCGCACCAACCCGACCGCGGGCTTGCGGCAGGCACAGCCGGCATTGGGCATATGCGGGCATACATAAATCCCATCCAACGCCCCCCCGTGCTCAGCCAGGAGCGACGCAAGACGGTGATGAATTGCATCAAGGGTGGGCCGGTCAAAGTAGCCGCGAGCAAGGCCAGATTGGTTGGTGATAACAACCAGGCCAAAGTCCAGAGACCGCAGGTAGGCCAGGGCCTCCGGTACCTTGGGGAGAAGCTCTACCCCTTCGGGGTCGGAGAGGTAGTTGCGTTCTACGTTCAGCGTGCCGTCTCTGTCTAGGATGACGTAGCGCCGGGCGTCAAACATTGCTGAACTGGGCTCGCCCCATCATCTTGTAGCCCTTAATAAGCTCCTGAATGCCCTCGTCCAGGGAGCGTTTCGCCTCAAACCCCGCCTGGCGCAGGCGCTCGTTAGACACGATGTAGTTACGCTTGTCTGGGTCCTCGCCTACCTCGGCGAAGTGGATGTAGAAGCGGGGCACGTACTTCTTAATGGCGTAGGCCAACTCCTCCTTGGAGAGGTTGGCCGCATCCAGCCCCGCGTTGTAAGGACGGCCCGCCATTTTGTCGGCGTTGGCGATGCAGTGCAGGTAGCAGTCGGCCACGTCGCGAATATGGATGTAGTTGCGTTTGAAGTCCTTTTCGTAGATGACGATGTAACCTCGGGTCACCGCTTCGTAGGTGAAGCTGTTCACCAAGAGGTCTACCCGCATTCGCGGCGACGTGCCGAAGACCGTGGCCAGGCGTAGGGTGATGACATTGGGCGAGTCTAGCAGCTCTTGCTCAGCCTGGCACTTAGTCCGCCCGTAGACGGAAATAGGCAGGAGTGGCGTGTCCTCGGTGCAGAGCGTGCCACCCTGGCCTAGTCCATAGCCGCTGTTGGTGTTGGGATAAATGACAAGCTGGCCAGGGCTGCGCAGGCGGTTGATCAGTCGTACACTCTCCAGGTTTGTTGTGCGCGCCAGCTCGGGATCGCGCTCACAGGCCGGCGCGCCCACGATGGCGGCCAGTGGGAAAATCACGTCTGCCGTGGACACAAGGCGCTTCATCACCCGCTCGTCACGCGCGTCGCCGTACTCAAAAGTAAAGTGCGGGTTAGCACACAAGTGGAAGAGGCTACTCTGGCCGTACATGAGGTTGTCCAGGCCAACCACTTCATAGCCAGCATCAAGGAGATGCTCGCACAAGATGGCGCCGGTATAACCCGCCGCGCCTGTCACCAAGACCTGAGTCGCCATGCTTGGTATCCCTTATGCCTTCACTGATGGTTTCTTGCGTGTCCCCACGCCTTCCTTGGCTGCCACGTCCATGATGGCCCGCGCCAGCTTGTACGGATCGTGGCGCGTCTTCATCTCTTCGTCCACCAGGTCCGCTTTCACTACTTTGCCAGTGAAGTGAGCACTGTCCAGTTCCGGTAGGATGGCCTTTTGAGGCCACTCCTCTGGCAGGGGGATAACGTTGGAGTTGACCAGTACGTGGGTGGGTTCTACTCCGGCTAGCGTTCGCAACGCTTCCAGGTGGTCCTTCACGCCATAGCCATCTGTCTCATGCCACTGGGTCGCTACGTTGCAGACGTAGACCTTTGGAACTGGCGACCGATTCACTACTTCCCTCATGCCGGGCACGAGGAAGTTGGGCAAAACGCTGGTGTAGAGGCTGCCCGGCCCCATGACGATAATGTCCGCTTCACCGATGGCGTCAATCGCCTCACTGTTGACCTGAGTGTTTTCCGGCTCCTGCCACAGCTTCATGATGCGGCAGGGCGCATTGCCAATGGCCGATTCGCCGACCAGTTTCTGACCCGCAACCGTCTCCGCCATGAGTACCACATCAGTAAACTCGGATACTGGCACCACACGCCCGTGAAGGCCAAGTAAGTTGGTGGTAGCGTCCAGGCCCTTCTGAAACCCGTGTTCCATGTCCGAAAGGGCCGCCAGCATCAGATTACCTAGACTGTGGCCGCCCAGGCCGGAGGTGCCGTTGAATCGGTAAGTGAAGAGCTCTTCAACGAAGGGTTCAGCGTCGGAAAGGGCGACGAGGCAGGCTCTGGCATCTCCCGGCGGCGGGATGCCCAGCTCCGTTCGCAGGCGCCCGGAACTACCGCCATCGTCGGTTATGGCGACAATGGCCGTGATGTGGGTGCTGTAGTGTTTCAGTCCCCGCAATAACGTAGAGAGGCCAGTCCCCCCTCCAATGGCAACGATCTTGGGGCCGCTCTCCAACTGGCGGCGACGGTAGAGTGTGGCAATGGCTCCCGTTTGTCCACGGGAAAGGCGGTTTCCTCTGGATACCAGGTCAAGCAGTCGGTAAATAGAAAAGATGACCGCCAGCAATCCAAGGGCGATGAAAATGGCGCCCCGGGTTGCTGCAGGCAAACCAGCAAATGTAAGGACCTGTGCAACGGAATAGGTGATGTCACGCAGAGGGGAACTGAGCGTAAAGGCCACGCCCATGGTCACTGACAATACCCCCAGCACTAAGAGGGCAAGCCATCGCTTCAGCCCAATCCCAGGTTGCAATATGCCGAGGATGAAATCTCGCCATTCTTGATTGGGCAGTTTCATGACTTGGGCTCTTGTAAAGCAGCACTCTCAGGGGTGGGGCCGTGCGGGTCTGCCATTCCTGGTAAACAACGCACCCATGGGAAGCTTTCCACTTTCAGTAAAGGCCAAAAGAGCAAGCTACCGCCCTTTCCGCACAACCCTTTTTTCAAAGGGCTATCCGTACCAGAAACAATGCTATGTCTTGCCTTGGTCAAGCTGCGAGAAGCAGCGACCAAGCCCCCCAGTGCATCGGCGTTTCAGTGACAGCTAGAAAAGGGGGGCGCTCGTCGCTCATTGCCTATGCGTCTCCCGAGTTCCTCGCCCCCGCGCCAGCTTCATTCACGGCGAAAAGTAAAACACCCTTCCCCGCGAAGACTTCGGCGTGGCCGAGCATTACGGGTAGGGGGCCGGGAACCCATCGTTGAACCACTGGTACTGATAATCCATGTGTCTAGGGAACCCGCCCGCCTCTTGCTACAGTATACGCTATGGCTCCCCACACACCTAACATATTAACTTACTGCTTCTGAGAGCTACCGTCAATCTGCAAAGTCTTCTACGTGACGGCTTATTCCCGGGACACGGAGGCTTACAGAACGGGGTGTCGGGGCCACCGTGGTGGCCCCGACACCCCGTTCCTTGGGCAATTCTCGCCCTACACTGTTACTGAGACGCTCTTCTTGGCGTCCGCCGCCGCGTCGTAGACATAGCCGCTCTTGGCCAGGCCCGTCACCGTCAGCGTGAAGGTCGTTCCCGCAGGGGGCCGCCGAAGCACGTCCGATGAAAACTTCACCAGCCCAGAGGCATCCGTGGTCCCAGATGCCGTTCCACTGGTAGCGCCGCTCCATTGGACCGTTACCGTCACACCAGCCACCGGCGCCCCGCCCCCGTCTACCACCTTCACCGATACCTCAGCCCACGTCTTCCAGCCCCGGAACTGGTCCTTAATCGCTCCGCTCATGGCGCCGATGTGCATGGTCTTCGGCGTCGGCGCGACTACCGTCACCGCCGCGCTGTCTTGTCCCGTAGCGCCCTTGTCGTCCGTCACTGTCAGCGTGGCGGTGTACGTCCCCGCCGAGGCGTAGGTATGCGTCACCTTCGCACCAGAAGCAGACGCGCCGTCCCCAAAGCTCCACGCGTGGGATGCAATGCTGCCATCGGGGTCCGAGGAGCCAGACCCGTCCAGGCTCACAGCACTGCCCAGGTTAACCGTCTGGTCTGGCCCTGCACTGGCTACCGGAGGCTTGTTGGTCCCAGAGATGGTCGCCGTCGTCGTGTCCGATGCCGTACCGCCCTTGCCGTCGTTCACGGTCAGTGTCACTGTGAACACGCCGCCGGAGGTGTAGGTGTGGCTAGGGGTCACGCCAGCGGCGGTAGCCCCGTCGCCAAAACTCCAGGCGTAGGTCAGCGGGTCGCCGTCGGGGTCAGAAGAGCCGCTGCCATTGAAGCTCACCGGCACGCCTTGGGTGCCGCTATAAGGCCCGCCAGCCTTAGCCACCGGCGGCTTGTTGGCGCCGGGCGTGGGCGCCGTCACCGCCGCCGCAGCATTGATCAGCCCATACCCATACAAAGCGTCCCGTCCGGGGTCTCCCAGGTCAGTAGCCGTCTTCTCCATCCGCGCCCGCACGTCTTGGTTGTTCACTTTGCCATCGCCCGTTTCGTCCTTCAACGTGCCGCTGGCGATGAGCAACGCCGCCAGGCCAGCCACGTGCGGCGAGGCCATGGAGGTGCCGTTGAAAGCCGAATAGGTGTTGTTCGGTGTGGTGGACAGCACGTTCACCCCAGGGGCCGATACACTTACCTCGTTGCCGGCGCTGGAGAAACTGGCGCGGCTGCCGGCCTCGTCCACGGCCGCCACTGCAATGACCTCGGGGTACTTGGCAGGAAAGGTGACCGAGCTGAACGGCAGCTTGTTACCCGAATTACCCGCCGCTGCTACCAACACAATGCCCGAACGGCCAGGACACGAAAAGATGGGAATCGCCCCAGGAGCCGATTGCTCCGGCGCGTTGGAGGCGGCGGTGATAATGGACTGTACCGCCGAGGGCGCACTGCTGGCACCCAGGCTCATGTTGATGACCTGCATGCAGTTGGTGATTGCCCAGTCTATGCCGGAAATGACCCCGCTCCAGCTTCCGCTGCCCGAACCATTCAGCACCTTCACCGAATACAGCGATGCTTCCGGCGCCACGCCCAAGACACCAATGGTGTTGTTCAGCGCCGCGATGGTGCCCGCTACGTGCGATCCATGACCGTTGTCATCGTCAAATGGGCTCAGGCAATTGCTTACCGCATTGCTCACGCACGATACAATCGCCACGCCGCCCGCCACCTTCAGGTCCACATGCTCCACATCAATGCCCGTGTCAATCACCGCCACTTTCACGCCCTTCCCTTGGTCAAAGGCATGAACGCTCGGCGCATTTACCTTGGCGATGCCCCACGGCGCCGTCTGCGCCAGCGCCTGCACCTTCGTATCCTCCTCCACACGCACCACGTTGGAGTACCGCCGCACCGTATCCACTATAGACGAAGGTAGCGTGGCGCTGACGGCTGGGATATGCCGGTACTGGCGGGACACACGTCCGCCCAGACCTTGAATGTAGCTGAGTTGGTCCCCTCGGGGCATTGCCGAGAAAGAGATAATCACATCCACCATGCCATCGCTCTGGCTTGGCGCTCCCCCCGCCACGCGCGACTCGCCTGTGTGGAACCCGAACAGGCTGAAGGAAAGCAAAAGTACCAGGGCCGGCGCCCACCAGCGACGCACCTGCCGCATCATAGACCTCCTGACATTCGGCCACTACGCCGTATGCATCCGACTATAGGACTCGTCCTAAAGGGTGTCAAGGAATAAGCCTCTAGGCGTGGGCCTTTTGCTCTACTAAGGCGGATTGCTCCTGGCTGCCAGGGGTGAGGTAAGACAAAGTCCCCCTTCCATGTATTGGGAGGGGGACCGTTGGGAATCAGGTAGAGTTAACCGAGGATGTAGATTCCCCTATCCAAGAGGCTTGCCCTATCCTCTGGGCATGCCCAGGCCGCGGGTGGCCACCTGGTCCCGCATGATCTGCGTGCTCCCGTGGTTGATGCCGGATTGGAAGGCTCCCATGAGGTTGTGGGCATAGAGTCCGCTTTGCACCGCGTTGGGTGAGGTATTCAGCAGTTGCCCGTATGGCCCCAACATCTGCACAATGCTCTCGGTGCTCTTCACGCCATGCTCCGGCGCCCACACCTTCTCCGCTGAACCTTCGTAGGTAAAGTTGCCTCCGTGTTCCACGACGGACATGCTGCGCAGGGTCATCAGCCGGCACACCTGAGCCTCAGCCCACAGCTCGGCGATGCGCTCCCTCATGGCCTCGTTCTGCTTGATGTCATAGTCCCCAAAGGCATTGTCCTTGGACCAGCTGATGATGTCCTCGTCCCGCCGTATGGACATCAGGTACCGTCCAGCGCCCACGCGGTCCAGGTTCAGGCCCATGGCGCCCACGTACCAGCCCATGTTCTTTTCCCCTAGAAGCGCGCTCTTGGGCACTCGCACGTCCTCAAAGAACGTCTCGTTGGTGCGGGGGCCGCCATAGGTGGTGCCCGGAGGGGCTGGCGGGTCGTTCTGGATTGTCCACAGCGGGCGCACCGTGATGCCCGGCGTATCCATGGGGAAGATGAGGATGGAGATGCCGCGGTGTTTCGGCGCGTCGGGGTCCGTGCGGCACATGAGGTAGATGTGCGTCGCTACGTGCGCCGAAGATGTAAAAATCTTTTGGCCGTTGATGACGAAGAAGTCTCCGTCCTCTACCGCGCGGCATTGCAGCGACGCCAGGTCTGCGCCGCCGGATGGCTCCGTGAAGCCCAGAGCGAAGGAGTACTCGCCCCTGATGAGCTTGGGGATGAACTCACGCTTCTGCTCCTCGGTGCCAGCCGCCATGATGGCCGGGGCCCCACTGCCGCCGCCCCCGCCGATGCCAAACCCACCCCGAGAGAACTCTTCCTCCACAATGTACTGCGTCATCCGGCCCTTGCCCGCTCCGCCGTACTCCTTGGGCCAACTCACTCCCAGCCAACCCTTCTCCTCCAACTTCTTCATGAGCTCAGCAGACCGCCCTCCACGCCCCCGTCGCGTTCGCCCACCACCCTCGGAGCCGCGCTCCGCTTCCGAGTTCTCTGCCCTGGCCCGTCGCACGTTTGCCGTGTTCTCCGCAATAAACTGCTGAACCTCCAGCCTTAGCGATTGCTGTTCTGGCGTCCACCCAAAGTCCATGGCTTTCTCCTTCCTTACTTACGCTGCCGTCAGGCGAGGTGATGCACGATGCTGCGCACACGCGGCGCGGCAGACCCCCGAATCATGCGCCTATTGTTGTCCCAAGTAGTTATTCTGTCAAGTACGCGCAGCTCGTGAACAGTGTCATTCGGTGTCGCGGGTGGATGACCGCGCCCTTTCCCGATAGTATCGGGACTCAGGGCAGGCTCTGGAGGGCGCTGCATTGTGGGATAGGCGCAATGGTTTTCCGACAAAAAAAGGTTGCTGAAAAAGTTTGCGATAATTTTTTGCGAGATGCAGCGAGGTGACAAGAAAAAGGGGCCGACTGTGTCGGCCCCCGGTGGGTTGGAAGCGCCGGATTCGTTTGTTAT
>ORJL010399583.1_pt1 | contig 10668 bp, 7 predicted proteins | sample 1779941 | NCBI WGS metagenome assembly ORJL01 (sample SAMEA104232317, study PRJEB22302) | groundwater metagenome | biome: forest; feature: aquifer; material: groundwater | place: USA | collected 2011-08-07 | depth 5.8 m | reverse complement strand
GGAGGAGCGTTTGCAACGTTCCGAGAAAATGGAGGCCCTGGGGCAATTGGCGGGAGGAGTGGCCCATGATCTCAATAATGTTCTCGGTGCGCTCATGGGTTACTCGGAACTGCTCCTGGAGAAGATTCCTGAAGGAAATAATCTGAGAATCTATGCGGATAATATCCTCAAGTCCACCGAGAAAGGGGGGGCAATCATTCAGGACCTCCTCACTCTGGCTAGAAGGGGTGTTACTGTCTCAAGAGTGATCAATCTTAACCCCGTTGTTGCCACTTTTCTCAGGAGCCCGGTATTTGAAAAACTGCATGCCGATCATCCCCAGGTAACTTGCCGGACGGAGCTTGATAAGAGCCTCTTAAATATCAAAGGTTCACCCATCCACCTGGAAAAAACGGTCATGAATCTGATCACAAACGCGATGGAGGCTATCAGTGCAAGAGGTGAAATAGCGATTCAGACGGAGAACCGTTACTTGGACAGGATCATTGGAGGCTATGATGAGATTAAGGAAGGGGATTATGTGGTCCTGACGGTATCCGATACGGGCGGCGGCATTAATCCGGATGATCTCGGGAAAATATTTGAACCCTTCTATACGAAGAAGGTCATGGGCAGGAGCGGTACGGGACTGGGGCTGGCTATTGTCTGGGGAACGGTTAAAGATCATAGCGGGTACATCGATGTGCAGAGTGAGTGTGGGAAAGGGACCACATTCACACTCTACTTTCCGGTAACGCGGGAAGAGCTCGGCGATGAGTTGCGGAAGATACCCCCTGATCAGTACCAGGGCCGTGGTGAAGCGATTTTAGTAGTGGATGATGTAGCTGAGCAAAGGGATATTGCCGCACGGATACTGACGAGGCTCGGGTACAAGGTCCATGCGGTTTCCCGGGGTGAAGAAGCGGTAGAGTACATCAGGGTAAATAAAACGGACTTACTGGTTTTGGATATGATTTTGGATTCGGGAATCGACGGCTTGGAGACCTATCAGCGGATTCTGCAAGTGAATCCACAGCAGAAGGCGGTTATTGTCAGCGGTTTTGCTGAGACAGAGCGAGTTAAAAAGGCCCAGGAACTGGGAGCGGGATCATACGTCAGGAAGCCCTACCTCATGGAAAAGATTGGTAGGGCCGTGCGCGAAGAGCTGGGCAGGAAATAGATGGCGGCATCTTCAATAGTACAAGGGGATGCACTGTTTTTAAGATTTGCAAATATCCCTTGACAAGCCAAGCAACCTCCCTATAAGAATCCAAACCGAGTGATTCGATTGAGAATCGAGGAAGCCAAGCAACATACCTCGGATGAGGAGATAAATAATAAGAAAAAGGAGCTGATCAATAATGAATAAAGGAGCTACGGCTGTTTTTAAAAAATTGTTCGAACCCGGTTTCATCGGTAAGTTAAGACTCAAGAATCGTTTGATAAGAGCTTCCATGTATACAACCTATGGTGCTTTGGACGGTTCGGTCACGGACCGTTTGATCAGGCATTATCGTGAATTGGCTGCCGGGGGAGTAGGACTGGTTATCGTGGAGGAAAGTCATGTCGATAGAAAATCAAGCAAATCAGCAATCTGCGAGCTTAGTGTTGCCGGGGACGAATACATCCCCGGATTGAGCTGGTTAGCCATGACCATCAAGCAAAACGGCGCCCGGGCCGGTCTGCAGATTTCCCATGCAGGTGGACAGAGGTATCTGATGGACCCTCTTAAGAAAGTTCCATCCAGTGCTCCCTGGGCGGCAATCCAGGCTAGAGTGGAGGCCATCACGGGCAGGGTAGGAACCCCTCCCTCAGAGCTAACCGTGGAGGAAATTAAGGAGATCATCGAGGCTTTCGGCGACGCCGCCGTAAGGGCCCAAAAAGCCTCCTTTGACTTTGTCGAGATTCACGCCTGTCATGGCTACTTGCTGACGGAATTTTTATCACCTCTCACCAACAAAAGAACCGATCAGTACGGTGGTTCCCTGGAAAATAGACAACGTATTTTGATGGAGATCATCGAAAACGTCCGGAAAAAAGTACGGCCTGATTATCCTCTTATTGTCAGAATGGATGGTTCGGAATATTTAGAAGGAGGCATTACCATCCAGGAAAGCGTCGAAACTGCAAAAGTACTTGAGAAAAGTGGCATCAACGCCCTTCATATATCCGGTGGAGATCATCGCAATGCCGATAAGGTGATTACCCCCACATACTGGCCACGCGGTTATCAGGTTTGGGCGGCGGCAACGATAAAGGGAGTAGTCAAAATTCCTGTGATCGCGTCCGGCTCTGTGACCACACCGGAACTTGCTGAGGAGATATTAAAAGAAGGAAAAGCCGATTTTATTTCTCTGGCCAGGCCGTTGCTCGCTGATCCTTTCTTCCCCAAAAAGGCGCAAGAAGGCCGGCCGGAAGATATTACCCCTTGCATCCGCTGTCTTGTTGGATGTCAGGGACGCCCCGAAGGCTCTCTCACCTGTACGGTAAACGTCACAGCCGGCAAAGAGGACGAGCTTACGATAAAACGGGCTGTGAAACGGAAAAAGGTGGCGGTCATCGGTGGGGGGCCCGCAGGAATGGAGGCGGCAAGGGTCGCAGCCATAATGGGGCATCAAGTTACCTTGTTCGAAAAGAGGGAAATGGGAGGAATGCTGATCGAGGCGTCGATCCCGGAATTTAAAGCAGATCTCCGGCTTCTTATCAACCATCTGTCTAAACAACTTGAAAAGCACAAGGTGGAAGTGTTGCACGAAGAGGCAGACGTCGAGGCGATTCGGAGAAAAGCATTTGAGGTCGTGATCATGGCTGGCGGGGGGACCCCCATTATCCCAAGGATTTCGGGCATAGACAAACCCTGCGCGGTGAATGCGTTAGATGTTCTTAACGGGGTCCCTGTCGGAGAAGAAGTGGTCGTTTTAGGCGGCGGCTTTGTGGGGTGTGAAACCGCTCTCTTCCTGGCGGAGCAGGGTAAGAAGGTCACCATCGTGGAGATGCGCGACCAGCTTCTCCCGGAAGTGGATGTGGTGGCGAACAGGTTAGCCTTTTTTGAAAAGGCAATGAAACATCATATGAAGTTCGAAACGAGTACAAAAGTTAATGAGATCGCGGAGCATGGATGCATAGCCACCAATCAAGAAGGAAATCAGAAGAACATCAACGGAGAGACCTTTGTTCATGCCCTGGGGATAAAAACGGATAGAAAATTATTCGATGAATTAACTTCTTCTCTACCTGATCTGGAGGTCTACATGATCGGTGATTACGCAGAACCGCGCAACCTCTATCATGCCCTTCGTGAAGGCAATCTGACGGCCCGAAACCTTTAGCCGCGAGGGATGAAAGAATCGCCTGCCCCTCTTGGCTGGGCGATTCTTTCATCCTGTTAGCGCGTAAAGAATGCCGAGCGGGTTCCCCTCGTCTAAGGATCTTTTAGGACACAGAAGCGTATCGATATGCCATCCCCTAAACCCGTGACCGCTCTAAAAGGTTTCAAATCAACCTATCGCTCTCTACAGCATCGCAATTTCCGTCTTTTTTTCGGCGGTCAGAGCATCTCTCTGATCGGTACCTGGATGCAGAGAATTGCTGTGGGTTGGCTTACTTTTCGCCTGACGCACTCCCCCTTCCTGCTTGGTCTGGTTGGCTTTTCAGGGCAAATTCCCATTTTTCTTTTGGCGCCTTTCGCCGGAGTATTAGTTGACAGATGGAATCGGCACCGCATTCTGCTTGTTACCCAAACCCTGTCACTGATACAGGCATCTACTTTGGCAATTCTAGTTCTTACAGATACGATCGCTGTCTGGCATATAATCTTATTAAGTTTATCGCTTGGTTTTATCAATGCCTTTGACAATCCCACCCGCCAGTCCTTTTTAATAGAACTGGTCGAGAAAAAAGAGGACTTAGGGAATGCCATCGCTCTAAACTCTTCTATGTTTCATACCGCTGTTCTGATTGGGCCATCCATAGCCGGCCTGCTCATTGCTTTCGTTGGCGAAGGTGTCTGTTTCCTGCTCAATGGACTTAGTTTTATTGCTGTTATCATTTCTCTGGTGGCGATGAAAATTACTCCTAAAATCAAGAAAACGCATTTTACGCCGGTTCGGCAGGGTTTTAAAGAAGGACTTTCTTATGCCTTTGGATTTCCACCCATCCGCTTTCTGATATTATTACTTGCCTGGACCAATTTGATCGGTGCGCCCTATACTGTGCTCATGCCCGTTATTGCCAAGGTTGTTCTTCATGGCGGCGCTCAGACATTTGGATTTCTTATGGCATCTTCAGGATGCGGAGCCCTGCTGGGTGCCATCTATCTTGCTTCTCGGAGAGGGGTGCTCGGACTGGAAAAAATCATCGCCATTGCCGCCGGACTCTTCGGTACGGGGCTCGTTATTTTTTCTTTATGCAGTTTCTTGTGGCTCTCTATGTTTCTGATGACGATGATCGGGGTTGCCAGCGCTCTACAATTAGCAGGTACAAATACGGCGCTGCAAACTATAGTTGAGGAGGATAAGCGCGGCCGGGTAATGGGCTTTTATATCATGGCAAATGCCGGCATGCAGCCCTTTGGAAGTTTGTTAATAGGTAGCTTGGCGCATGCGATAGGCGCACCGCTGACGATCACGATAGGTGGAACGTTGTGCATCCTGGGTTCGATAACATTTGCCATAAAGCTTCCCTCTTTTATAAAGATGATCCGTCCGATCTATTTGAAGAAGGGGATCATCTTGGAGCAGCAAACAGCGAATCAGCCGGAAGGATGATGGATAGCGGGGAAACTGCTTGACCAATAGCTCTATTCCTGCTATTTTTTTTAGATTATAAGACAAACCTTAGGTACGTGCTAATTAAGTCGATGCGCAAGGAGGAGTTATGGCGATAGATAAGGTGAGAATAATTGTGGTAGGCGGGGGCTTTTCCGGCATTGCCGCGGCAATAATAGCAAGGAAGGCTGGCGCTCAGGCAACGCTTTTGGAGCGAACGGATATGCTGAGTGGGGCCGGGTTAAGAGCGGCACGTCTTTACAAAAATTTGAAGGTGGTCGGCGCTGAAGAAGCCAAGGCCCTCGGTGGGCCCGAGGTGTTTGAGGCGCTGGAATCGATTATTTTGCATCATGGTAACATCATCGATGAGGAAAGCTCTTCTATTTATAACACGGCCCTCGTTGATACTATGATGCTGAAGATCGTGGAAGCGGCAGGGGTTGAGTTACATATGGAGGCCCGCGCCGTGGAGGTGGAGAAAGAGAATGGTGTGTTGAAAGCCGTTACCACAGCTACCGGTCAAAGGTTTCCCGGCGATGTCTTTGTTGATGCTTCCGGTACCTTTGGCGGCCTTTCCAATTGCGTTAAATACGGGCATGGCTGCGTTATGTGTACGAATCGTTGCCTCTACTTTGGCGATCGCGTCAGTATCGCGACGCAGGCGGGGGTGGAGGAACTGCATTGGACAAGACCCGATGGGACGCCGGGTGCCGTAGGGGCAGCGCTGGCGGTTTATAAGGAAAGCCTTTCGGCGGAATTACGTGCCAGACTGGCGAAGGAAGGGGCTTTCAGCCTTCCCATCCCCGAGGAGCTTATCGATTATGACAGATTGAAGCAGATAAGCGCTGCGCGCGGTCCCCGTGAAGTATCCCACATAAATCTGGTGGATATAGGCCTGTCGGCCAAGTGCGTGGGAATAGGCAACTTCCGTCTGACCAGTTTGCGCAAGATCCCGGGATTTGAAAATGCCCAACTCGAATATCCAATGGGTGGAGGCGGGTTCAATATCATTACCAGCATGTCCATTAATCCCAGAGAAAATTCACTCCGTGCCAAGGGCTTCTCTAACCTTTTTATCGCCGGGGACAAAACCGGTACGGGAGGCATAGTCGAATCGACAGTCGCCGGGTTATTGGCAGGGCATAATGCCGCGCGGGTGGCATTCGGCAAGCAACCCATCGAATTGCCCCGCGACACCGTCATTGGGGACATGATCGCCTATCGAGGTGAAAGGATGGCCACATCCGAAGACCTGCGCGTCCCTTTATCGATGGCTCAGGGTGTTTACTTCGGAAGGATGAAAGAGTTGGGGTTTGGCAATCCTGATCCCGCGGTTATTCACAAGCGGATAGCAGCTCTGGGACTGGCCAATATCTATAGCCAAAGTTTTGTCTGAACCGCAGGGTGATTAGATGATGTCAACTTTTCTGTTCGATGGCCTGAATAGCCAGGCTGCGTAACTTTTCCATGAAGTGTACTTGCGATTCGGTTAATAACGCTCCCTTTGTTTTCTTATCCCCATAGAATATTCCGAGTTTCTATCCAGCGTTTTGTGCTATATATAGGTCTGGATCTGATTTGGCGTCTGGATGGAGCCTGAAGGGATGTGTGGTCTTCATGAAGATTTCTTTCACCAAAAAAAACGGTCCCCTTGAGGAGGTCATCGAGCAATTGATGGAGACGGCAGGGGGAATCCGGCGGCCTGAATATGTCCGTGAAATGATCATAACGGCGCTCAAAGCTGGGCAGGAGGATGACGAGAGTGCCGACCTCAAGCTCATGAACACGACGCTCAAGGAAATGCGGTTCACCTCCAAGGTCTTTGGTCCCTATAAGAACGTTCGCAAGGTGACGGTATTCGGTTCAGCCCGCATCAAGCCGGGCGAGCCCGAGTATCAGATGGCCAAGCGGTTCGGAGAAAAGCTCGCCGAGAAGGGTTATATGGTCATTACCGGCGGCGGCGGCGGTATCATGCAGGCCGCCAACGAGGGCGCCGGTCCCGAGCATTCTTTCGGCGTGAACATCCGCTTGCCCTTCGAACAGAAGCCGAATCCCGTAATAGAGGGTAACCCCCGGTTCATCAACTATAAATATTTTTTCAACCGCAAGGTCGCCTTCCTTAAAGAAACTGACGCCGTGGCACTCTTTCCGGGTGGTTTCGGTACGCTCGACGAAGCGATGGAGACGCTCACCCTTTTACAAACCGGCAAACGCAATCCTATGCCGCTCGTACTCGTGGATGATCCTGATTGTTCCTATTGGATCCGCGTAATCAAGCTCTTCGAGGAAGAGCTTCTCACTCGTAACTATATCTACCCGGAAGATTTTGCGTTTTTTGAGCGGGTATGTTCCGTGGATACCGCGATAGAAAAGATTCTGCATTTCTATCGCCGCTATCACAGCATTCGGTATGTGGACAGCCGGCTGGTGATCAGGCTTATGTCTCCACTGCAACCCGCTGATATCCAAAAACTTATGGATCAGTTTCATGATATCGTTTTGCCGGGGGGGAGCATCGCGGCATCCGGGGCTCTGGAAGAGGAAATGGATGATGTGGATGTTATTCATCTGCCGCGGCTGGTTGTAGACTTTAACCGCAAGGACTTTGGCAGGGTTAGGAGTCTCATAGATGCCATCAATGATTTTTAACAGCTCTTCTTATTAAGAAAATCATAAAAGCATTGACAAACTGGGGCATATCGAATAGATGGTAACTGTCTTGCTTGTTAGAGCTTTTCCAGACGATGTTGCACAACATAGGTCCATTTTACTGACGGGGGGAAATGGTAACCTGTTATAACGTTGTTGGGACTAATCCCGCTAAAGGGGATAGTTCGGTAACGAATTTGCCCCCATCAGGGAGCAAATTCTACCTCACTATGATCGATATCAATTTAGCAACCGCATTAGATAATCATCGCCACTTAAATAAGCTTAGAATGCGCCTTTGCATTGGCAGTAATGAAAACTTAAGGGGGAAAAAGTATGAACAAAAGGGATTCGATGACTGAGGTTGCAAGAAGTGTGGTCAATAAGAAAGTGGCTGAAGGGGCAAGCAAACGTGTCTCTGAGGCGGCTCAGAAAAAAGACAAATTCTCGGCCTGGAAAGTTACCCTGGCCGCCATCCTGGCCGTGCTTAATGTTACCGCGCTGGCCTTTGCCGCGCCTGCTCCCAGCGTTTCGGAATGGGAAAGCACCCTCGCTGCCGCGAAAAAAGAAGGCAAGGTAGTGGTGATTACGGACGTGACCGCGGCCTTGCGCGATGCCCTCACCGTAGAATTTCAGAAAAAGTATGGGATCCCCGTCGAGCTGTTTGGCGTCCTGGGCCGTGAGCTTGCTCCCCGTGTCCTTTCTGAACGGAAGGCAGGGCAGTATAACTGGGATGTTTATATCCACGGCTCCACGACGGCACTGGTATCAATGATTCCCGCGGGAGCGTTCGATCCCCTGGAGCCGGCCTTTATTTCACCGGATATCAAAGATCCCAAAACATGGCGCGGCGGAGCGATCGAATTTCTCGATCCCGCCACCAAAACGGTTATGGTGATGACTCCCTTCCAGAGGGGTACCCTTTTCTACAACACCAAGCTCGTCAATCCGAAGGAATTCAAATCTTACAAGGACTTGCTCGATCCCAAGTGGAAGGGGAAGCTGTTGGTGGACGATCCGCGCCGGGCCGGACCGGGTGACGCAACGTTTACTTTCTTTTTACTCCATCCAGGGTTGGGACCGGATTTCATTCGCGCGCTGGGCAAGCAACAGTTAACTCTCTCGCGGGACTATGCGCAGGAGGTGGACGCTCTCGGTCAAGGCAAGTATCCGGTGCTTATCGGTACAGCGGACTTTGCCGCGAACAGCAGGGCAAAACAAGGGGTGCCGATCGCCACTGTAGACGCCAGGCAGCTCAAAGAGGGAAGCGACCTGAGCCCGGCAAATGGGAACGTCGCGATGTTTAACCGCGCGCCAAATCCCAATGCGGCCAAGATCTACATCAATTGGCTGTTATCGAAAGAAGGTCAAACGCTCTATGCCCGTGTCAATGGCTACATCAGCTCTCGCTTGGATGTGCCGACGGATCACGTTGAACCCTGGCGAGTGCCGTTGCCGGGGGCGATCAAGTCCTACACAAAGGCGGCCATGGAAGTGAAAAATCATGATTTAAAGCCGTTGCTGCAAGAGGTATTTGGCAAGTGATGTGTGGAATCTGAAGCTTGGGGAGGCGTCCCATACGAGGCACGCCTCCCCAAGCTACGAACCGCTAATCCACTTTCAAAATTAGCATGTGCATTGCATAATCATCGCCAAATTAAATTAATGTCTCCGTCACCGTCAGTTCTTCACCTTAATTTTTTTTAATCATGCTTATTACCCCAAATGTTAAGTGCCTCATAATATAATTGTTTTAAAGATAAAAAATGCATGAATAATCTCAGAGATTAATTGGTAAATTGATATCAACGGAAAAAAGGAGACGGTATGGCGAGAATAGTTGTTATCGGAGGAGGATTCGCAGGCTGTCAGGCCGCCCTCACGGCTAAAAAGGGCGGGGGAGAGGTTACTCTTTTGGAGCGGACTGATAGCCTTACCGGATGCGCTCAGTTTGCGGGCGTTTACAGAAACAATGGGGAATTCACCGCCGTTGAGGAAATGATTGCCCTGGGCGGAGGAGATATTTTTGAAATCTGTGACTCCATAAATATTCATAAGATAGATCTTCCCGGAGATCCGCCGGAACGGCATGTTTCTGTTTATGATGTTACGAAGATCGAGGAAAGGATAGAAAAAGCCCTGGATAAGGCAGGGGTTGAGGTTATCCTTCAGGCCCGGGCAGTAGACGTAAAGATGAGTAATGGGGGCATAAAGTCTGTGGTTCTGGCTGATGGTAAAGAGCTGGAGGGAGATTGCTTTATCGACGCTACAGGCACGATGGGGTCGGTAGAGAACTGCAAAGCCTATGGAAAAGGCTGTGTTCTCTGCTTTGCCCGCTGTCCTACCTTTGGCTCCAGGGTCAGCATAGCTGCTAAGGCCGGAGTTAAAGAAACTTTCCGCTGCCGAAAAGATGGAACACCGGGTGTGATAGCGGCCGGGTTCGTCCTGGTCAAGGAAAGCCTCGATCCAAGCTTAATAGAGCAGCTGGAGAGAGAAGGCGTCGTATTGGTTCCTCTCCCACCTCATTTATTAGATCCGGCTAAATTCGAGTCCATAGGGGCAACCTGGAATGTAAGAAAAGCCTTCATGGAGAATCTCTGTATGGTGGATAACGGCTATGCCAAGGTGAGAATCCAGATGTATATGAAACTTAAAGATCTGCATCAGATTAAAGGGCTGGAAAGGGCAAAAATGATTGATCCCCTCTCCGGGGGAGTATTTAATCATATCAAAGGATTTGACGAATCTCCCATAGACCCTTCACTAAAGATAAAAGGTGTTGATAACCTCTTTGCCGCCGGCGAGAAAACAGGCTTGGCGGGTGTCGCCCCTGCTGCCATTACAGGAGCTATTGCCGGACATAACGCCTTGAGGAAGGCTGCCGGTAAGGAATATCTTGCTATCCCCGCTTCTATTACCATTGGGGACTTTATGGACTATTGCCTGAAAAAATGGGAGGTTGAACCTGCCGAGTCGAAATCACAACTCAATTTCCGCTGTATCGCCTATTCCGACCGGATGAAGGAGTTAGGCCTCTATAGCACCGATAGGGAAGAGGTTAGAAAAAGGGTAGAAAAAGCGGGGCTCCTGGGAGCGATGGCTCAGAGAGTCTTTTAGCAGGTAAGCAACAAGAAGCAAACAAGAGATGCTATCCAGAAGGGGATAAGGTTTTTATTAGACAGCCTGTGACAGGCGAGTAAAGAAGGAGGTATATCTATGGCACACAAGGATTTACGGGAATTTATTGCAGCGTTGGATAAGGCCGGGCACCTGG
>ORJL010521971.1_pt1 | contig 10669 bp, 11 predicted proteins | sample 1779941 | NCBI WGS metagenome assembly ORJL01 (sample SAMEA104232317, study PRJEB22302) | groundwater metagenome | biome: forest; feature: aquifer; material: groundwater | place: USA | collected 2011-08-07 | depth 5.8 m | reverse complement strand
TTTAAGTTGATAATAGATAAAAAGGCAATATAATATGGCTAAGTCGGGGTGTAGCGCAGCTTGGCTAGCGCGCTTGAATGGGGTTCAAGAGGTCGTGGGTTCAAATCCCGCCACCCCGACCAATAAAATCAAGGGTTTCAGGGTTTTAACCATTGCTCGCCTCTCTCAAATTGTATAGTTTTTGTATAGTTGGTTTTGCTGTCAAGACATTGTCCAATACATCTACCGCTTTAATCTTGTGACTTGGTGCAAGGTGGGCATACCTCAAGGTCATTGAAAAGTCCTTGTGTCCCATCAATTCTTTCACTGTAGTAAGGTCAATACCAGCCATAACCAGGTGACTTGCAAAGCTATGTCTCAAGTCATGGAATCGGAAATCTCTAATATCAGCCCTCTTCAATGCCGTTTTAAAACTCCTCTTAACATCACCGTAACGTTTACCACTGATAGGGTCGTGGAATACATAGGGCACATTCTCACGCTTTGCAATTGTCTGTAGCGTTTCCCTCAATGTCTGGTTGATAGGCAGTTCTTTGCGTTCAGAGTTCTTTGTTTGATCCTGATTCAGCAAGATGAAGCCTGCCTTAAGGTCTACATTGTCCCATTTAAGACCAAGTATCTCACCTTTTCGCATGCCTGTGTTTAATGCTGTAATAACAAGTGGCTTTATGTGTTCGTCACTTGAATCAATAAGCTTTTGACATTCCTCTGGTGATAGATACCGCAACCGCCTGTTATTCTCAGGTAGTAATTTTACCTTTCGTATACGCCTCAAGGTTTCTTCCTCTACCATATTCCATTCAACAGCCTTAGTGAACATGTGGGATATTGTAGAAATCAAGCGGTTTGCGGTAGCGGGTTTATTTCCAGTGCTTAACCTGTCAGTTTGAAATTGTTCCAGCATCATGGAATTAAAACGTCTTAAAGGAATATTGCCGAATTTTTCGGCTAATTGCTTAATAAGGTACACCTTGTATACCCTGAAACTCTTTTGCCTCTCAGCCCACTTGGCATATTCAGCAGTAAGCTCATTGAAACTGTGATGAGCAATCCGTTTTACAATCTCAGGCTGTTTACCATCTTTAACAGCCTGTTTTCTCTTGATATGTATTGCCTCTGCATCTTTAAACTTTGTGCTTCCAGATGATTCAAAGACAATTTTACCGTATAAATCAGCATACCGTATCCAGTAGACATTGCCACGCTTATAAATGCCTTTTGCCATGCTTTCCTTCTCCTTTCTCCTTCTTAACTAATTCCCTTTCAATATAACCCAACAAAATCTTTAGCGTCTTACTTGCATTTCTCACCCCCTTTTCAAGCATATAAATATAATTGTCCGAAGTACCCACAAGCTCACCAAATTTGGCTTGTGAAAGTTTGAGTTTTACCCTGAGTTCCTTAATTTCTTCTTTATTCCATTTTTTCATGTCCATATTATACCTAACAAAGTTAGAATTTTCAAGTATACAATTTACTATACAGTCAATTTTAAGTATTTGATATAAAAGGAGATTGTGAAATTGTTTCTTGATTTATAATCAAGAGGTCATTAATGTTTATTCTTAGGCAATCGAAAAGGTGTAAGTGGTTCTCTGGTCTGGCTTTTAATCCATTTGTCTATCGCAGATTTACGGAATCTTATATATTTACCCGCTTTGAAAAAAGGAATTGCCATGAATGAAACTTGTTTGCGTACCCAAGAAACATCCGTTTTTAAATATTCCGATAAGGTCTCAACGGTAAAAACAATATCCTCGTTACTATACTTTTCGCCATTTGAAAGTAAAGGCTTTAGGAGTTCAATAACTCTTTCTGCTATTAATTGGATGTCTTGGGGTTCTATTTCAAATTTCATGTTAATAATTTGTCGCTAAAAACGCTACTACTTTTTCTTTGATTATGTTTAACTTGTCTAAATCATCGTTGTTCTTTTCTACTTCAGTATTAAACGCATTGATGTTCGCCTAATTACAGTATGGCGATTTATATTTTTCGATCAGGTAGCACCTCCCCATTTCTTTTAGCGTTGTGCATATATCTTGACCACCGTTCCAGTAATGAAATTTGCGGTCGGAATCGGAAGGGATAACTAAACTGCCGAAATCGGTTATGTATGGTAACGGCTTAATCCTGTTGCCTAACTTCTCCGCTTGCCCTAGACTCAACTCAACAATTTGCCCCCGACTGAGTTCAATAACGCCCTTTGATGTGGTTTTGATTTTAAAATTCTCCACTACCTCAAATTTCATTCGGCCACCTCCAAAACATCATCTTCTGGAATTTTGATTGCTTCTTTCTGTCCACTCCAAAAAGTTTGTTTTTTATCTTCAGGATGTTCAGTATCTTCAGCACCCTTGATTTTACTGGATTCCACGCCTGAAGATACTCCTGAAGATACTTTTTGGATGTTCAGGTTATCTTCAGTTGTGGAAGCCTTATCTGTATTGACTTCTGAACATCCTGAAGATACTGAAGATACTTTTGCTACTTTTTGGAAGGATATAGGAACGCCCTTTTCCATCCTGTTAAAATCCTCTATTTTGAATTTAATACCACAATCCAATAAGTTAGCCTTGACTCTATTCAAATGGTTTCTCAATTTATTAGGCCGTTTTGGAAACGTGTTGTCGTCTTTTGTTACAACCACCAGCTTTCCAAGTTCCTCAAATGCTTGCTTAACAGTACCATTCCAGCTTTCCTTTCCTTGCATAAATGTTAAAACTGCCTGCGCCAATGTGTTTGAATTTATCACTTCTGCATTTTGTGACTCAATATTGGATTGGTATGCCTGTATGAAGTCATTCGCCTTATATCCAATCGACTTTGCAATAGCAACGCCCCACCTCATAAAATCGGCCATGCGTGGTAAATTATCCAACCTAACAGAAGGGTAAATTCCAATCGCTTTCGATAATGCACCAAAAAAGCATCCCAGAAGATAAGGTCTCTCCGCTTCAAACTCCTGCATTAATACTCTTTTTTCTTTCCGCTCAGAAGGCTCAATCCGCTCCATGTGCAATAATAGGGTTCTGTCCATCAGGTCGGCTCTGGAAACCAGAAGGTTGATCCCATTTAGCCCAATGCACCGCTGAATTTGATAGATAATATCCTCATCATCTGAGTATAGCTTCCGCTTAGAAAAGCCCCCGCCGGTACATGCCTGTGATAACAAATCCGATAGCCAGTCTGGAAATGCTGACAAATTGTCAAACATACACAGATAATGATGTTCAAGTATCTGAACCAGTTCCTCTTGATTTCGTGGAGTTATAAGCACATCTATCTTTGAAGGATCGAGTAACAACTTGAAAAAGGTAAACATTGAAGTTTTACCAGCCCCCTGGTCTCCGTAAGGATGAAATATCGGATGCGGAATACCAGGAACAAGACAGCTTATCGGATAGACAAGGCTTAGTAATTTATGATTTTCTTCTTTAACATTTATATATTTGAATAGATTATGGATATTGCCACCCCGCTTTGGTTCAACCTGTTTTTGCTGATGTGAATACCTCTTAAAGAGAATGGGGAAATTATTGGTAACTTCCCAGTCAAATTTAGTTATCCGCACCACTCGCCCATCGGCTAAATCATAATAAAAACAACCGTCATGTTCAGCCAACCGATTTGATAATTTTATACATTTACCGTCGTAAACAGCCATTGCCTCAATAACATTTAATGCCTGGTTCAGCGCATCGCTGTTAGGGGATTTATTTTCCAATTCCCACAGTTCCCGTGCTAACCTTTGTTTAAACATGCCACCACGTATTTTTATTGCAACATTATTGATATACGCATATCCTTCTTTTGTATCATCGTGGAATAATTTGTAATTTTCCGCTATTCGGATAAGTTTTTCCGACTGCGATTTCTTCTCTGCGTCTTTCCCAGATCCCTGGGTGTCCTTTATTCTTTTTTCCAGTTCCACCAGCGATACACTTAAGTCAAAATCTTCTTCCATGTCTCACCTCTTTGTATAATTCAAATTTCGCTTCACCTTCTTTACCGTTCAATATAGATAAATGGTATCGACACACATCCCTTAATAGATACATCTCTGAAAGCCCTTTAAGTTCCAAGTCACCGGGTGACTTTACTATTGAGTCAATCCTATTGCACAACCGCAACATTTCGCATAAATATTTCGTGTAATCACAGCACCATTCCTTGAATTTTTCTATCAACTCAGGCCTTCTAATTTCTTGTGGATTCTGTTTCACTTGTTTATCGCTTGAAATCCCAAGATATTTGAAAGCATCCTGGAAAGATACATTCTTCAATTTCATAATGAAGTCAACCACATCCCCGCCGACATGGCAGCCGAAACAGCGAAACCTCTGTTTTTCTGGATTGACCGCAAAACTTGCTCTTTTCTCTGAATGCAGTGGACAGCATGTCCAAAAATTCTTACCCTTTTGGACAAGCTCAATGCCTTCTTTTTCAATGATGCTCACAATATCAGGCTTTTCAGTTGCCAGCATTTTTCACACCCACACGCCTGCATGAAGGATTTTCCAGCACCACACGAATTCCTTTTCGTACCAATGTACTGATATGCTCTTTTGTCTCAAAACTTTTGCGTTTTAAAGCATCATGCATTTCGTCTTCCAATAGAATGCTGTAAAACTTAGACATAAAATTGACCTCCTGAAAATTCCAATAAAAAAGCCTGTCACAGCACACGCCATGACAGGCTCGTTATAACACGTTATTTATTGAAGGTCAAAATCGACTTTGTGTTACTTTTTAAATACTTTTACTTTTCCGTTACTTTTCCGTTACTTTTCAATTTGAAAAGTAATTTTTAAGATTTGCCTTTTGTTTTTTTAGCTTACTTAGCTTACCCTGTTTACTCAGCATCTTTTTGATAGTGCTTTTTTTGTATTTAGGTTCGCCTCTATCATTTAAAAATAGTTGCCTGCCTTTCATTTCACTAATTGCCATATTCGCTTTTTTGTCCAGGGTAATATTTTTGCATTTTTTATTAATCTCTAACAAGAAACTATTGAATTCGTCTGGCTTTGCGTAGGATTCTTTCTTACCTCTGAGGAGTTTTATTTGTTGTGGTGTGTCCTTGTTTCCAGCCTCAAGGTCTATTACCTCAAACTGCTTAACAAAATATTCTGGCAGGTCTTTTTCACTTTCTGCGCTTGTAATTAACAATCCCCGCTTATCGACTTCATACGTCGCCCAGTGAGTTACAATCCCCTTAATTCTTTTTCCTATGCTCTCCAACAATAAACTGTTCGAGTATTTTAAATCACTTAGGAAAACAGACCTGCCTTGTCTTATATGTTCTAGCAAGTCACCGTCCATTTTTTTTGGATAGCCAGTAGATGCAACAGGTTTCGATTTACACGAAAAATGTCCTATTCCCTCTTCGTATCCCCCTCCAACGTTTTGCCTTATTGCCGTATCATTCATGAAAATATATTTTGTAGTCAGTACCTTAGCTAAACAATCATCCGATTCACCTCTAAAGGAATAATAAAAGAGACTCGTGCCTCCCTTGATACAATTAAGACAGTAAATATAACTCCCAACGGCTTCTAGTAAATTGTCATCACTGCCTATAAGTAAAACGAAACGACTCTTTACACCTTTAATATCTGATATAGAAACTCTCCGTCCTTTTAAACTCTCTCCAAGTTCTAATTCTAATTTTTCAATGATATGTTTTATTTCAGGTGTTCCTGTTTCGTCCAACAAATGACAAAGCTCCCACTCTACCAATATTTTTAACGCTGGATGTGATATATTAGGGGTGTTCATTCGTTATTTCCTTCAGATAACCCTTGAAATAGAATTAAGGGAAGACCATAAGATATTATTCTCATAATCTTACGCATCCTTTTGTTTCCACTTTCTACTATTTAGCGTAATGATTCCTATGCCTAAAAAAACGAGGATTATTCCACCTGCAAGAATGTGCTTGTAATAAAGGTACGTACCATTATTATATATGATTATAGGACTTGCAGCATAAGCATCAGCGATTTGTTTTCCTCTTTTTAACACAATTACAGCCTCACCTTGTCTTGGAGTCATTTCTTGGCTAAACATTATAAACGAAGGATGCTCTGTAAATGGATACAAAACGGATGGGACAAAAAAACCCACAATGATAAATATTATTCCAATCCGATACCAACCACCAATTTTTCTTATCATATTTCTATGTGAAAAATAAAAAAAGACCAACTAGGAGAGATCAGCTTTTCGTGAGCTACCCTATCCCTTTATTGTTCATTACTTAATAATATTCAGCAAGATAAACTTTTTCATTTCCATTCTTGCTAGCGGATAATAATGATTTTCGGATCAAACTCAATTAGCAATAAGAAATATTACTATCAATAAATAGGGAAATAAATATTCTTTCGAAAACAAGTTCCTTTTTTATAATGAACCATTAAAACCCATTTTCCCACTCGTAGTAAAAGTTGTTTTTATTGGTTTTTTGACCTTTATGCTAAAATTTGTTTTAATATTTCCTTTTATTGTGTTCCCTTTAGTAGTTCCTGAGATTTCTATGTTTTTAATGCTTATCGAAATATCTGATGTCCTGAATCCTACCAATTTATAATACTTTTTGAGAGCATCTTGGATTTCTTGCTTATCTGTTTTGACCTCAAATCCATCGTTGTAGGTGTTTCTCCATTCACTCTTAATCCTTAAACCTTTACTTTCAAATTTTCTATTCGGTGAAAAGACCCATGTATCCCGTATGCTTTCGGTTGAATTAACTTTAATAGTTACATCGTAAATACCATACCAGACTTCTCCAAATAGAGATGTTTGATATATACCCACCAATAACATTAATACGAATAAAATAGAATAAATTTTACACAATTTCATCTCATTCCCCCTTATTAGAAAATTTCTTTAAGATAAGAATTAACGGCAGGCCGTCCGGGACAACGGATTTTCGGGAGCTACCCTACCCTTAATTATCTCTAAAACTGCGATTGAACTGATGACTTTCTCTTTCTTTTCATTTTGAGTTTTACTTCCGATGATTCCCCTTCACGAAGTTTTACGGTACGCTTGCCCTGTTTATATCCACTCTTTTTTGTTGTCAGGATATAGGTGTCTGCTTCCAGGTCGGTAAATTCAAAGTAACCATCTGTGTCTGATGATATAGTCTTGCTGTATCCTGTATGCAGCCCTTTCATGCGTATTGTTGCCAAACCTATTTCATAACCCCTAAAATCCACCACGTAACCGAAGATGCTGCCCTTTTCGATTGATTCCAGTGTCAATATACCGAGGTCTTGTTCTTCATTTTCTCCAAGAGTAACATCTTGTGTTTTGGTCTGGTAGCCTTCCTTGCCATAGGTAAGCGTATAGTTTCCACTTGAAAGATTTTCCCATCCATAATAACCATATTCATCTGTGGCCATGCTTCCTGGATTAGCGACATGGTCACCTTTAATCGTTACAACGACATCTTGTATTGGTTCTTCCTCTGTGTCGTACACAAACCCAAAGATATTGCTTGATGAAGGCGTGGGATTTGGAATTGGTGTGGGTGTTGGCGATACAGATGGCGATGGTATCGGTGACAAAGTTGGTAATGCCGTTGGCGTTGTTGTAGGAGTGGTAGTCGGAGTAGGTGTTGTTGATGTGAAGGCGTATAGATTGAGGTCTTTGACCTGAACAGGAGTATCTACGTAAAGTGCCGTTTCACCATCGTCTCCACCTTCTCCATTCCCTATCTGGCCATAATAATTACTCCCCCATGCCCAAACCGTTCCATCACTTTTTAGTGCAAGTGCATGGGCATCTCCAGCAGCAATAGCGATAACATTATTTATCCCGCTGATTTGTAAAGGATCATAAGCAATTTGTCCACGATCTATATTATTACCCAACCCTCCATTATTACTCCCCCATCCCCAAACAGTACCATCTTTCCTTAGAACAAGGGTAAAATCACTACTGGCAATAGCAATAATATCACTCAAACCACCGCCAGATTGAATCGGACTGCTTCTGTCATTTCTAGTACCATCTCCTAATTGACCCCAAGCATTATATCCCCATCCCCATAGAGTTCCATCAGACTTTAAAGCAAAACTCCAATACCAACTAGCAGCAATTGCAGTTACATTACTGAGTTCGTTTACCTGTATTGGGATGTATTCGTTTGTTCCTTTAGTACCGTTTCCCAACTGTCCATAGTTATTCCATCCCCACGTCCAGACCGTGCCGTCTGACTTCAGGGCAATCGTGTGACCTTCTCCGCCTGCAACAGCAACAATATCACTGATCCCACTAACCTGTACTGGCTTTTCATGACTACTTGTAGTCGTACCATTTCCTAGCTGTCCATATTCGTTATATCCCCATGCCCACAGAGTGCCGTCATTTTTTATTGCAAAATGATGATACGTTCCACTTGCAATAGCTTTCACCCCGTCAAGGTCGTCAAAACGTTTAGGAGTTGTACCAAGTCCGTTTCCCCACTGCCACACAGTGCCTGTCGACTTCAATGCTAAAGTAATTGCACCACCGCAGGCAATATCAATAATGTTGTTGTAAAGATTTGTTACTTTTACGGGTGTGTTCCTATTTGTGTACGTTCCATCTCCAAGTTGGCCTACTGTGTTGTATCCCCACGACCACATTGTGCCATCGGATTTTAAAGCTAGGCTATAGTTGCCGTAGCCATCACTTCTTGCTGCGATTTTAGGTGTTACTGATGCCAGCGTAATCCTGCAAGCAGTTAACAAAAACAAAGCCACGAGACACCAAAGTACAAGGGAAAGTCTGTATGATATGTTTTTCATAACGAGATACCTCCTTTCAAAAACCTCACCCGTATAACTTTATAACAGAATACGGTGTCTTCCTTTGCAAGGGCTATTGGACTATAAAAGTTAACGGCATTAATGCTCTATAATGCAGATTAGATTTATTTGGAATATACACATTTGTTCCTTGCATCTTATTTGTAAATGTCCCGTCTATGTCCTATTTTATGGGCAGTGATAATCTTTGATATTGTATAAATCAAAAAAGGCTAACTACAGAAGGTCATGTCTTCCATAGCCAGCCTTTATGTATGAGCGCATATCTGCACCCATAATGTCAATCTCCATAATGACATGACCATTACAGTTTAATCTTGCTCACATACTACCAGAAATAACAACACAATTCAAACCTCATCTCAGCCTTGCTAAATGAACATCATTTTTCTAAAAAATTTTATACGCACCCAAGAAGGCATCTGATTGTTATTATAGAGGCTACCCCTCTTTAAAGGTGGCGGGGGTATACCTCAGCCCACACAACCCCACTAATCTTTTCTTCTGTATTTCTCATAGCCCGACCAGGTACCATCTAGATCACAATGGACGTTTGCATTTAAATTTAAGTTTTTCTTTGGCTCGATTCTATCCTGTTGACCTTCAATTATCTGCATAGCCGACTTGACACATAAGGTTTGTATTGCAGGGTCATCTTTGCGATTCTTCAACGTATCCTCTGCAATTTCCAGGATATGCTTTGCTACTTTCTTTGAAGTTTTCAAAAGCTTAGGGTCAGTCAAGGCGTAGTTTCTGATTTTTCCTTCGATTTTATATGGTGCGCTGCCGTTTGCATCACCCTTGAAACCCGCCATTTTATAAGCATCTTGGATTGATTTACCTGTATTGCGCAGTATCTGAAATGTTTCTGCCTTTTGCGTCAGTTTTTCCATGTTTTATACCTCTTTTATAGCACAAAGATTCACTGTTTTGTGTTAAATTACTGTATAGTTTTTGTATAGTTCATAGGAGATAACAAGGGATAACACCGTTTAAGATGTTATCCCTTGAAGTTAAAATATTCCAGCAAAATCAAGCATTGTAGAGCACCATACAAAAAATGATACCCTCATTGAAAAGAATGGGGTTCAAGAGGTCGTGGGTTCAAATCCCGCCACCCCGACCATTCTGATTCTTTACGAGTTTCGAGAAAGACAGGCTTGCTCCTCCCACAGTCCTACGTTGATAGGCATGTCTCAATCCAAAAGGGAACAAAGAAATCCTCGTGCGGCAATAGACGCAACCAAAAGACTCCCGCTCTTTCCCCTCCCTTCGCAAGGGGAGATACAGGGGGTGTAAAAAAACTTTCCCAAAAAAGAAGTTTTTGGAGGGGAATACTATAGATTAAAAAAATCTGCCAGCCACATTTAAATTTATTCTTGAAGACACCCCTTTTCCCCGTTATTATCACTTCCTACCTCTTTTACCAGACAATGGGATTAGTTCTTTTTACACTAACTCTGTATAATCTTCTGATATAAATGGTTTTGGGATAGTTACGTTTTGCCGATACACACGTAAAATTAAAAGGAGAGTATGGAATGAAAATGTTTCTGCAGATGCTCACGCTGGGGATTACGTTGTTTCCATTTGGACAAGGCTTATGGGCGGGGGTTCTCGAAGATGTCATAAAGGGTAAGGCTACGGTTATTGATATGACTTATCCGTTGAATGAAAAAAATGCTTACTGGCCTGTAGGGCAGTACACCCCATTTAAGTACGAGGTCATTGCTAATCTTAAAAAAGACAAGGTGTTTTCGGGAAAGTATAGTACTCCAGAGCACCTCGGAACTCATATTGATGCGCCTAACCATTTTGAGGAAGGTATGCCTTCCGTTGATCAAATT
>ORJL010966528.1_pt1 | contig 10670 bp, 11 predicted proteins | sample 1779941 | NCBI WGS metagenome assembly ORJL01 (sample SAMEA104232317, study PRJEB22302) | groundwater metagenome | biome: forest; feature: aquifer; material: groundwater | place: USA | collected 2011-08-07 | depth 5.8 m | reverse complement strand
CTGTACGCTTTCTCTGCTCCGACGACGCCTCGTTCATCACGGGCGAGGTGCTGCTCGTCGACGGCGGACTGGGAATGTGAATGTGGGATAGCGGAAAGAAACGGGTCGTCATCACCGGCCTGGGTGCCGTCACGCCGCTCGGCAACGACGTCGAGACCTCGTGGACGAACCTGATCGCAGGCCAGTCGGGCGCCGGCCGGATCGAGCAGTTCGACGCCTCCGACTTTCCGGTCGACTTCGCGTGCGAGCTGAAGGGCTTCGAGCCGACGACCTGGGTCGAGTACAAGCAGGCGCGCCGCATGGACCGCTTCGCGCAGATGGTGCTCGCGGCCGCCCGGCAGGCTGAGGCCGACTCGGGGATCGACATCGCCCGCGAGCCCGACCGCGTCGGTGCGTCGATCGCGACCGGAATCGGCGGCCTGAAGGCCTTTCAGGACTGCTACGACACGCTGATCACCCGCGGCGCCGACCGGGTGAACCCGTTCTCGATCCCGGCGATCATCCCGAACATGGGCGCCGGCTGGGTGTCGATGGAGCTCGGCACGAAGGGCCCGTTGATGTCGGAGTGCACGGCCTGCGCCGCGTCGAACATGGCGATCGGCGACGGCACTGACGCGATTCGCCTCGGCCGCGCCGACGTGATGTTCTGCGGCGGAACCGAAGCCGCGATCAACAAGGTCGGCATCGCCGGCTTCGGCGCCATGCGGGCGCTGTCGCGGCGCAACGACGACCCGACGCGCGCGTCCCGCCCCTTCGACGCGGGCCGTGACGGCTTCGTGATGGGCGAGGGCGGCGCCGTACTGGTGCTCGAGGAGCTCGAGCACGCGAAGGCGCGCGGCGCGAAGATCTACGCCGAGGTCGTCGGCTACGGAGTCTCCGCCGATGCGAGCCACATCACCGAGCCCGATCCCACGGGCGTCAACCCTGCGCGCGCACTGACGATGGCAATGGGAGACGCGGGCGTCACGCCCGAGGACATCGGCTACATCAACGCGCACGCGACCTCGACGCCGATCGGCGACTCGAGCGAGACGCGCGTGATCAAGCTCGCGATGGGCGAGGAGCGGGCGCGGAAGATCGCGGTCTCGGGCACGAAGGGCGCGACAGGTCACTGCCTCGGTGCCGCCGGAGCGATCGAGGCGCTGTTCACGACGCTCGCGGTGCACGAGGGCACGCTGCCGCCGACGATCAACTACGAGGTTCCCGATCCGGAGTGTGACCTCGACTACGTGCCGAACGAGGCGCGCAAGGCGGACATCCGTGTCGCGGTCAACAACTCGTTCGGTTTCGGCGGGCACAATGCCTGCGTCGTGTTCCAGCGCTTCGAAGGCTGACCGGCGCACGCACTAGCCTCGTCCCTGTGGACGAGCTGATCGAGGTCCGCCGCTCGCGGCGCGTCCGGCGCTGGACGCTCACCGTGCCGTGGGGCGATCCGCCGGTGCTGACCGTGCCGGCGTGGATGCCGCAGGACGAGGTCGACCGCGTGCTCGAGGGTCACCGCGAGTGGGTCGTGGCCGAGCGCGCGAAACAGAAGCCGCGGCTACGCCTCGACCCACGCGTCGTCTCGGAGCCGGACGCGCGCCGCGCGGCGCGCGAGCTCGTGACCATGCTCGCCGAAGAAGAGGCACAGGAGCTCGGTGTCGCGTACACGCGCATCGAGATCAGAGACCAGCGCACGCGCTGGGGCTCCTGCTCGACGCGTGGCACGCTGTCGTTCAACTGGCGGCTCGTGCTCGCACCGTACGACGTGCTCGACTACGTCGTCGTACACGAGCTCTGCCACCTACGCGAGCCGAACCACTCGCACCGCTTCTGGCGTCTCGTCGAGACGCGGCGTCCCGGCTGGCGCGCGCATCGGGACTGGCTGCATCAACATGGGCCAGAGTTGCTCGCGTTCCGACCAGCTGCCTAGCTGCGCACGCACGCGTCGCTCCCGTCGCGGAGCGGAAACGTGTTTCCGCGCAGCAGTGAGACGCTTGCCGTGAGCACAAGACCAGAAGGGGGCCCACGGGGGAAACTGGTTTCCCCCGTGAAGCGAGCGAAGCGAAGCGTCAGCGCAGGTACGCGTCGCTGCCGTCGAGCCAGTCTTCGCGTGGCGGGTGGAAGATGTCGACGTCGAGGGTGTCCTCGAGCGCCTCCGCGGTGTGCGGTAGATGCGCGGGGATGTGCAGCACCTCGCCTGCGGCGACGTCGACCTGCCGTGACTCGTCCCCGCCAAGCCGGAAGCGCAACGCGCCTTCGAGGATGTAGGTGATCTGCTCGTTGTGGTGGGCGTGCATCGGGACGACGGCGCCCTTCTTGAGATAGACGTGGGCAATCATCATCGCGTCGCCGGTGATGAGCCGGCGTCCGATCTCGGGGCTCAGCTCCTCGCGCGGTAAGTCGTCCCACCGGTAGTGCGTCGCGTCAGCCATGATCCGAAGTCTATGTGGGCGACGTTCGACTGCTACGGCACGCTGATCGACTGGAACGGCGGCATCGGGCGCGAGCTCGAGCGGCTGTTCGGCACCGGGCACGCGGGGACGCTGCTGCGCGCGTACCACGAGCTCGAGCCCCAGGTGCAGCGCGAGGAGCCGACGCGGAGCTATCGGGACGTGCTCACCGTCACGCTTGCCCGGCTCGCCGAGCGCGAGGGGCTCGACCTCGCGCCGGACGAGCAGGAGTCGCTCGCCGACTCGCTCCCTACCTGGCAGCCCTTTCCGGAGGCCCGCGCGGCTCTCGAGGACGCCGGCATGCGCGGCTGGCAGCTTGCGATCCTCTCGAACACCGACCGCGACTACATCGAGGCGTCGTTGCGGCTGATCGGCGTCGAGTTCGCGCGGGTGCTGGTGGCGTCCGAGCTCGGTTCCTACAAGCCGGCGCGCCGGCACTGGCAGGCTTTCCGGGAGGACGTCGGCGATCCCGGAACGCATGTCCACGTCGGTGCGAGTCTCTTCCACGACATAGCGCCCGCGGTCGAGCTCGGCCTGCCGACGATCTGGATCAATCGCCTCGGTGAGGATCCCGAGCCGCAGCCCGACGTCGAGCTGCGGTCGCTCACCGGCCTGGGCGACGCGCTGGACTCGCTCGCGTGAACGTCCGCCCGTTCGGCGAGGCGGATTTCGAGGCGGTCGTCGCGCTCCTGCGCGAGGAGGAGGAGCACACGCTCCAGCGGCCGTCGCGGATCGGGCCGAGCGACCTGCGGGAATGGACGTCACGGACGAATCTTGCGGAGAGCAGCTGGCTGTTCGAGGAGGACGGGGAGCTGCGAGCGGTCGGCTGGGTCGACATCGCCGACGACCTCGGAGTCGGCATCGGCGTCGTCGGTCCCCGCTGCAAGGGCATCGGGCTCGGAATTCAGCTGCTCGAGCGGTCGGAGGCGAACGCCCGCGCGCGAGGCGCCGCGCGCATGCACCAATTCGCGTTCGGCGCCGACACGGCAGCCGCTGCGCTGCTGACGTCTCACGGCTATCGCGACGTGCGGCACTTCTTCGAGATGGCGATCGAGCAGACCGAACCGCCGCCGCCGGTCGATCTCCCCGTCGAGACGGTGCGGGCGGAGGACCTGGGCGCATTCCATGCGGCGCTCGACGAGGCGTTCCAGGATCACTGGGAGCATCACCCGACGCCGTTCGCCGAGTGGTGGGGCCGGCACGACAGCAATCCGAACCTCGATCTCTCGGTCTGGTTCATGATCCGCGACGGCGACGAGATCGCTGCGGTCACCCGCAATGAGGGCAACCGCAACGGCGGCGGCTACATCGGCGCGATCGGTGTCCGCCGTTCCTGGCGCGGCAAGGGATACGCGAAGGCGCTGCTCCTGCACTCGTTCCGCGAGTTCTACGCACGCGGCATGGCGCGCGTGACGCTCGACGTCGACGCGGAGAACCCGACGGGCGCCACCCATCTGTACGAGCGCGTCGGGATGCAGGTCGAGCAGGAGAACGTCGTCTTCGAGAAGATGCTCGCATGAGCCGTCTCCGGGCCAGGTGCCCGACGTGCCACGCCTACACGGCGGTCGCGATGGGCCCCGACTACGAGTGCCACTCGTGCGGCAGGACGTTCGCCGCCGGGCTCGTCCGTGTCCCGCGCGCCTGGGGGGACGGGGGCGAGCCGATGATCGAGTCGGCGCACCTGCCGCTCGACTACCCGGAGGCGGGTCTCGTGGAGGAGGACTCGCTTCAGGCGCAGACGCTCGCGATGGCCGCGGACCTCCCGCAACGGCCGCTCGTGCTCGGCGGCTGCTGCTGTTCGCACGTGGGTGCCGTGGAAGGGCTCGCGGCGCGGCATGATCGGCTCGGAGTGGTCTGGCTCGACGCCCACGGCGATCTGAACACCCAGGAGAGCTCCCCCTCCGGCAACGAGTGGGGCATGCCGCTCCGGATGCTGATCGACCGCGGCGCGATCGACCCGCAGGACGTCGCCCTCGTCGGCGCGCGCAACCTCGATCCGCCCGAGGTCGAGTTCATCGCCGCTTCGGGGATCCACGACAACGCGGAGGCCGTGCTCGAGCGGGTCGACTGCGTATACGTGGCCCTCGACTGCGACGTCTTCGAGCCCGGTGAGCTGGCGGTCTTCATGCCGGAGCCCGGCGGCCTGACGGTGGCCGAGGTGGAGAAGCTGCTGTGCGGGCTGCGGGACAGAGGCGCCGTCGTGGGGGCGGGCCTGACCGGCCTGGCTCCCGACCCGGCGAACGTCGAGAAGCTCGAGCGGCTCTGCACGGCGCTCGGCTTCTGACCGTCCCGCAACCCCTGAGCGGCGGGACCGGTCTAAGCTAGCGCCGTGGCCAAGATCGACGTCTCGATCGAGACCGACGAGAAGCCTGCTCCGCCGCCGAAGCACCCGAACACCTGCCCGGTGTGCCATTCCCACTACCGGGACGACGAGCTCGAGCAGTCCCTCTGGGTCTGTGCCCATTGCGGGCACCACTTCACGATGCGCGCCCGCGCCCGCATCGACTCGCTCGCGGACCCGGGCACGTTCGTCGAGGAATCGGCGGAGCTCCACTCGGAGGATCCGCTCGGCTTCTTCGACCTGCGGCCCTACGTCGAGCGCCTCGCGGAGGCCGAGATGTCGACCGGGCTCGCCGACGCGATGGTGATCGGCCAGGCGGCGATCGAGGGCCGCGGTTGCGAGCTCGCCGTGATGGACTTCGCGTTCATGGGCGGCTCGATGGGCAGCGTCGTCGGTGAGAAGTTCTCGCGTGCCTGCGACTTCGCAGCCGAGCACGGCGTCCCGCTGATCACGGTGACGGGGTCGGGCGGGGCACGCATGCAGGAGGGGATCCTGGCGCTCATGCAGCTCCCGAAGACGGTGTGCGCCGTCGAGGACCTCCGCGACGCCGGCCAGCCGATGATCTCCGTGATGGCGCACCCGACGACCGGCGGCGTTCTCGCGAGCTTTGCGACCCGCGGCGACGTGCTGCTCGCCGAGCCGAACTCGGTGATGTCGTTCGCCCGACCGCGAGTCGTGCAGGGGATCACCCGCGAGAAGCTCCCCGACGACTTCGGCCGCGCCGAGCAGAACCTCCGCTTCGGCCACGTCGACGCGATCGTCCCGCGCGTCGAGCTGCGCGGCACCCTGTCCCGCCTCCTGAGGTTGTTCGATGCCCCCGAGTGAGCACGAGCTGCGGCTGCGCGAGCGGCTCGGCCGCCTGCGCAACATGCCGCTGCTCGGCGGGGCGAAGCTCTCCGGCGAGCTCGACCGCCTCCAGCGACAGCTCGACCGGATCGGCCAGCAGCCCACCGACGAGGACGTCTGGCGTTCGGTCGAGCTCGCCCGGCACGAGCAGCGGCCCTACACCCTGGACTACGTCGAGCGGATCCTCGACGACTGGTTCGAGCTGCACGGCGACCGTGGCCGCAGCGACGACGGCGCCATGGTCAGCGGCCTCGGCAAGCTCGACGGCCGCACCGTCGCGCTCGTCGGCCAGCAGAAGGGCCGCGACATCCAGGAACGCGCGAAGCGGCAGTTCGGGATGCCCAACCCGGAGGGGTACCGCAAGGCGATCCGCGTCATGGAGCTCGCCGACACGCACGGCTTTCCCGTGATCTCGCTCGTCGACACGCCGGGTGCCTACCCGGGCGTCGCCGCCGAGCAGCACGGCCAGGGCGGCGCGATCGCCGCCTCGCAGGCCGCAATGGCCCGGCTGACCGTCCCGACGGTCGCCTGCGTGATCGGGGAAGGCGGGTCGGGCGGCGCGATCGCGATCGCGCTCGCGGACCGGGTGCTGATGATGGAGAACGCGATCTACTCGGTGATCTCGCCCGAGGGCTGCGCGATGATCCTCTGGCGCGACGCGGGCGAGGCGAAGAAGGCCGCCGCAGCGTTCAAGCCGGACGCTGCCCACTGTCTCGAGCTCGGCGTGATCGACGGGATCGTGCCCGAGCCGGAGGGCGGCGCCCACACGGATCCCGACGCGGCGGCCCGGATGCTGGCCGAGGCGCTCCGGGACGCCCTCGACGATCTCGTCGATGTGCCCGGCGACGAGCTCCGTCGCCGCCGGCGGGCCAAGTTCCGCTCGCTCGGCGTCTTCGCCTAAGATTTCAGCAGCTTTACTATGAATTGTGCAGAATCGTGCCGGGCGCTGTCCACAGCGTCCACAGGCTTATCCCCGGATGCTCACCCGCGTTGTAAAGGGCCGCATTACCACTCGAGGCCGGCAAATGCCGGCCTCGAGGGCGACCCCCCGCTGGGTGGAGAAGCGGATCGGAGCGGTGCGCGTCCCGCAGGAGGCTCGTTTCACGCCTCCACTCGATCCAAACCTGAGCGCCCTGATGAGCCGCGCCTACCAGGCAAGCTAGGCCCGTGGCCGAAAAGCTCCGCGACTACAACCGCAAGCGCGACCCGAAGCAGACGCCGGAGCCGTTCACCTCGAAGCGGGGCACGCGCGCGAAGAAGGCGCCGATCTTCGTCGTCCAGCGCCACGCCGCGCGCCGGCTCCACTACGACTTCCGGCTCGAGCGCAACGGCGCGCTCGCGTCGTGGGCCGTCCCCAAGGGCGTCCCGCTCGAGCCCGGCCAGCGCGCGCTCGCCGTCCACGTCGAGGATCACCCGCTCGACTACGCGACGTTCGAGGGCGAGATCCCGAAGGGCAACTACGGCGCCGGCACCGTCGAGATCTGGGACAACGGCACCTTCGAGCTCGTCGAGGAGAAGCAGGACGGCGGCCTCACCGTGCGCCTGCACGGAACCCGGCTCGAGGGCACGTGGACGCTTGTCGCTGCGAGGCTGGACGGCGATCCGAAGAACTGGCTGCTGATCCGCAAGCGCGACGAAGCGGTTCCGCCGGCGGACGGCTTCCGAAACGACTACAAGCCGATGCTCGCGACGCTCGCGGACGGCATTCCGACGGGCGCGGACTGGCTGTACGAGGTCAAGTGGGACGGCTACCGCGCGCTCGGCTACGTGCGCGGCGGCGAGGCGCGCCTGGTCTCGCGCAACAACAACGACCTGACGGCGCGCTTCCCGACGGTCGCGAAGGCGCTCGCACGGGCGGCGCGGTCACCCGATTGCGTCGTCGACGGTGAGGTGTGCGCGCTCGATGCCGAGGGGCGGCCGAGCTTCTCCGCTATGCAGCAGGGCAGGCCGGACACGCCGATCGTCTACGCGGTCCTCGACGTGCTGGAGATCGACGGCGTCCGCGTGCTCGACCTTCCGCTCGTCGAGCGTCGGCAGCGCCTGGAGGCGCTGCTCGACGCGCGCCAGACGACGGTGCAGGTCTCGGGCTTCTTCGACGACGGCGAGGTGCTCTACGCGGCAGCCGTCGAGCGCGGGCTCGAGGGCGTGATGGCGAAGCGCCCACAGTCGTGCTACGCCGAAGGCAAGCGGAGCCGCGACTGGCTGAAGATCAAGACGCACGGGCGTGAGGAGCTCGTCGTTTGTGGCTGGACGAAGGGCCAGGGCAAGCGCTCGGGGCGTTTCGGGTCGCTCGTGCTCGGGACGCATCGCGGCAACGAGCTGCACTGGGTGGGCAACTGCGGCACGGGCTTCACGGAGCGCGACATCGACGCGCTGCTCGAGAAGCTCGAGCCGCTCCGGCGCGGGACGTGCCCCTTCGCCGCGGTTCCGACGATGCCGAAGGTGCGCAAGGGCGACGTCGTCTGGGTCGAGCCGAAGCTCGTCTGCGAGGTGCGCTTCGCGGAGTGGACGCACGACGGGCACCTGCGCGCGCCGTCGTTTCAGGGATTGCGCGACGACAAGCCGGCGCGGGCCGTCCGCCGCGAGCAGCCGGCCGAGCGCAGCGACGGTCGCGTCAAGCTGTCGAACCTCGACAAGGCGTTCTGGCCCGACGAGGGCATCACGAAGGGCGATCTGCTCGACTATTACCGCGCCGTCGCGCCGGTGCTCGTGCCGCATCTGCGCGACCGGCCGTTCACGATGCGCCGCTATCCCGACGGCGCGTACGGAAAGGCGTTCTTCCAGAAGGACGCGCCGAAGCACATGCCCGAGTGGATTCAGACGTTTCGCACGAGCGTGTCGACGCGTACGTCGCCGCCGCGCAAGAAGTGGATCGAGGCGCCGCTCGTGAACGACGAAGACGCGCTCCTCTGGATGGTGAACATGGGGTGCATCGACATGAACACGTGGTACTCGCGCGTCGACAAGCCCGACCGCCCGGACTTCGTGCTCTTCGACCTCGATCCGTCGCCGGACGTGGGCTTCACGGAGACGGCTCAGGTCGCCCTGATCGTGAAGGCCGCGCTCGACGTGCTCGGGCTGCAGTCGTTCCCGAAGACGTCGAGTGTCGACGGCATGCACGTGCTCGTGCCTGTCGAGCGCCGCTACACCTTCGACGACACGCGCGAGTTCTCGGAGATCGTCGCCGGCTCGATCGCGCGCACGCATCGCGGCCTCGCGACGACGGAGTGGTCGAAGGCCAAGCGGCGCGGCGTGCTCATCGACTCGAACCAGAACGGGGAGGGCAAGACGATCGCCTCCGCCTACTCCGTGCGGCCGCGGCCGGGCGCGCCGGTGTCGACCCCGTTGCGCTGGGACGAGGTGAACGAGCAGCTCGATCCGTCCGCGTTCACGATGGACGTCGTGCTCGAGCGCGTGCGGAAGCACGGCGACCTCTTCGCGGGCGTGCTCACCACCCGGCAGCGGCTCGACCGGGCGCTACGAGCGCTGCGTTAGCCCGACTTCTACCGTTCGAGCCCTTCGGGGTGACCGAGCGTCCCGAGCTCCGCGACGTCGCGCCGGAAGAGCAGCGACGTCGTCCAGTCGACGACGACGCGCAGCTTCCGCGAGAGCAGCGGGAGCTGGTACAGGTGGTACGTCCGCGTGACGAACCAGCCGGGGAAGCCGCGGAGCCGCACGCCGAGCACGTCCGCGATCCCCTTGTAGCGGCCGAGCGTCGCGACCTGCCCGAGCATCCGGTAGCCGTAGGGCTGCAGGGCGCCCTGGAGGTTCTTCGCAAGCCGGCGCGCCTGCCGCAGGGCGTGCTGGCAGGTCGGTGGGTCGGGATGGTCGCTGCGCGTGTTGGGCACACGCGCGCAGTCGCCGAGCGACCACACGTGCTCCTGTCCCTGAACGCGCAGCAGCTCGTTCACTTTCACGCGATGCCGCTCGTCGAGCGGCAGGCCGAGCTCGCGCAGCAGCGGATTTGCCGCGACCCCGGCGGTCCACACGAGCGACCGCGTCGGGATGCGCCGGCCGCCGGCCAGCACGACCTCGTCGGCCGACACGGAGTCGAGCATCGTGCTCACGTAGATCTCGACGCCTCGTTGCTCGAGCTCGCGCGCGGCGTAGTCGCCGAGGCGTGAGGGGATCTCCGGCAGGATCTTCGGCGCCGCGTCGACGAGCACCCACCGTCGCGGGACGCGCTTCAGCCCCGGATAGTGGCGTGCCGCGTCCTCCACGAGGTCGGAGAGCTCTGCGAGCGCCTCGACGCCGGCGTAGCCCGCGCCGACGAAGACGAACGTGAGTCGGCGTGCGCGTTCGGCGTCGTCGAGCGCTGCGTCCGCCGCCTCGAGCTCGCGCAGGACATGGTTGCGTAGATGGATCGCGTCGGCGAGTGACTTGAACGACAGCCCGTGCTCCGTCAGCCCTGGGACCGGCGCGACGCGAGGAACCGCGCCGAGCGCGAGCACCAGCTCTCGCCAGCGCACGGTCTGCCGGCCGACGTCGGTCTCGATCTGCGCCGTGCGCGCGTCGATGTCGATTCCGGTCGCGTTGCCGAGCAGGAGCTCCGCGTGCGGGCACATGACGCGGAGCGGGACCACGGCGTGTCGCGGCTCGAGCGTTCCCGACGCCGCTCGGGCAGCAGAGGGGTGTAGAGCATGAAGTTCTCGGGGCTGACGATCGTCGAGCCGCGCTCGCCGAGCAGCCGTGCGACGTACGCGCCGGCGAAGCCGCCGCCGAGGATCAGCACGCCTCCGTGCGCCTCACGTTCGGTCATGAGATTCGTTCTACCAGCCCCGTCAGTTTGCGGCCAGGCGGCCACGCAGGAACGCGCGCTCCACCTCGCTCGGCGCGAGCACGAGCGCCCGCTCGTAGGCGACCGAGGATTCGTCCGTGCGGCCGAGCCGGCGTAGCAGGTCGGCCCGGGACGCGTGGAACAGGTGGTACTCGTCGAGGCCGCGTATCGCGTCGACGAGGGCGAGGCCCGCCTGAGGGCCGTCGGCCATCGCGACGGCGACGGCACGGTTCAGCTCCACGACCGGCGAGGGTGCGAGCTCGCCGAGCCGCCG
>ORJL010282987.1_pt1 | contig 10671 bp, 8 predicted proteins | sample 1779941 | NCBI WGS metagenome assembly ORJL01 (sample SAMEA104232317, study PRJEB22302) | groundwater metagenome | biome: forest; feature: aquifer; material: groundwater | place: USA | collected 2011-08-07 | depth 5.8 m | reverse complement strand
ATTTTGGTTACACGTCAATAGGTTATGCCTTAGAGGATACACTTCAGAAAGGGAGAGGTTATTGGGTGAAAGCGAGCCAAGCGGGAATACTCATACCTACATTGGCATCATTACCTCCGGACAAGCCGTTATATTATTATCCTGAAAATGGAGCAGAGGATGTTGAACCCGCACCGATAATACGTTGGACGTGTCTCGACCCAGAAAATGATCCATTGACGTATGATGTTTATATAGATTCAATGAATCCTCCAATGATACGAGTAGCATCCAATTGGCGTGGTAACTACCATTTAAGTTCAGTATTAAAAAATTCAAAAACATATTACTGGAAGATTGTTGCAACAGATTACTTTGGTAACTCAACCAGCAGTGATGTTTGGAGTTTTACAACACGGGCGGCGGCGATATCACCATGCGGAGGGATTACATCTGTACCCTACGCAGGTAAAACATATCATACAGTAGCAATCGGGAGTCAGTGTTGGTTTAAGGAGAACCTTAATGTTGGTACGATGGTGGATAGTTTAAGAAATCATACAAACAATGACACGATAGAAAAATATTGTTACAGAAATTTGACATCAAATTGCAATACATACGGCGGGTTATACCAATGGCATGAAGCTATGCAATATTCTACAACAGGAGACAGCCAAGGGATTTGCCCACAAGGCTGGCATGTACCAACCTATGATAATATTCTTGGTTTATGGGATGGCGCCGGATATAATGGAAATGGATATAAAGCAATAGGACAAGGCGCCGGGGGAGGGGCGGGTACGAATACATCCGGATTTTCAGCATTGTTAGCGGGTTTAAGGTCTCATTACCAGAAATTTCAAGCTTTAGGCACTACTTTTTACTTATGGACTTCCTATGTGCAAGGACAATCGTGCGGTTATTTTTATCTGGAATATGGTAATTCTTCTGTGCACCTTGCTTCTTATTCTGTTGAGGGTGGATTTAGTGTGAGGTGTTTGAAGAATTAGGGGGTAGGTGTGCGTCGGTATAGATTTATTTGAGCCCAATCTGAGATTATCGGAGAGGGCTTTTTTATTGCGGATTTTTGAATGCTGAATGTTCGTTGGGAGTAAAGTGTAAGGTGGTGAGCGGAGATACATTTGGTCGGGAGTGGAACTCCCTCCCAGTAAAGGGAACTCCCAGTTAAGATGCAGGATACAGGATACAGAGATACAGGATATAGGATGCAGAGATGCAGGATGCAACTATGGGGTTGAAGTGAAAAAAGATTTTTCTTTGCGGTAAGACCGTCAGGAAGGAATTCATGATGGTGCGGGAAGTGTTTGGAGTACTGCTAGATACTGAGAATTGGGATTCCTCCCCCGATGAAGCCGGGGTTGGAATGACAATGTTTTAGGGTTCTTGGGTAGCCTTGAAAGACATGATGGCACTGAAAAACTCGGGGCTCGGTAAAATATGTTGTGTTTGACATAAGTATTTTGTACATTCACGTCGATTTGAGTTTTATACTCTTTGTTCTTTGTTATTCCAATCATTAAACAATTGTGCCATGTTAGGTACACAACTATCACACTTCATGGAGTCTCTATGAAAAAGTTCTACTTTGTTGTTTGTTTTGTTCTGTTGCATTATGCAATTTTTGCTCAAAATTTAGAAATTCGCGTAATCAATGTTGGTTGGGGGGCGTCACTTCTCGTTAAAGGTCCCGATGGGACAACTGTTCTTTTAGATGGGGGAAATACAGGTAAGGGTACAAATAGAGTTGTACCGTATCTGCAATCAATCGGAATACCACCTTCCACAGGATTAAATTATATCATTGCCGGCCATCAACACTGCGATCACACAGGCGGTCTTGATGAAGTTATTAACGCCGGATACAACATTCTCACCGAAATATATTACAACGGTTCTTCCTACGCTTCAAGTTGCAATGATCAATTTGCCGCCGCCGCCGCAACAACAACGGCAGGTGCACCTGTTTCTATGGCTGTCGGTACACAGCTTCTCCTTGGGAATGGCGCAAAATTGACATGTGTTGCTCGTAATGGAAGCATTATTGGCGGCGGTTCAGTTAGCGTCTCGGATGAAAATGATCGCTCAATAGCGTGTTTAATACAATACGGCGGTTTTGATTTCCTCTGGGCTTCCGATTTAGGCGGAGGATCTGGTGACAATGCATGTACGGGTCGTTCAACTTCCCAAACCGATGTCGAGTCTGCTATCGTGCAGGCAATCTCTCCAGGCGGAGCATCGCCAATGATTTCCAGCGGTGGTATTGATGTATTGTATGTCAATCATCATGGAAGTGAGAGCAGTACAAATTCAAATTGGATGAATTATTCACAACCCGCAGTTGCCGTTATTTCAACAGGTGATGGTCAGACAACCGGATGGGATTTACCACGTAAAGATGTTGTGGAAAATGTTCTACTTGCTCAAGCAACATCATGCGTGACAGCACCTGCATGCGATGTGTATCAAACAGAAGAAGGTAACCCGGTAGGATCCTTAACGAGTTTAGCAGGATATTGTATCGGAAACATTACCGTCACAACAAGCGGCACGGGTACATTTACCGTAAATGGTGATGGCGCTGTTACCGTTGGTTCAAGTGAAGTCGCGGCGGCAGGTTTACCAAAATCATACAATCTTGATGATGGCGGTGGAGGTGGTGGTGATGTTACTCCTCCTGTTATTACCAATGTAGCATCATCGGGTATCACCACAACAACTGCAACAATTACATGGACAACAGATGAAGCCTCAAATTCAGTGGTTGAATATGGGACAACTACCTCATACGGCAGTACAGTGACAAATGCTTCGTTAGTAACAAGTCACAGTGTTCCGCTTTCCGGATTAACAGCAAACACGTTATACCATTATCGTGTGAAATCAACAGATGCCGCTTCCAATACTGCAACATCGGGCGATTTTACATTTACCACATCTCCGGTAGCTCCAATGGCGCCTATAGAATCATTTAGTGACGGTAACTTTACCGCAAGTCCTGTATGGGGTGGAAACACAACAAATTGGCAGGTAGTGGCAAGCAGTGATGCGGGTCCGGGAGCAACAAATTCATACACGTTACAACTTAATTATCCAAGTTCTTCATCAGGAACACGATATTTGCGTACACAACGCACAGCAACATGGGGAACATCACAATCATGGGGCGTTTGGATGGGTCGTCGCGCACAGGCAGCCACTGCCTCAAATATCAGTTACGTGTGGCTTTGGGCGAACGGTACAAACCTTACAGCCTCAACAATTGATGGGTATCGCTTAAAGTTCGGTGATGATACGGGAAATGATGAAATTGTTTTACAACGTGTAACTAATAATGTTGGCACAGATATTATTACCTCCTCAGGTTCAGTTCCAAATGCGATTACAGATTATGGCTTCCTTGTTCGTGTTACGAGAACGAGTGGTAGTGTCTGGACTCTTTATACTTCAGCCTTACCTACGGCAAGCGGTGGAGGGGTTGATGCAACTGCACAACCTTCAGCCGCAAACACAACAGTAAATCAGGGTAGCGCTACGAACTCAACCTATACAACGTTTACAAACGGGTATTTCGGATTTGCGGCAACCCATACAACTGCCGCCGCTGCGCGTACAGCGGCAACGTTCGATCAATTGTATTTCGATACAAATAGCAGTTCAACATTAAGCAAGACTGAACTGAAAGTTCCCGTTGTGACTGAATCAAACGCAGTTCCGGAAGTGTTCACGTTATATCCAAACTTCCCGAATCCGTTCAATCCGACAACAACGATACGGTTTTACATTGGTGAGGAAGCCTTTACCAATATTATCGTTCTTGATGTTCTTGGTCAGGAAGTGAAGCGTTTGGTTAATGCCGATATGCAAGCAGGTCTTCATGATGTGATGTTAGATGGTACTTCACTTTCGAGTGGTGTGTACTACTACCGGTTGCAGGCAGTTCCGAAATCGGGAAACAAGCCTTACACAGAAACACGCAAATTAGTATTGATGAAGTAAATTTGATGTATGATGCTTGCAGGGTTTTTAAATCTGGCATTTATCTAATTATAGAAAAAACAAAAGCCGATTCTTATCAGGAATCGGCTTTTGCGTTTTAAAGAGATATAGTGTCTTGTCAAGTCTGTATTATCGTTAGAAATTTACAAAGCATCGGTAATGGAACAAAAAATGTTGTATTGGTCTTCTCAAACCAATTTGTTGAATTAGCGTTAATTTTCCATTACCGAACTCATCCCCCTAAGTGTCCAATGCTATCAGGTTAACGAAAAAGGGGAGCCATTATTTGTTTATTAGAATTTATTGAAAACGGATACTTTGATTTAATTCTAAAACAATGATAACACACCCCTCCCCCTCTCAAGAGGGGATTTTGGATTTTTTGTTTTACGAGTGCATTTTCTTTACCCTGACAGCATAACCACGAGTGAGTGCATGTAAATCATTGACAATTATTGCTTGAAATGACAACAGTATGTTACGGATGCATATCTTCGGGAGCGACATCTTTCACATGTGTTGCAAACATCCACATATATCCATCAGGATCGAAGAGAATACAAATTCGATCACCCCAATACATATCTTGCGGTTCTTGTACACATACTGCTCCGGCTTTTTTCGCCTTTTTACATAATGCATTCACGTTCGGCGTATAGACATAGAGTGTTAATGATGACCCTTGAAAACGTGATGGGGCAAACATTTTTTGTTCTTCACTTTCTCTGCCGACCATGAAGACTGAACCTTCGTACATAACTTCGCCGTGGTTAACCTTACCGTCGGGTGCAGTCATTGAGAACTTTTTCGTGAATCCGAATGCTTTCTGGTAAAACTTAATTGCCGCCGCCGGATCTTTCACCGTTAAGAAGGGAGTAATAGAAAGATACCCTTCTGCAAGCCAATTAACGCTTGGCGCAGGTTTCTTTTTCGGGGCTATCTTTTTCTTTGCGATAGCTTTCTTCGGCGCTGATTTAACAGGTTTCTTTTTTGCTGTGCTTTTTGCCATGTGAACCTTTCTATTAGTTATTGTTGGAATTGAGTAATTAGGAACGCTTGTAACTTTTCAAAACTCGGAAATGAATGATTGATACATCCGAGTACCCATCCCGGTATCTCGTACATTGGAAATGAAGTAACAAGATACACAGGTTTCTTAAAATATCGCGCCATTGTAAGTTCACCTTTGGTGCCGGCGCCCTTTGCTGCGCTATCATCCCAATAGCAGATGATATAATCGGATTTATCAGCTATTTCTTTGCAATCAATATCGACAAGCTGAGTGACAATCTGTGTATATGCTTCAATGTCTTCTAATTTTAACTTACGAAAATCTACATCAGGGTACTTTGAAGCGAAAAACAAGGTGCTTTCGGCATTGGGATTAAAAACAGAATGCTTGAGATTGCTTTCAATCCATCCTTGAAGTTCATTTCTCCAGTTAGCACCTTCACCTAAGGCATATTCCATCCCGCCTGATAGGTAGACACGATATTGTTTCATCCTAATATATAAATATTTATAAAAGGAAGTGAGAGGATATACAATAACCACATGCTTGCACCAACGGTAATAGGTATGGATAAGTTATCATCAACCGGGATTGACGATGCTTCAACGAACATTCCTATTACAACAGCTATAAATCCGATTGCATACTCGAGAAACAAATGATCAGCTTTTGGAGTGAAAAGTATGACTAAAAATCCGCTAAAGAGAAATGCCAAACTACCCTCTAATGATTTAGAAAAGAAGGGATGTTTACCAAATCGTTTGCCGATGAGAGCGGCTGTTAAATCAGAAATGATGAGTACGCTAAAACATGAAATTGTTATGATTTTGGGAAACACGAGAACACAAAGTGTAGCCGAGATAAGTACATACGATGCGCCATTTAATCGTTTTAGCGAACCGTCTGTTTCATGTTTTCTGAGAAGAAACCCAAAGGTCTTGAGAAAAAAATCTCTGTATGGTTTCGAATAATAGCGTGCAATATCAAGACCGATGGTAAACACCGTCAAGGGAATGAGTATTGTTAACGCGTCACGTTTCGATAAAAAAAAATAAAATATGGGTATCAATAACGAGCATAGATGAATCGCCTTACGGAAAATTTCCGCACGATACGATTCATCTATGCCTGCTAATACCTTGTGCACGTTAGTTGACAGCCGGTTGTTGTGGTTCGACTGGAGGAGGTGGGGTTGGTGGAACAGTCTGTCCACTCTTCTTCTTGCCGACCGGAGGTAGTTCACCGCCACGGATAACGATATCAATTTCTTCTCCATCCAGCGTTTCCCGTTCAAGAAGCGCCATTGAAATTCTGGTGAGTGTATCCATATTTTCACTGAGAATCGATTCCGCATGTTCCATACCGGTCATAATAATACGTTTGACTTCAGTATCAATTGCAATCGCAGTCTGTTCGGAATAATCTTTTTGACGGGTTATTTCTCTGCCAAGGAAAATTTCCTCTTCCTTATGACCATAGGAAAGAGGGCCGAGTTTTTCACTCATACCCCATTCGCACACCATCTTCCGGGCAAGACCTGAGGCTCGTTCAATATCGTTTCCTGCTCCCGTTGTGAATTGATTGAATACCAACTTCTCCGCTGCACGCCCACCAAACATATAGGCAATCATGGATTCAAGATACTCTTTGGAGTATGTATGTTTCTCATCAATCGGGAGATATGTTGTTACACCAAGGGCTCTTCCGCGAGGAATAATTGTTACTTTATGAACCGGATCGGATTGGGGCATCATCTTGGCGACCAACACGTGACCGGCTTCATGGAATGCTGTAATCTTTTTCTCTTCTTCGGAGATAATCATACTTTTACGTTCAACACCCATCAATACTTTATCTTTCGCCGCTTCAAAGTGGTGCATAGAAACTACTTTTTCATTTTGACGGGCGGCAAGTAATGCGGCTTCGTTGACCAAGTTTGCGAGTTCAGCCCCGGCAAATCCCGGTGTTCCTTTGGCAATTGTTTCAAGATTGACATCCGTTCCAAGCGGAATCGTACGTGTATGTACTTTAAGAATGCCTTCACGACCTCTCACATCCGGTCGATCAACAACCACTTGACGGTCAAATCGTCCCGGTCTGAGTAATGCAGGATCAAGAACATCTGGTCTGTTTGTTGCGGCGATAATGATGACACCGCTGTTCTGGTCGAAACCATCCATCTCAACAAGGAGTTGGTTAAGTGTTTGTTCACGTTCGTCATGTCCGCCGCCTAAACCCGCACCACGATGGCGACCGACAGCATCAATTTCATCTATGAAGATAATAGCAGGGGCATTTTTCTTTGCTGTATCAAATAAATCTCTTACACGGCTTGCCCCTACGCCGACAAACATCTCGACAAAGTCTGCACCCGATATTGAGAAAAAGGGCACACCTGCTTCACCCGCTACCGCACGAGCAAGTAATGTCTTTCCTGTTCCCGGAGGACCGAGAAGTAATACACCACGCGGTATCTTTCCGCCAAGACGCTGGAATTTAGAAGGTTCTTTTAAAAATTCAATAATTTCTTGTAATTCAAATTTTGCTTCATCTGCTCCCGCAACATCGGCAAATGTTACCTTTGCATTGGCATCGGTAATAAGTTTTGCACGGCTCTTTCCAAAGGAGAATATGCCTTTGGTTCCCATTCCCTGCATCCTTCGCATGATGATTAACCACACAACAAGAATTAAGACCCAGGGGAGATAGCTTGCCAACGCGCTTACCCACGTATTATCTTCCTTGACGATATTAAACTTAATGCCAAGTGTGCCAAATTCTTCAATCACTTTGCTATCGAGATAGGGGAGTGTGACATGAATTTTATCAACCTTAATAGCTTTGCCTGTTGAGGATTTAAATTCAGTCTGCTCTTTTAAAACAGCATGGAGATCGTAATTCTCGAAATCTGTCTTTTTAATAACAGCTTCCTGAACTTTTCCTGCACGGAGCAATTCTACATAGTGTGAATAATCCAGATCGTATTCAGACTCTTCGGTGTTTTTGAAGAGCGTCATAATGATGAATACGCCGAGGATGATTGCAGACCAGCTTAAGACAACGCGAAGCACTCGCCCCCAATTGAAGTCATCATCATGGCGAGGACCCATCGGCTTATTTCTTCGCGGTCGGTTCGGTTTACGTGGAGCATTTTGTTTTTTATTATTTTCGTCCATTAACAATCCCTAGTTCAGTTTTTATGTTTTGACATTCTGTACACATGACGCAAATTCCGTAGCGTCTGTTTGTAGTCGAGTCCGTAACCTATTACAAACTCATTTGGTATCCTAAATCCGATATATTTTACCGGAGTATGAATCTTGATGGCTTTCTTCTTGTAGAGTAATGAAACAATGTTTAACGAACGAGGGTTCATTTCCATGATGAGGCGTTTCATAAAATCGATTGAAAGCCCTGAATCGATAATATCTTCAACAACAATGATGTCACGTCCTTCAACCTGACAGTTTAGCTCTTTCAGCATAGTCACCTTACCGGAGCTGATTTTTGCATCCCCATAGCTCGAAAGTTTCAAAAAATCGACTTCACAATCGATGGAGAGGTGTCTGATCAAATCCGCCATAAAGATAAATGCGCCGTTCAATGTTCCGATAAAGATAGGAACACTATTCTTGTAGTCTTTACTGATTTTGTCGGCAAGTTGTTGCAGTCTCTTCTGGATTCGTTGTTCATCGAGGTATATATCAAAATGTTCACCGTCGATGATTAGCTGTTTATCATTACCCATTGCTCCTGTAAGAGGTTTTTTCTTCTTTTTTGCTTGTGTAACGGTGTTTGCCGGCTTTTTTGTTACAGTCTTATCTGATCGTTTCATGCAATTGTTTGTATTCTAATTTGATGATTGAAGTCGTTGATCGAGTCACTTTAAAGCGTTCGTCCAGCCGTTGTCCGCAAATCCAAACAATAGAACCATCGGAAGTAAGGATTGGAATCGAATTCTTTTTATAGACAGGTACTTTTTGTTCAATGAAAAAATCACTTAATTTCTTTTTTTCGGTCATTCCAAGCGGAATAAACCAATCTCCTGATTGCCAATTTCTCAGCGCCAGATCATGACCTAACCGTTGTGCATCAATATATTCAATGCAACGATTAGATGAAAACTTAGGTTCCTGAACATACGCAGACGAAAACACGAAATCCTCAGATGCAATATCGTTACTGAGGGCTACGGGCATTTGAAAAGATGCTTTTTTTCCATTTTTCAACAGAACAAGATGCTCCCTGTCGCGGTAAAGCTTAGTTTCTTCGTTGATTGGACACCATGAACCTGTTTCGGCTGATGCAATAGCAATCATCTCTTTAACAGCATCAAACGAGAGTTCATCGTGAGAAAATTCCCTTACCATATTATACATTGTATAATATTGAATAAATTCAGGTTCTTTCAGAAATAGTTCTCGATCAATCACCATCTGATCTACAAGACGTTCTTTGACAAGCTTTATTGTATTTTTCTTGTACTGATCGTGCAAATACGTGTCTAATAGGGAAAAAAGCTCCGCATTTCGGTTCAGTGTTTCAATTACATTGCTGTTGATTGATTCAGAAAGGAGAGGAAAAACATTGTGCCTGAGAAAATTTCTTGAATAATCTGTTTTTTTATTTGAGGAATCCTCACGGAACTGAATATCGTGCTCCGAAGCATACTCTTGAATATGCTCCCGGGCGGAGCATAATAACGGGCGCACAATCTTCATATCTTCCCTTCGTGTCGGGATTCCACAAAGACCCTTTACACCCGTGCCGCGTAAGAGATTAAATAATACTGTTTCTGCGTTATCGTTGGCATTGTGTGCTGTTACTATTTTGTCGTAACCGAGACGGATGCGTAAGTCATTCAGAAATGTGTAACGTAAATCTCTGGCAGTTTCCTGAATGGAACGTTTCTGTTCATTAGCAATGAACTTTGTAGAACCGTTTTCCGAGTAGAAAGGAAGATGGTGTTGTTCAGCAAGCTGTTGGACGAATTGTTGGTCTCCGTCAGATTCTGAGCCGCGTAAGGAGTGGTTAAAATGGGCTACGGAGAGTTCAAATTGATATTCCTGTTGCAGTTTGACCAAGAGATCGAGCAGGACAACGGAATCGATACCTCCACTAACAGCCACAACAATTTTATCACCGATCTCGAGAAGATTGAGGCGGCGGTTATATCGCTGGAACTGATGTAGAAGGGTCTCTTTCAGCATATTCACATATAAAATAAAGAAATCCCTTTAGAACTACCAATTCTAAAGGGATGGATGGTAGCGGGGGAGGGATTCGAACCCCCGACACATGGATTATGATTCCATTGCTCTAGCCGGCTGAGCTACCCCGCCATTTAACGGATACAATCCGTGTAAACGAACCTAAATATAAGAGAAAACGGGAAGATTTCCAAAGTTTTGAATTAGGATTTTTTAGGACTTTTTACAGTGGTTTGGGCACAAAAAAATCCTGCTCCCTCTTTGGGGAGAGGGAGCAGGATGAGTGGAGAGTTATTATTGATTCTTATTTGACGTTATAGGTTATTTTGCTAAGAGCAATTTCTTTAGGTCAAAGAAGCTTCCGGCTTGAATACGATAGAAGTAGATGCCACTTGTTAAATGGCCGGCATCGAATGTCACCGATTTGTTACCGGCATGCTGGAATTCATT
>ORJL011618867.1_pt1 | contig 10672 bp, 14 predicted proteins | sample 1779941 | NCBI WGS metagenome assembly ORJL01 (sample SAMEA104232317, study PRJEB22302) | groundwater metagenome | biome: forest; feature: aquifer; material: groundwater | place: USA | collected 2011-08-07 | depth 5.8 m | reverse complement strand
GCGAGCACCTCCGAGGCGTTGCGCATGATCGAGCAGGGCGGCGTGCGCGTCGACGGCGAGCGGGTCGCCGACAAGACGCTGCGCCTCGACCCGCGCCGAACCATCGTGCTCCAGGTCGGCAAGCGGAAATTTGCCCGCGTGACGTTGACCTGATTGGCCTGAGCCGGCGTGGCCGAAAACTAACGGTCTGGCTCGGTTTGCCTTACACCCATCTCCCGTTTTCGGGCAGTGGCGAAGTGTGCAACTGCCCAAAAACGGGAGACATATGAACCCCCAAATCCGTCACCGAGGAAGAACCGCTGTGCCTCCTTCGACAGCGGGAAGTCGTGGCCGTTGGCGGCCGGGAATTCGCCGGTCTTGTGGAACACGCCCGGGCCGCTGTGGATCTCGGCCATGGCCTGCATCATGAGGTCGCTCAGCGCCGGAAAGCGACCTCGACCTCGGAGTCTTCGTCGGCGAGATTCTTCAGGTTTTCCATCGAGCCGGCAGAGGACTTGATCACCACCGTGATGCCCTCGCGCTCCAGCCGTTCCTGATAACGCATCCCGATGGCGTGGTAGGCGCCTTCCTCGCGTCCGGTGGCGAGCACGAAGGTATCCGGTGGCGCCGGCTTCACGAAGCGATAAGCGAACCAGAACGCGGCAGCCACAAGCATGAGCAGCGGCAGCCCCACCAGGGCAAGGCCGCGCAGGGAAAAATGGGAGAGGCGGATGCGGGGGAGGTTCATGTCTGGACCGGCGCAGCATCGAACATACCCGAGAATCGCAGCCTGGTCGGCGGACGACGTCAACGACGTGACGGTGTACCTGAAAAATCGCTATTATTTTTTCATCCATCCGGCAGGCCAACGCAATCACGGGGAACGACGGATCAAGAACGACCCTGCGGGTCGTGTCTATCCTCGGGGGTTCGAGGCTCAGTCGATTCTAATGCCGGCCGCCTTGATCAGCTTGCCAAAGGTATCGATCTCGTCACGAACGAATCGGCTGAATTGTTCCGGGCTCATTGGCGTGCCCGGCTCGCCTCCGGCTTTCAGAAATGTCGCGCGCACATCGGCGCGCTGCAATATGCGCATGACTTCCTGATGCAGGCGGGAAACGATTTCAGGCGGCGTCTTCGCCGGCACAAACATTCCGATCCATGCGGTGATCGGGCTATAACCCGGCACGCCCGCTTCCACGACCGTAGGAACGCCGGGCACCATCGACGATCGTACCGGACCGTAAGTAGCGAGAATCTTTACCTTGCCGGAACCCGAAGCGCCAAACGGCAAGTAAGAAGGCAGGTCGCCCGAACCGGCATGCACTTCTCCCGAAGCGACCGCCGTCGCCGCCGCCGCCGATCCCTTGTACGGCACCGCAGCCATCTTGATGCCAGCCGATTGCTTCAGCAGTTCAACCGCCAGATGATTGGCGGAACCCAGACCGGGGTTGCCGTAATTGATTGAATCAGGCCGCTCTTTCGCATACGCGACAAATTCAGCCAGCGTCTGAACCGGAAGCGACGCGTTCACGACAAAGAACAGCGGCAGCACCGTCACCATCGCGACCGGGATCAGGTCTTTGGTCACGTCAAATGGCTGCTTGCGGAAATGACCTCCCGCGGTGATCGGGCCATGCGGGGTCACAAGCAGGGTATGACCATCGGCGCGCGCTCTGACCGCCACACCGACGCCCACTTCCCCGCCGGCGCCGCCGTGGTTTTCCACGATGACCGTTTGACCGAGACCTTCCGAGAGTTTCGCGGCGACGGTGCGCCCTACCAAATCGGCGGCGCCACCGGGGGTGAATGGCACAATGATATTGATCGCCTTGCTTGGATAGGTTTGTGCATGCGAGAGGGCCGCCAGCGCCGACATGAAGACGATTGCGGCGAAACGCGATGCCCTGTCACGGAGTCGAGCCTTAAAGTGCCGCTTTCCTTGCACCGACGATGCATGCATCATCGAACCCCCGGTCGCCCGGCAAAAACGCGGGTGTGTTTTGGTCGTTGGTTTTGATATGCTCATTTTTCCCCCTGTGTGCATTGGCGTACTCGTTTCGCTATGTCAAACAACAGCGCCGGGCCTTGCGCCATCAACTCGGTCAGACAGCCGATCTCCAGGTTCCAATCCTCCCCGTCGACCACCCGTACCTCGTCCTTCCCGAACTCGCGCACCAGCCGGTCGATGAAATCCCTGAGATCGCGAAAAGCGGCCACCCTGCGCTTATATCCTCGCTACGCCCCGGATGAGAGCAAAGACAGCTAATCAAATGGCAGTTTTTCCAATCCCCAACTAGAGACCAGATCGACAACGCTCTTTTGGACGTCCAAAGGGTAAGTATTTCTAAAGTCACTTCGATGCGGGATGTCGTTCGGTGTCCAGTCGACCGGCCAAGTACAATCGAACAACGCGTTACCACCACCCATACCCTTCTCTTTGAAGGGATGTTTAATATAGGGCGCCAAAGGTGAATTAAACGCACCAGGGAAGAGATGTATTCCGGTGGCCGGATTACATTTACTCAGAATTGCGTGAAAGACCGCGTCAAGGTCCATGGGATCTATGTCATCATTCACCACAACTACATAATGCTGAGTCGTCCCGTTACGGTCGGCCCATACCACGTTGGCGATCATTTGAGCCGTGCCCGCCACCCGAGTTTTTGTGGATACCACTATACCTTGCCGATTAGCGGCTTTCGGAATACCCACTTTGGATACGGGAATTCCTGCTTTAATAAGGTTGCGTTTAACCATGGCTACGATACTGACATTCGCCAACAGCATGTCCGTCGGAAAACCAAGGCAGCAAGTCGCAAGAATTGGATTATCGCGATACGTAACGGCGGACACGCGGAATACGGGTCGCTCAATCCTATCCGCGGCAACATAACCCGGGTATTCGCCAAATGGTCCTTCTAATTGGAAATCGCCCGGTGAAATAGTACCCTCGATCACGATCTCCGCATCTGCCGGAACATACATGTCTACGGTTTTGCATTTGACAAGCTTGACGGGCCGGCCTCGAATTCCACCAACGACATCAACTTCCGAATCCCCGTACGGAATTCCCGAAGTCGCGATAATAGTGCATAACGGATCTCCACCGTAAAATTGGACGTACTCCATCACCTGGTTACGGCTGTGATACTTCGCAAGAAGCTGGCCGCCGTGATTGACGGGGCTCAATAGCAATCCCATTGATTTCAAATCGTGGATCATGCCGCGATAGTTTCCCCAATTCACCCAGTCGGACTCCGGATCCTTACATATCCCGTTGCTTAAGGTGGCTAGGTAACGTCCTCCATCCTTCGGGTGAGTCTTGGCAGCGGGTAACTTGGTTATATCGACGTCATCGCCGATCATCACGTTCTGCTGACACTCACCGCTGCCGACCACTTCCGGCTTCATACGCTTTTCAATGACCTCGCCGAACCAATCGACCAAGTCATGGTAATTGATGTCGGGCGGAAGGCGACAAGCTATGGCTATGCCCGCGAAGGTATTAAATAAGTTTCCAACCAATCGTGAACCTTCAAGAGAGCCTTTTACGTTATTAAAAATCGGCCCCGGCAGGCCACGATCGTTCAAATAGCGCATGATCGCGCCTGCTTCAGTGTCCCGGTTCACGGGTTTGCTGATTTCATGCAACAATCCGTGGAATTTCATTTGCTCGACATAATCTCGAAAGTCCATCTGAACCTTAATGATCTCTGCTTTCATGTCCGCTCCCCCAAAGTGTTGTTTGATGCACACAGTTTCCATCAACTGCTAGATGTCGTCAAACAAGGAAAACGCGAACCCGTTGCAGCGGCTCGAGGCGCTGGGCCAGTCGGTGTGGCTCGACTACATCCGGCGCGATCTTATCGACTCGGGCGGCCTTGCGCGCCTGGTTCGCGAGGACGGATTGCGCGGAGTCACATCCAACCCGTCGATATTCGAGAAGGCGGTTTCGGGCAGCCGCGATTACGCGGGCCTGATCGCGGGCGCTGCGCGGCGGGGCATGAGCGCCAAGGCAATCTACGAGCAGCTGGCGATTCGCGATATCCGCGACACGGCTGATGTTCTGCGCGCGGTGCATGCGGAATCGGGCGCCCGGGACGGTTTCGTCAGCCTCGAGGTTGCGCCCGCGCTTGCGAACGACACGCAGGCGACCATCGAAGAGGCGCGCCGGCTGTGGCGCGAGGTCGGGCGCGGGAACCTGATGATCAAGGTACCCGGTACGCCTGCCGGGATTCCGGCGATCCGCCGGCTGATCGGCGATGGCATCAACGTCAACGTCACCCTGCTGTTTGCGCGGGCTGCGTACGAACAGGCGGCCGAGGCCTACGTTTCAGGGCTCGAGGCGCTTGCCGCCCGCGGCGGGAACCTGGGCGGCGTGGCGAGCGTGGCGAGCTTCTTCGTCAGCCGGATCGATACTGCAATCGATGCCGAGCTTGAACGCAAAATGGCGGGCGCGGCCGAGGCCGGACGCGTCGAGCTCGCCGCGTTGCGCGGCCGTGCGGCGATCGCCAACGCGAAGCTTGCCTACCAAATCTATCGGGACACCGTCACAGGCGATCGCTGGCGCGCGCTTGCCGCGAAGGACGCGCAGCCGCAGCGGCTGCTTTGGGCGAGCACGAGCACGAAGAACCCCGATTACCGGGACGTGATCTACATCGAGGAACTGGTGGGACGTGACACGGTGAATACCATTCCGCCGGCGACGCTGGACCCTTTCCGCGACCACGGTCGCGTGCGCGAGAGCTTTGTCGAGGCCCTCGACGCTGCCCACACGCTGCTCGCCGAGCTCGAGCGGCACGGCATTTCGCTCGCGGCCGTGACCGACCGCCTGCTCGATGAAGGCGTGAAGCTTTTTGCCGATGCATTCGACAAGCTGCTGGCTGCGGTGGCGCGGGAAGCCGGCGCCGCAAGAGCCTAGACGTCTGCGCGATAGCGCCCCCGGGCGGCCGATGGCGCTGGAACGAACGAGCGAACCGGCGCGAATGCACCGATAGTTTCAGTTCGGTCGAAAAAAAATCGCGGGGGAAAGATGCGACCGGTCACGTTGAGCCAATATCTGCTCGAGCAGGAGCGCGCCGGATTCACGCTCGACCGCGAGCTCGGCACTTTTGTGCCGACCGCCGAGCGCATTACCGTTCCCGAGGACACCGCGGAGTTCGCGATCAACATGTCCATAGCACCGGTGTACTCCGGAACACTGCCCGAAGCGATGCGCCGCAATCCATGAGCGTCGATCGCAAGCCCGTCGACGCGCTCGCGTTCGGCATGATGGTCCTGCTGTGCATGCTGTGGGGCTTCCAGCCGATCACGATGAAGCTGGCGGCGCCGCACATTTCGCTGGTGATGCAAGCAGGCATCCGCTCCATACTCGCCACGCTGCTGCTGCTCGTCTGGGCGCGGGCGCGCGGGATCCCGCTGTTCAGCCGCGACGGCACGCTGGGAAGCGGTCTTCTGGCAGGGTTGCTGTTCGGGTGGGAGTTTTTTTTCATCTATGCGGGACTGCAGCACACCGGCGCGGCGCGGATGACCGTATTCGTAAACACTGCGCCCTGCCTGACCGCGCTCGGGCTCGCCGTGTTCATTCCGGGAGAGCGCCTCGGGCTGAGGCAGTGGGTGGGCATCCTGATGGCTTTCGCCGGGGTCGCGCTCGCGTTCGCCGAGGGATTTGCAGCGCCCGGCAAGGCGAGTCTCCTGGGCGATGCGTTCGGACTGGTCGGCGGGCTGCTCTGGGCGGCGACCACCGTGCTCATCCGCACCACGAAACTTGCGGCCGCGAGCGCGGAGAAAACGCTGTTCTACCAGCTCGCCGTGTCGGCGCTGCTGCTGCCGGCGGTGTCGGTCGCCATGGGCGAGCCCGGCATCACGAGCATCACCGGGGGAGTGGTCGTGATCGTCATCTACCAGGCTGCGATCGTGGCCTTCGCGAGCTACCTCGCCTGGTTCTGGCTGCTGACCAAATACCTCGCCGCGCGGCTGAAGGCCTTCGTGTTCCTGTCGCCGATGTTCGGTGTCATATCGGCGTACCTAGTGCTCGGCGAGCCGCTCTCGGGCGCATTCCTCGGCGCCGCGGCGCTGGTGGCGGCGGGAATCGTACTGGTCAACCTGCCGGTGAGTTCCGGCGGCGTCCGTCCCGCGCTGCGCAGCCGAGCGCCCGAGCTCGGCGAGCACGCCGAGGAATTCCTCGAGAAAAAGGAGTGATAGCCCGATGGACCTGCCCAGGTACGCGACGCTCAACGCCGACATGGCGGAACCCCACGTGCTCGTGGTCACGCTCAACCGTCCGCAAGTGGCCAACGCCATCAACACGCAGATGGCGCGCGATCTTCTCGACCTGTGGACGCGGCTCACCGAGGCCGCCGGCGAGGTGCGCTGCGCAATCCTGACCGGAGCGGGCGAGAAGGGTTTCTGCGCCGGCGGCGACCTGAAGGAACGCCACGGGATGACCCGCGAGCAGTGGCTGCGCCAGCACGAGATCTTCGAGCGCCAGTATTGGACGCTGATCGATCTCCCATTGCCGGTCATCGCGGCGGTCAACGGCCATGCCTACGGCGGCGGACTCGAGACCGTGCTGTCCTGCGATTTTGCCTATGCGGTCAAGGCCGCGCGCTTTGCTCTGACCGAAGTGACGCTCGGGATCATGCCGGGCCTGGGAGGCACGCAAAACCTGCCGCGTGCGGTGGGCGAGCGGCGCGCCAAGGAGATCATCATGAAGGGCCGGCCGTTCGGTGCGCGGCAGGCGTACGAATGGGGCCTGCTGAACGAAGTGTGCGAGCCGCGGGACTTGATGCCCCGCGTGGTCGAGACCGCGCGCGCGATCGCCCAAAACGCGCCGCTGTCGATCCGCCAAGTGAAAAAATCCGTTCGCTTCGGGATGCAGATGGAGTTGAAGACGGCCTACCGATTCGAGGTCGAGGCGTACAACCAACTGGTCGAAACCGAGGACCGGTACGAAGGCATCAAGGCCTTCAACGAAAAGCGCAAGCCGGTGTTCAAGGGGCGCTGAGGGCGGCGCCGGTCGCCGCTTGATGGCTTTGGCCTGATTGACGCCGTTGCGGTAGCGAGAGGTGCCTGGTCCGGTCCGGATCGGCCGGGCACGAGCTGATCATTTCTTGCGCAGGACTACCCATCACACCGGCCCGCGGTCATGACGGTGCCGGTGATGCAGATCCGGCCAGTGGGGATGGGCATGCACCAATGGCTCGTGCAGGTGTGCATGCGCGTGAGAAGCCGATGGCGGCAAGCCCGGATGATCGTGGGCGTGGTGAACATCATCATGGCTGTGCGCGTGTTCATGCTCGGTCGCCACGTGGGCGTGCGAGTGTAGATGGCGCTCGAAGGCGAAAAGACCGATCGCGACCATGAACAGCGCGCCGGAGCCGATCTGCGCGGCCGTAAGCGATTCCCCTAGCGCCAATACCGACAGCAGCACGCCGAAGAACGGCGCGCTGGCGAACGCGATCTGCGCGCGGATGGCGCCGAGCTTCTGGGCCGCCGAGATGTAGAGCGTGATGCTGGCTCCATACGCCCAAATGCCGACGAACAGCGCCGCGATGACCAAGCCCGGGCCGCCGGGAAGAGGATCAAGCGCGATACCGATTGCGAGATTGGTCGTGCCGGCCGCCAGCCCCTTCCAGAACGTGCTCTGGCCAGGCGTGATTCCGTCGATGAGCGCAGTGAGGTGGTTGTCAAGGCCCCAGCAGATGCACGCAAGCAGCACAAGACCCGCTGCCTCCGGTCCCGTGCCTGTACCGGGCAGCGACAGCATGGTCGCGCCGGTGAATGAGGCGATCACGCCGGCCCAGCCGAGCGGCCCGAGATGCTCTCTAAAGAAAAAAACGCCAAAGACGGTGGTCGCAGCAAGCTCGAAATTCAGCCACAGGGACACCGACGCGGCATCGGCCATGCGCAGCCCGAGCAGCAGAAGCACCGGTCCCGCAATCCCGCCGATTGCAACCGCGCCGAACAACCGGAGTCGATTGACCCGATCGCCCCGGCCAGGCAGCCGCAGCCCGCCTTCCCGCCACGCGGAGGGCGCGACGCCCAGCGCCGCTCCCAGATAAAGCAACCCCGCGAGTTGAAACGGCGTCAGCCCGGAGAGCAGGAACTTGCTTGCGGGAGTGGCCGCCCCGAAGAGTGCGGCAGAAAGCACCGCGAGGACAATGGGACCCGCATTCTTCATTCCGGGCCCGGGATGAATGTCTTGTGAGCTTGCTTCAGTGACGGCTGCGGCCGATAGCGCGCCAGTTCCTCCCGTGCCTCGCGGACGACCGACCCGGCCAGCAGGCCGGAACCGAATTCCACGCCGAACATGGCAGCGTTCACGATATCTCGGCGCAGCAGGTACCGCCGGATTTGCCCCGGACCTGAATCAGAGGACACGGGACCGAACCGTAGGAACAGAACACGCAGCAATCTCCCGCTTTCGGATGCATCGGCGCGTGGCAACGGGGGCACTCGTAAGACCACCTGCAGGCATCGGTCGGCATGGCTTCCTGTTTTGCGTAGCCGCACCGTGGGCAGGTGATGACAGAATCCAGGAGGGGTTCGGTGGTCAAAGGTAACCCCCATCGTTTCAATGAAACAACGGCCGGACGAATGACACATGACCGATACACCGTACCAGAAAGACCGTGACCGTGGCTAGGTGGCACGGGAAACACCGGCCGTCGCGCGATCCAGAAAAGCAATGGCCCGTCCGGGAAGAAAACGCGCTGCGTCCGGAAAAAATTTCGTCTTGCGTCCGGGGCCCACGATACCTACACTGAATGTAGGTGCCCGGGGTTTCAGTTCGAGGATTATCGTTTGAAGGAAACGAGGAAGCGGTTTTCACCGCCTCGAAAATACGGACCCGGCCGGCAGTAACGCAGGGGATCCCGTTTATAGTTCTTTCAACAATATAACCGCCCATTCGGGCACAGGCTGCGCCAGGGCTCAAGGACCCTGCACACGGCCAACCGAGATGGAAGCCCCGGGCACCGAGCCGCTTTTCCACCGCCCGCTAACCGCAGGTGAACTCCAGGAACTGCGAGATAGTGGCACGGACCGAACAGAACCTGCTGCAACTTAGATTCCAGGACATCACGCATCCGGAGGATCTGCGTATGAGCCTGGATCACGGAGACTCCGTGATCGAACGGGCGGTCGATCGGTTCAGCCTGGAGAAGCGTTATGTCCGGCCTGACGGCGGAGTCGGTGTGGTCATCCTGACTCTGGTACCGATGGCCTCTGGTACGGAGTTCGGCCGGCAGCACCTGGTAATTATTGAGGATATCACCCGGCGCAAGGCGGCCGAGCGGATAATTCGCGAGCTGAACGAGAGCCTCGAGCGGCGTTTCAGGGCGCGCACCGCCGACTTGGAGCGGGCGAACAAAGAAATGGAGTCGTTTTCCTGCTCGATCTCGCGGTGGTCCGTGACCGGGTTCCGATAGGCGATGGTACGGTTCCAGCTCACGAGCTTGTCGCGTGTATCGTCAAAAACATAATTCCCGCCGCGCACCATGCGCTTGAAGTGGACGCGCTTCCCGGGGTACTTCTTTGCCACGCGCTCGAAACAGTCGATGATAGCGTCCTTGCCGTCGGCTACCTGCGGATTGTGCTGGACATAGACCTCCCCGATGTACCTGCGTACGGCTTCAGTCGGTGTGCATTGGTTGAACATCATGTCGTAGAACGCTGCAACGTTCTGTTTGTTGCGCTCGCATTGATCATCGATCGTAATTCCCCCTTACCCGTAGACGAGAGCACCGACGATCACCGCGCCATCCAAGACGACCCAGCCCACACACGGCAGGTAGATGTTCTTGTCGCCTTGGCGCAAGCCGTACCAGAACCAGAGGACGGCTGAGAGCAGGTAGGCACCCCACGACAGGACGGACACTCCGGCCGCCTGGTGTCCGACCCAGATGGTCAGAACCTGTGGGACGGTCATGAGCAGCGTGAAGATCGACATGCCTCCCAGGAGGCGACGCAACAGTGTGTCTGGTTGCGAACTGCCAGCAGCGGGGATCATTGGATCTGGTGCCATTTTGCCTCCTTAAATACGTCTTATTGGCGCACCATGCGATGCATGGATTGCGGGCATCGGAGTCACTCCTGACTCCTTACGGCAGGACGCCAGGCAGGTCAGGCTCGTTCGTGTCGATCACGACCGATCGAGCGCGTAGCGCCCGGAGCCGTGCGCGAACAAAGACAGCAATCCGCCCAGGATCGCCAGGTTCTTCATGAAATGAATCTGCTGGTTCATCGCCTGGTCGGCCGGCACACCCCAGTACGCGTGAAAGATGAACGTGGCTGGAACCGTGAATACGATCAGCGCCAGCGCCGCCCAGCGCGTCTTCCAGCCAACCACGATCAGCGCGCCGCCGATGAGCTCTGCCAGCAGCGCCGGCCAGATCAGCAGGTCAGCCGCCGGCATCCCGTAGGCTTTCATGTAACCGACGTTGCCGTCCATGTAGGCGAGTTTTTCGTAGCCGGACCACAGAAACAGTGCCGCAAGTCCGAGACGACCAATGAGCGAGGCCCAATCCGAGAGCGCGCTCGCCGTGGCGTTCTGAGTATTCGCTTGCATAGATTTCTCCTTGAGATAGGTGTGTGAGGCAGACCGATTGCGAGGCCTGCCTCGTATGGGCTCGTTAGTGGGCCAATCCGATTTGTTTCATGAAGTCCTGGTTGTCCCAGAACAGCCACT
>ORJL011203353.1_pt1 | contig 10673 bp, 3 predicted proteins | sample 1779941 | NCBI WGS metagenome assembly ORJL01 (sample SAMEA104232317, study PRJEB22302) | groundwater metagenome | biome: forest; feature: aquifer; material: groundwater | place: USA | collected 2011-08-07 | depth 5.8 m | reverse complement strand
TTTTTGCAGAATAAATCCTTTTGCAGTCAATCCTGACATTACAGGCATAACATCTGACGCTTCATTAACGGAATAATTTCCGGTATTTTGATCAAATCCAAGTCCTTCAACCCTTCTCGCTTCTACGCTCAAATCCAAATCAACTCTACCCGGTTTCACTTTCAAAGAAGCTACACGTCCATTGGCATCCTCAACAACAATCTTAACAACACCATCTGTACCTATTTCTGCATTAAAACTTGCAGCGCCTCTTGCAGTAAAATATCCTTCCATATTTGCTACAAATTCCTGAGCGGTAGCAGTCTTATACACAATAGAACTTCCCTCAACTCCGGCATTAACTTTTTTTGCATCAAGTCCTATTTGGCTCAATTCAACATTAATACCATCAGAACAATTTATCATACTGGCAACAAATCCAGCCACGGGATGAACTGTCCCTAAAGTTGTTTCGGCAACTTCTTCTCCATATTCACCAGTAAATCGAACACCAAACTTCTTTAAAACTTCTTTTGACACCTGTCCTTCTCCTAGACCAAACCATTTAGCAGGTGCTACGGCTCTTTGTAAAAATTCAAGTTTGCCCAAAGCTCCTTTAGATGCGTTTGATAACCATAAATTTGTTGAGCTGGCTCCTTTACTTAAGCCGGTCAAGGCTCCCCGTGCAGCACCAATAGCTGCTAAAGAAAGTCCCCAACTTATCAAGAAATCTCTTCCGAGATTTTCCGGCGCCCACATGTCATGAGTAGTAAATTCAGTCCACCCAAGAGCATTTGAGGCAGCCATTCCGCCCCTGGATCCCAATGTCCCACCGGCAGCAACTCCGGCAGATGTTAATAACAATCCGCCACCAACTTTAGCCAATAATCCTGCGGCAAGAACACCTCCGGCTACTGCAGCGGCAATTATCAAAGCTGTAGCCAGAACTTGATAGAATTTTTGATGTAGATAATTGTCATAAGACAATTTCAACTCTGCATGAGCTTTCTGTAAATCAGCCAGATTTTTATTTCCTAGAGGAGACCTATCATTATTAAGCAAAAAATTAGCTTGCGCAATTGCATTGTCAACTACTTGTAATAGAGGATTCTTTAATGATGGATATCTTTGTACAATAGCAATTTTATTTGCATTTATGGAATTGCGATAAGTATTTAATTCGGATAACACAGCCACGGCAGAAGCTCTCGCAGAGGAAATATCAGCTTCCAATTTATCAAAGGATCTTAGTGAAGCATTAAATAATCTTGATGGGGGAATAGCTTTTTCTTCAAAATGCTTAGGATTTTCACCATACTTCTGTAATTGAGCTAAAGCAAAACCAAGATTATTGGAAGAACCAGAAACTTTGTCTGCAGAAGCAGCATACTTATCATTGAATGGTTTGACCTCTCTAGATAAAATTGGTGAATAGAGTGGGGAAGTGGCTACAGCCTCTTCTTCCGGGGCTTTAAAATCTTTTATTTCTAAAAATTGAGCCATATCTTCCATGCTTCCGGCAATTTCCGCCATTGATTTTCTTAACTCTGCAATCTCAGTTTGTTTTGGATCAAGTAATTCCGCACTTATATAAGTTCCCAATAATCTGCCGGCAATCATTTGTCCTTGTCGTAAAATTTCAAAATAAGTTGCTATTTTTTGTTTTACTGATTCGCGTTCTGTGGGTGGGACACCGGAAACAGAGCCATAACGATCAATCAAGCCGTAAATTCCAACTCTGTCTCTATTTATAATAGTTTCATTATCATCAGATAAACTTGCCAAGGATTGTGATTCTTCATATATCCTATGCAAAACAACATCTTTTTTGGCGGAAGTATCCAATTTCCCGGCTGCAAAGTCAGCATAGAATTGTTCATACAAATCTTTATCAGCCGGACTCAAATTGCTCAACTCTTCCGTTAAACTCGAGTCAGATTTAGCCAATTGATAATCAAGTGAAAATTTTTCCAGCAAGCCAAAATCTGTAGGAAGATCAATCACATATTTTGCAGCAACTTCCCTCAATCCATCTACGGATAATTTAGCAAAAATTTCTTTACTTACCGCATCAAAATCTTGACCTTTACCGGATTTTTCAGCAAGAGTAAGAGCTAAATATCTTTGTACTTTTACTCTAAATTGTTGGAATTGCATTAATTTGATATTAGCCTGAAGGACAGCAATATCTCTTTCAGCACTCAGCACATAAGCATCTTTGAGTTTATCCGGATTTTTAGATTGATAACCCCTAAGATCTTTAACTTTTTTCTCAAATTTTGAGGCATAAGTTGCGAGTTCTTTTGAATATTTTGCTTCAAGCTTAGAAGCCACAGCTTCAACTGCCAATTTTTGTCTCACAAACTCTTTTGCGCCATTTTTAAAATCCAAAACAAGTCCCACTACAAAAATAGTCATTTCCATCGGAGGAAGATCGATTTTTGCGAACGTATCTGGATTGGCTTTTTTGATTTGAGAAAGATAAGTATAAACTTTATTACCGGTAATATTATTATCAGCCAAAGATCTCATGACAATCTGCACATTTTCATCCGGCAAGTTTAATCCGGTTTTTTTTCTAAAAACTTCAGGATCAGTCAGCTTTTCCATCTTTACATATAATCCTCTGGCAGTTTCTATTGCAGAAACAGAATCCCCATTACAGAATTGGCCAACGGCAGTTAATAATTGATTTTGATTCTCATACAAGAAACTTTTATAAAAATCGGAATTTTTTGCAAAATTCCATAACTTATCGAATTCATCGTTTAGAACCCTGATGTCAATTCCTTCCAGGCCCGCAAAATTCAAATAAGCTGCCCTATAAACATCATCTGGAAATTCAATATGCAATTGTTCGAAAAAGACATTCAGCCCGGAAAAGTCTACAATATTCAAGGCTTTAGAGACATTATCAAGTTCCGTTTCCAAAGCTTCAACTGCAAATTTCTTGTCGGTTCCATCAGTTGCCATAGAGGAATCGATTACGTCAGACGCCAGTTGCTCCAAATGATTCTTAGAGGCTGTTGTCAATTCATCATCAGTCTGAATTAAGCCACTATTAATACTATCCATTACTGCTGCATATTTTGCCGCCAGAGTGGAAGCTTTATCAGGAGCAATTTCTTTAACTGCTCTTTCCAGATTATGTGATTCAGGATTTGCCATTTTTGTTTTTATATAATAATATTGTTGACTGATTAATTTGTTTATTCATTCTTTTCATCCATTTTGTCTTGCCAATGTTCCATATGTGCGTCATTTCGTTCACGTTGCACTTCAAGCGGTTTACGCTCAAATTTTGCGATTCTTTCAATAGTCTTTTTATGCAAGGTGAGTAAAACATATAAATCTTGATTCGGTACCGTTTGACCTCCAGGCTGTACAGGCCAATCTGTTATATGCCAAGTGCTTTCATATGAAGGAGTTTTGGTAGACAATTGTTCTTGTAGATTTTTAATTTGTTGCAATCTGTTACGATATTCAACATCTGTTGGTATTAGCCCCTCACCTTGTACCTTCCGTAATTCTTCAGTCAAAGTATCTATTCTCTTTCTTAAACTCGCCTCTTGTATATCTTCCGCATCTTCTGCATGTTCTTTGCCTGCAAGATGCATCTCTATTCTGTCTATCTCATCTTGGTAAGGTTTAATTTTTGCATTTACAGCAGCAATTTTCTTGTCTACGACATCAATCTGTTTTTCGAAAAACCATTTCTTAAATTGTGGTTCTTCAACCCACCCACCATCCACCCAATACCAAGTTACACCATCATGCGCCTGTTTTGGAAATTTCAAGAAATAATCACATTCAGGTTGCCTCTCCGGCATCGGAGGCAGAGATGTGACAGCATCAATAGTATCTTTAGCGGCATCCTTAATTTCTTCCCAAATTTCTCCCATATTATTTCAGTTAATTTAAAGGATTTATCCAGTTCGGAACTAACGGAATATCTCTTAAATACGGCCATCGTCTCAAAATTCTTGCTTTTAAACTGATTGGCTTAGTAAAGAATTTTTCAGGATTTTCAAAAATATGTTTGATCAAAAATTGATCAACTAAACCCTGAATCTGTTGAACCTGCTGAGAACGTTGTCGTAGTCCGCCAATCGTATCAGCCCATTGCCAAACCATAGCAGTCTTTTTGCCGGTTACAGAATCTTTTTGTATTCTGAATTTGCCGACTTGATCAGTTGGACCGGCATCTTTAGCTTTGAGCCTCAAATAGGCTTTTATGGCATGAAAATTTAGATCAGTCCCATATTCTACTCTAAGGAACTCTACAGCGTCGTCAAATTCTTTGACAATTTCCATCTCAAGTTCTGTAAATCTGATTTTATTTTTTGCATCAGGTTTATGTGCAACATCAGGATCATGAACAAACTTAGGTTTCGCATCCAGAGGATCAAGTGTCCTGTAGTCACCATCTTTTTTGGCCCATTGATCAAATTCTTTAATATCCCAAAAATTTACAGCACTCGCCGGTGGAACAAGACTGAGATTGTCCTTTGCCTTGGCTTTATTGTAAATTTGATTTTTTACATATTCAAAGTACCTTACTATAAGGTGTCCTCTTAAAGCCGGATCCTTTGTTATATCAGTTATGCCGGGTGTTGGTTTTGGAGGATAATCCAAGTGATCCAGATTGATCATTTTTTTGGTTTTGGAATCAGGAGAAAACTCATGATTGTCTAAATGCGCTGTGTAATAAGCGAAAACTCCCATCAGATCTGCAGCTGTTTTATGTGATGCGGAACTTAAATCCGATTTTCCCGTCAAAAAGCCGGGCAAAGGCAGACTATATACCATATATTCGAAATCTGATTTTGCAAAAGCATAAGCATTGCTCACGCAACTTGCTTTTCTTACTCTGTCAATTACACGACCCATAAAGATATCTCTGTCCCAATTTCCTCCTTCTCGGCCCAATTTTGCATTCTCTTCGGAAATAACATTGTTAATACCTTGTAGTTTGTCATTAAAATCTTGCAAAATTTCTTGTCTGGCCGTTTCAACTTCACCAAGAGTAGAAGCGTTTAGTACAGCTCTCCTTAATCTCTCCATTACTTCTGTTTTACTGGTTTGCAAAACCATATCAGTAAAATAATCAGGGATACTGCCACTTAATGAGTCTAAATTAAGACCATCAAGGGGACTATTGGCAGTTTGTTGAAAAAGGGCTGCAAAGAAATATTTTACAAAACCCTCAGGAGCTGATTTTTGAATCAGATCTCTTAGAGTTTGAAGATTCTTATTTAATTCAAAATGCTCATCCTCACCCAGGGCCTCAATATATTCCTGAGCAAAAGCAGGATTTTGGACTAACGATTTTTCTATATTTAATTTTTCTGCATCATCCTTGCCAACTACGACAAATTTTCTAGATACCTTAGTAGGTTTTTTAGTAGATTTTTTTGTAGTTTCCTCCTCATATTCAACCTCCAACTTCATCCTATTCTTCCCAATCACCAAAGTAAGCTTGTAATCACTAGGATCAGGGTCTTCCAACCTGAGCAATCCTGCATTCCTAAACACAGCCAACGCTGCAAATTCTTTTTGGTCCACAATCTTAGGTATAACCGCAAGAGCAATCGGATATTGTTTATCCAAACCTTCTTTAATACTGATTCTTACACCGCCTTCGGTCTTCAAAGCCACTCCGTCACCAAATGCATCAGGTGTTATAAAAGCAAAGGTCTCTCTCTCATCAACGTCGAATTTTTTCGCACCGGGCAAAATTACCTTAGCCTGCCATTGTCCACCCTTATAAACTAAAGTGGTACCAACTATAGATCTACCGCCAACACCTTCAAACGGTTCCAGCAATTTTTCAACTCTTTTTGTAACTCCGGAAACGGCCTCTTGAGCTTTTAGAGCTTTATCAGGCCCTGTAAGAGGGATTTTTGTTATATAATTTCTGCCCGGATTCCTATTATATGTTTTGCCATATTCATTCCTTAAATATATACGGAAACCATCCGGCTCAGCAAAAACAACAATTGGAAAACTTCTCAACTTGCCGGAAAAATGTCCCGGACCAAGCTCTTCAGTCAAATGGAAACCTTCCTGAGGCATTTCCCCAAACGCATTTTGATTAAGTTGCGCCTCGATTTCATCGCGTTTTTTGTCTGAAAAGATTCCTTCAGTCCCTATTACCGGAGCATAATCGCTCGCAGCATCCATCAAATGTCTGACTTTGGACTGACTCAAAACTTTGCCCTTCAAAGCCTCGTCATAAGTCATCCCTTTATATTTTTCATGATCTTTGTGCAGCGTATTGTCATAAACCACCCTCATTGCCAAAGCCAATTTGTAAAGCTGCTGGCCGACACGGATATATTCTTTTTCATTCGGACCAAGTTTTGTATTGGACATACCAATATAGTCTTTGAGTCCTTGTTCGCCAATACCCATCTTAAACGACCATTCATTCTTTAAGTCCGGAAAAATAGCCGGAAATTCTCGAGGATGAATAAATTGGATGCCGCCGGCTTTATTGGTTTTATCAAATAATTCTTGCAAAGTTGTCAGCTTTGTATCTGACATACGCAAAACAATGCCGAAATCCAAATCCTTCATTTGTTCGGAATATTCGCTTTGGCTCAAAATATTATTGAGCGAAGCCATCGGAGTACCTTTGACATCGTAGTCGGTATCCTTAAATCCTGCCATTTTCAATACATCATAGCCTGCATTTTTTAAGAAAATATTACCGGCATAGATTGCAGAGCCCCAGAGCAACCATTTGGCAATGCCACCTTCACCACCTTCACCATGGCCTCCACCGCCAACCAATCCTCCGACAACTTTATACATTGCGTAAATACCAACAGCATACATACCTGCCGTAGCATAGTCCCTTTCACGAATTGCTTTTTGGAAAGCGGCAAGATTATCTCTTACAAATCCTGTGGTTTTGTCAGCAATAAAATTTTCGTCAAGTTTTCTTTGTTTGGAAAGAGTTTCCACTTGAGCCTTGTCTTGCGCGATTAAAATTTGAGCTCGGATATATTGCAAGTGATCGTAAGCTTTGATGAAAGCTTCGCCACCCAAAAATACACCATCTTTTCCGAGACCCGAGATTTCATCGCGGCTCGTTTTGTCTGCAGGACTTTTGAACATTGGACGATACTTGCCGTTATCAAATCCGCGCCATGGATTTTTTGGGTCCGCAGCGCTTCTTAAAACCGGAAACATCGTATTATAAAAATCCGGAGATGAATCAATAATTCCAAGTGTTTTTAAATCATCATAAATTTTTTGCAGACCTTCAGGTGTTGAATGATCCCATGTTTGAGCGTTAATCTGAGAATCTTCTCTTTTTACATTAATTGTCCAACGGTCCAATTTGTCTCGTTCATCTTTTAAGTCTATTTTTAAGAATTGATCCATTTCCCAGGCAGGCTTGTCCGGAATTTTATTGATTTCGATTGGAGTTACTTTAACCGGCTCATCAAGACTTGGATCAATCTCCATCTCCATAGCTCGCGGTTTTGTCGAATCTGATGGTATAGGTATTGGCAACCCTTCTACCCCCCTAAATCTCTCACGTTTTTGTCTGCCTTCGACTCCGGGTTTTAATTCTTCTTTCTTTCTTTCGGCTTCTTCAGCAATCCTCTTTTCTTCCTCTTTTTTCGCAGCTTCAATCTCCTCCGGCTTTATTTGCTCAACAGGCACAGGTGTCCTATCAGGCGGTTTTGGAGCATTTTGGCCGGCATCCGCTTTCGGCTTTACCTGGCACAATCTCGTCTCACCAAAAAGCTCATCATTAACACCTGAATTGAGCCCGAAACATGACACTAAATTATGTGGATTTTTATTTTTCATTTTGCCGACTTTTTATTTTTTTATCATATAATTATACCAAAAAATCACCCAAAGTTCAACACCAATGGTCAAAATACTTACACAATTACCATTTGACGAATTCCAGTATTGTTTTAAACCTTTCTTGTCAAAAAGTGCCTACGCCTCGCTTATCTCATTAAATTTCGCAATAAAGTTTTTGAAAAATCCGGTCAGTCCCGCATAAATTTTTTTCATCAACTCCGGATACATCATTGCAAATTCAAGCAACGCGTCATCAACATTCAGCCATGACATAGTCACGGACGTTTGATTTATAAATTGGCGAAGATGTTCGGTTTGAGCTTTATCCAAATTATTCCAAATGCTGAAAATCAAATGATCTTTTGTCTGGCGCTTGAGAACACCAAGCACAAGATTGCGATAAATTTCATCATTATGATCTATATTCAGTTGCGCGAGCACAGCATCGTAAAGATTTTCTGCGTCTGCAAAAATATTCACAATTTCTTGTTGTTCAGTGGAAAGGGGAGTCGCTGATTTTTTCTTTTTTTGTATCATGGTATTTATTTTTTAAGAATGATGTCCGGCGGCTTTTTTGTCATGACCGTGATCATCTTTTTTTTCATGTGCTTCTTCCTTTTTTTCTGCAGCTTTTTCAGTATGTCCGACCTTCACATCATGCTCAGCCGGAAAACCTGTTTTCGCCCCGACCATTTCATTCAAAGCTTTAATTTTATCCTTATATTCCGCCAAATCTATAAATGGCGAACTCGCGACTTCAACAGGAGTCAAAGCGGCTTTTTCTTCAAGAACTTTCATTTCCTCTGTACGCAACTCAGATTCGTCTTTTGACCTTTCTGCATATTTTGTTCTTTTCCATCCGACTTTTTTCCACATACTTGCCGGCGTTTCCGTAACGGCTTTAGTCGCGCCTTGCACAGTCTCGCTTGCCTTAGTTGTTGCATAACCCGTAATGCGGCTAACATCATTACTTAAAGCTTGGCGAATTGTCGGCAACGGTTGCCATGGAGTTTTACGAAAAAGATTGATAGCCCAAATACCGGGCTTTGCAAGCGCTATCAAAGGATATCTTGCAGCGCGGAATGGAAATAGTACGGTATGAAAACCAAGACTCGCCCCCAATTTTGTAGCGCCCCAAACTCCCTTAAGTCCAATCAACGCAGGAGCTCCGAGCCCTACGGCAGCAGCTTTTTTACCAAGAAAAGCTCCAACATCATGTGCCTTGTCCCTGACCCATTGCGCCTCAGAAGAATGCCAATATCCCGCAGCAACAGAATCCTGTGAAAATTCAACTTGCCCGTCAACATCGGCTTCAACCGCTTCTTTAATAAGAGCTTTCAATTTTACTTCATAAATTTCTTGATTGATTTTTTTGTTGCGAAGTTTGTCAGTTAATTCTTTATATTTTAAATTGAGCAATTCAACTTTATGATTTTTAACCTCGTCGCCTTTTTCACCATAATTGTCAAAATGAGCTTTGACCAACGGTCGCACTTTTTTCATTTGTTCTTTAAAAGCTTCATCGATAATTTTGCTGATGCCGGCCTCATCCATGCGCTCATGCACGCCAAGTTGTTTGGCAAGCAGAGCTTTTAATTTTTCTTCGACTCGCAAAGCTTGCACGGACCTGATATTGCCGCTTTCATCTTTCATTTTGTCAAAAGTTTCCAAAGCCGCCAATAAAAAGAATCCGTTTTTATGATTGAGTTTTTCAATGTTAAAAAGTTTTTCAATATTTGCCCAATCTTTGAAATCTTCCGGCTTCATTCCTTTGAACGGTTGAACAACTTTATCACCCTCTTTATATTGAAAAGCGATAAGTTTCCCTCGTAAGCCGACTTCACCAACAGTGTCAAAAAGCTCCGCCCCGCCTCTATTTGCAAGCGCTTCATAACCTTCCTCGGTCTGAAGTTTAGCTACATCTCCAGCCAAAACAAGACCGGCAAGTTTGGCTTTGTCGGTTTCATTCATATCTGGAAATTGCGCTCCAACAAGCACGCCAACAATTTTTTTAGCAGCCTGTGCATCAGTGAGATTTTTGGATTTCTCCGCAGCTTCTTTGGCATGATGTAAATTTCTATCTGCTTTTTTAATTTCATCTTCTGTTTTCCCGATTCCAGTCTCAAATTTTTTAGCCAATGCCTCTCTGCTTGTAGTAGTTTCAAAGAAATTTTTAAAGTACTTGTTATAAAAATTTATTAATGTTGTTACGTCAAAACCCATGTCCTCCACTTTTATAGCCACAAACTCTCTCTTCATTCCACTAATAAAAGTTTCACTTGTAGCCTCATCATCCGCAAACAAAACACCCAAATCCGCAGACTTTCCAATTCTTTCCACCAATGGCTTTAAATCAGCATGAAAAGCTTTTGCTTTTTCCATCTTGGTTTTAGCATTTTCATGCTCTTGCTTTGCAGCAAGACCTAATTCGGTATCTTCAAGTGTCCTTTTAATTTCCTTATGAGCTTTAGCAAATCCTGGATTAAGTAAATTGTAAACGTCCTTAAAATCATTTTCACGGAAATCGTCTTCAACATTCACTTTATCCAAATTATCCTTGGCAGTTTTGATACGTGTGACGAAATTTGGAGTAAATGTAATTCCCAGCTCGGCCGCGTCAATATAAGCTCTGCAATATTTTTGCAATTCAGTTCTCAATTCCCTGGCTAATTTTCTTGCTTCCTCTAATTTAGATTTTAATACTTCCAGTCTCTTAGCTTCAGCCTTTGCAGTTTTTAATGGGCCACTTTTTTTATCTATTTCAGCAATTAAAGTCTTATCTTTTGATTTTCTGTAAGCAGCAATTTCTTGCTCCAAAAGAGTTGCCTCGGTATTTTTTTCAGTTATATCTTTTTCAAGATTTT
>ORJL010961155.1_pt1 | contig 10673 bp, 7 predicted proteins | sample 1779941 | NCBI WGS metagenome assembly ORJL01 (sample SAMEA104232317, study PRJEB22302) | groundwater metagenome | biome: forest; feature: aquifer; material: groundwater | place: USA | collected 2011-08-07 | depth 5.8 m | reverse complement strand
TGTCCGCCCATGGAAACCGATGAGGAGCCCCGTTTCCTCCGTATCAATTTGTACTTGGTACGCGCCCGTTTCATCCATGTCAACTGCGACAGTACCAGCAACCTCCAGCCTTTTTAGTAATTCTTCCGTAATTTCTTTGACTTGCTCTACGTGTTCCATTTGATTATTTGTTTATTGGATTATTCTCTCGGTTTACCGCGAGTTGCTGCATAATACCAAATAGTCCAAATACGTTCCAGTAAAGCGAGAGTCCCAACGGGAACTGGAAAGCAAAAAACCCAAACATGATCGGGGTGATCATCATCATCTGTTTCTGCATGTCTCCCATCATATCTTCCTTTTTTTCTTCTGGTTTTTGTTTAGAATTTTGATCATTTGAATTTTGAGTTTGTTTCGGATTTCGGATTTCGGATTTCGGATTTGGCGAAACCGCCGGCATCATCAGCTTGCTTTGCCACCATTGCAATAATCCGGTGATCAGTGGGATCGAGAGCAGCCACCACCCCTGGGTTTGAAAAGCTTCGGGTTTAAGTCCAAGATTGACGCCAAAAAACGTAAGGTCAAGCTGCGTCAGCCGAATAAGCGGTGTGTAGAGAATTGTATTGATTTCCGTCACAAGGTTTGTGAGATTGCCATTTCCCAATACCTGATAAAACACATTGTACAGGGCGATGAGTACCGGCATTTGGATCAGAAGCGGCAGGCACCCGGCTGCGGGATTGACGCCATGCTGTTTATAGAGATCCATTTGTGCTTGCTGCAACTTTTTTTTATCGTCTTTGTGTTTGGCATTGAGTGCATCCAAGTGCGGCTTCAAGTTGGACATTTTTTTAGCACTTTTGAGTTGTGCCTGCATAAGAGGGTAGAGGAGAAACCGTATTGTTATCGTCATCCCGATGATGGCAAATCCCAAAGGGCCGGGGACATGAAGCCACTCAAAGAGTTTATAGAATGCTACGAGAATATTTACTATAGGCCAGATAAGTATTTGATTCCAAAGATTAGGGTCAGTCATAGGTAAAATTTACAAAACTTCATCAACGCCGCCGCGGCTCCAGGGATGACAACGGACAATTCGTTTCATCCCGAGCCACAATCCATGGATTATACCATAGCGCTCGACGGCTTGATACGTATACTCGCTGCACCTTGGAGAGAACCTGCATGCCTTGTCCGTCAAAAAGAGAAATTTGAGAATCCCCGTATCAAACGACAGATATCGCTGGTAAAACCGGATAGCACGGAGAATCAGGAATTTCATGATAGTATTTTTGATCGCGTAAGAAGATCCCGGACACATGCATTCACAGAAGCAAAATCATCTCCCAACCCCTTCCGCACCATAAACACTCCGTCCCACCCGGACGCGAGAGACCCAAGAGCGAGACGGACCGACTCGCGCGTCAGGCGTTTCAACCGATTTCTTCCCACCGCACGTTTATCAACGCTTTTAGAAACGACAAACGCAAATCGCGATACGGGAAGGGTGTTTTGAGTAATAATAAGTTGTACCCCTTGCGCGCTTACGCGTTTTCCGCATCGCGTGACGGTTTTGATTTGTGGGGAGGGGAGACGATTTTCTTTGGGGAGCATGATCAAACGGTGAGTTTCTTCCTGCCCGTAAGCCTTCTTCTTTTAAGTACCTTGCGGCCGACGCGGGTAGCCATCCGCGCGCGGAACCCGTGCTTTCGTGCCCTCTTTTTCTTCTTCGGCTGATAGACGCGCTTTGGCATAGGTTTTTATTATACTGGAATCTGAACGCAAAATCTAGCACCCGACGGAGCCACTTCTTCCCTCATGAAGCGCCTGATCATCCCTCCGTTTGTCGGGATTCGCGCAAAACGCGTGAATCGTTTTTTGATAACCACTTTTGAAAACCAATTGCTTTGAAAAATAGTTTCTCTATTGTCTCATATCGAAACTTCATGGCTTCATTGTACACAAGCGTTCCAGCGATTCAAGCGAGCGAAGCGATCATGCGTTTTCTCTACGGTGCCACTTCCGCCCACGTGATCGGGACATCACGCATGGAGTCCGGCATTGAGAAGAGAAGCCTGGGATTGTAGATAAAGAGTTCTGATGAAGTTGTCGGATTGGCATCGACACTATCCAGATCCCTCTGGAGGAGAAATCCTCCTCCGACAAAGATCCCCTTTGCCACCAGCCGTTCTTTCCCGACGACAGAACTCGTGCCGGTTTTAAATGTCCCCGTCGGACTGGTAATGTAGATGCCTTCAATGACGGGCGTTGAAGAAGTATACAGTCCTCCCACGGAGGAGGAAACGGTGATATTGCCGTTGACGATAAATGAAGCAAACCCTGATCCCGTGAGAGTTACTTTCCCTCCAAGCGTCAGATTACCGTTGACGATGAAGATGACCGTTTCCCCGTTAGGAATATTCCAATCGCCGGTGGTCGTCATATCTCCTACGACGTAGTAGGGGGTCGTACGACTTGCGGGCTTGGCAACCGCCCCTAAATCAGCAAAACTATCAGCGGTCGTCCCTCCACCAAGCCGCCGCCAAAAGAGTTCATAGTAGTTTACGCCCGAAAATGTTTCGTTTACCAACCAATTGCTACTGGATATATAACCTGCTCCCAGCGAACTTGACTGGCTATCAAAGTCATAACTCGTGCCATATATCGCCGCCCCCGCATAACCCCCCGCACCGTCGAGAATAAATGTTCGGGGCGTAGCTCCCCCGGGGATGTATGAGCGAAGCGTACTTCCGGCAAATACACTGCCTTCTTGGGTTTGCACCCACGGCGTACCCACGGTATAGCCCAGATTCCAGGTAAGCGTATCACTCTCCGTTGAAATGGAAAGCGTTGTAGATAATCCTTCTCCGCTCGCGGGCGAATTGAGGGATTTTTGCCAGCAAACTTTGTTCAGTATGTAATCTGCCGGCACAGTCGGCACTGTGGTATAGTTGCCTCCCACTATTCCGTTAAAGCTTACGTAACTTGCTCCCGACTGGACCTGTGCGGCAGGCTGGCTAGCTGATCCGGCGCTAAACTGGTGCGTCGCACTCGGTACTCCCAAGGTCGAGCTTTGCACACCTGCACAGCTTGCTCCCGCGTCAATAATCACGGCTCTGGCTTGTATTGTGCCGGTACAGTTTGTCGTCTCCCAATCACCACACTGATTCTGCCGCGTCTTGACAGCCGGAGAGCCGAAACAGGAGCTCCATGGCCCCCACGTAGTGGGACTACATCCGCCCACGGGTGTAGGAGTAGGCGGTGCACCGCTACTGCTGCCGCCTCCGCCATCGGGGATACTAGGAGCCGCACCGCAGACCACCCCGGGTAGACAGCAGTAACAGCCAGTCGGCCCCCACTCGCAGGCAGGATCGCCTTCGCAGGCAAATTGGCTGGTGTCACGAGATGGTTCTAAAGTTGTCGGGTCTGTGCATTCACACCAACATCCCCCAATGTCATCACCCCAACATTCACACCCCGTTGAGCACCCGCCAAATCCGGGCGGGACAGTCGGTATCACGCCGCTACTTGATCCTGGACCTGGCGTTGGTGTGCTGCCGCCTGGACCTGGCGTTGGTGTGCTGCCGCCTGGACCTGGCGTTGGTGTGCTGCCGGTACAAACCGGTGCATCGCAATAATCACAAGGGTAGAGACCTCCGCACGCCGGCGGGTAACACGTCGTGGTGCATCCCAGTACTTCAGGCTGGCCGCCCAGCTTGAGCTGATCACTCACCCGGCCGCTCACAAATCCGATGACGAGCGTAAATACCGCAAGAGGAATGAGTACGAGTAATCGTTTCATGTGCGTTATCTTTCTTTAGGATCCAGTCCTACAGCAAGCGCCCGCCAGTAATCACCCGCCACATACATATATACCACCACGCGCTTGCCCGATTGGATAGTAGAGAACAGTAAGTTACGCGAACGGTAGTTTGCTACGCCCATCTCCGGCAAATCCTCGTAGCTATATATGAGAGACTCTTTGTCCGCCCGTACTTGGTGGGGAAAGCCTGAGATACGAAACGCGACACTCTCGCTTCCTACTTCCACATCTTGTAACACACCACGAAACATGCGGGTGGGTGGCGCGCGGAGCGTAACGGTATGTACGTTTACGACTCCTCCTTTTTTGGAAATGCGCGCTGGGAAGTTGAGCCACAGTATCTGCCCCTCTGCCAGATCCTCTATCTTCCTGCCGTTTAGCTCAAAAAACTGCGAAGGGTCATTTGTCGCAAGCGGGAGACTTGTAGCGATAGCGTAGCGTGTATCATCCGGGTCATCCAAAAAGTGTACGGTCGCACTACTGCCGCTTCGCTCTACACGGCTTATGATCCCAAAGGCACGGCCGGCGCTAAAGTCTGCATAATACGTCAGGCGCATCTCGTCTACTACGCCGAGGAGCTCAACCTGCGCTACGCGTGATGCCTTTCCGTCATAAAAGCGGTACATAGATCCCAGAGAAATTGTCGTAACATCCAACGGATAGTACACCTCTCCGGTTGATCCGGTAGGTTGCAGACCATAGCGGGAATCTCCGCTGCCGATCACGACCGTACCGGAAAGGGCATAGTGAGGGGGAGTCTCTATCTTTTGCTCAACAGAGTTGTTATAGATAAGTATTCTTTGAAGAGGAATAGAATATGCGGGAGGGATATTTGGATTGTTTAATAGTGATGGACTTCGTTGCCGATTAAAATAATAGATACTACCAGCTACAACTCCACCCAACAGAAGAAGGGTAAGTATAACGAGCAGTTTTTTTCCCAATATCGCCATTTACATTTATAGTAGCATGAATAAAGGTTATGTAAAGTGGTGAGGATTCCAAAAAATCGACCTACTGCAACCCATGAAGAGTCAGGGGTGATCAAATATAATTGTCACAGTGTGAGGATGAACGCCAACTACTCGTGGGTCATCTCTTTGACCCCAGTTTGTAGCAAGTGGTTTATAACCGCTAGCCACTAATGTATTAATCCTGCTTTCAGCGTTAACCACTCCGGCCCCGGTATATTCTTCTGCCTCTCCTATCCACGTTAAAGTAGCGGGGTCACGAATCTTAATAAAAACTTGATTTACATTTGGATTATTATTTTTTGACGCTAATTCTGGAGCATATCTACATGGACCACAAATCCACATATTTCGATAATCAAGCTTACCATAACCCGAAAGAGTTGTTGGTAAAGTATCCGGTTGTGGAGTTAAATTTTGTTGATTATCTGGTGGATTAACTACTGGTGGTTGTCCTCCAGGGGTCGGCAGGACTACGGCGGTGGGAGCAGGGGGTCGAGCTGTGGGTTGCACCGGCACCGGTGTTTCCGGAAGTTTGATAAGGGCATCAAACTTGAAAACATCTGCCTGATCGATGATGAGGGCGCCGGAGTAGGCTCCTAGGGTCAAATTCATGGGTTTTCCGGCAATATCGGGATTGGCTACATCGTGTACCACGCGCTTGGTCGAATCCGTCGGGTCCCAAATGACCATTCTGACTGTTCCGTCAGGACCCACGGCAAACATGGCTTTATACCAGGTATCCGGCTTTATTGTTCCCAACGTTCCGGAAAGTGGCGACATGTCATACGTTTTTCCTCGAAACGTATCGTCAAGGAGCTTTCCGCCTTTTACATTAAATCCCACTCTGCGGTATGCAGGGTCTCCAAAGTTCCCAACGTCAATAAATACCACGCTTGTATCTCCGCTTTTGAAATCGAGGACAACCGCCTGCCCCGCCTGGATAGCTGTATCAAATCGTAAATTAGAACCCCATGTTTGTAGTCCCTCTATCTGCATAGTGCCATTTCTCATCCAGAACACCGATGCAGAAGGATAAGACACACCGTTAGCATTTTGATTAAAATCATACGACTTTACTGGTTTCACCCCTGTAATGAACTCGCTCACCACAGGAATGGGCGCCATTGTCGCTGTTGCCTCGGAGGTGGAGGTGGCTATACTGGCCGCAAGCCATTCCCACTTCCATGTGCCGTCTTTCTCCTGAAGCTTCCACTTGCCGAACGTGCCTTTCGCGTCTTGCGAAGGCGCTGTCAAAAGCACCCTCCCGTCCGGGCCATACTGATAATACCCACCGGTCATTTCTCCGTTTGCATCCACGATAAGCATAAACTCCCGGCTGTCCACATGAGGAAACGCTGTCCCAAACAAGCGAGCCGGATCTTTTACGAGAAGCTGGGTCACCCCGTCGCCGAAAGGAGAACTCCACAGCGCCACGACAGGATCTTGTCCGTCTAGTCCATTTCCTCCTTCTATGGCAAACCCTAATCTGCTGATGGCCTGGCTGCCACCGACTGCAACCGGTTTTCCACTCTTTGGGTCTATCTGAAAATCAAAAAGCCACACAGGGGTGAGTTTTTTTCCGTCATACGTCGTCAGTGCCGGCACCCACTCGCTCTCCACTCTGTTGAAGGAACCATCGGGGTTTCGTACCGCCACGTACAGCGCGCCATCTGGTGACTGAAGGAAGTAGGCAGCCCGGGTATCGCCGTTAAGCGGCGAGACGGCAACCAGCGTGTTGCAGTTTGCTCCGGCACACCGTGGGTCGTCCTTTTCAAAAGCAATAAGGTCTTGCATCCTGACAGTAAAGTCTGATGGTAAGCGTGATGGTAAAAAGCTATCCGGCGCTACCAAAGGCGCAATTCTAGGAAAATCTCCAACCGTCCATCCGCCAACAAAAGCGGTAGGCGAGGGCCCGATTGCCATCGGTGTCGCATCCGGAGAAAGCGGAGTAAGAGACGGGCCGGGCATAGGTGTGTCCGGCCCGGGGGTGATGCCAACACCCGGAGGCGGTTTAGTCTGCTGATCTGCTACCACGCCGATACACCCTGCTACTATTGATGCAACCACCACTAAAACAACACCAACCCTTCCCCGATGCGGCCTCCTTGGCCCGTCAGAACCCGGAGTGCCTGCCTGCACAGAAAAGAAATTTACAATATCACGACCTGCTTTCTGCGCCCACCCGGGGAGATTGAGCTTGGTCAGCGCATACACTTCTGCCGTTTCAGAAACCATGCCCGCCACGATGGCTGCATCGCGGACAATCGGCGCAAAATGCTCCTGAACCTCGGAGGGTAAATCTTGGAGAACCCTAAGGAGGCCGGGTTGCTGGAGGAGGATTTTGACGCGGTCAGTAAGCGGCGCATCCACATGGCTTGCCAGAAACACGAGGGTTCGCTTTGTTTCCTCATTAAACGCATTCCACGTTTCCTTGGCGCCTGCCCACGCAAAGATGTTTCCAAGCTCCCCCCCGACGCGCTCCATGATTGCCGGAACGGATTCCACCCCACCACCGTTGACGCGCATTTTCATCTGGGGGTCAGCCAAAAGCGCAAGCCGCTCATCCAGCGGGAGTCCCCGGTAAAGCAAGTACAGCGCGGCCGCTTCTGGACGATTCCGCTTGAAAAGCGGCTCCGGAGCCTCCCCGCCGACCAGAGGCAGGAGAAGATTGGCGGTTTCCTCTACTGCTTGATATGCCGCTTCGGGGTGTTCAATAGCTTGAAAAAGCGAAATTTCTATCTGCGAGGCAAGCCCCTTGTCTCGATGTTTCGAAGACAAAAGAACGTCTTTTGCTCTGCTATAGGCATTTCGGAAAAGAAAGCCCAATGATCGTTCAGAAAGGTTTCCCAACGGAAATACTGAATCGTGCGCATTGAGACGGCCGACCGTTTGTGTATCCCTAAAGAGGGACGCTTCAAGAGCTCCGGTTACTTCTCTGTCCAGGCCTTCCAGGTACGCAGGATGAATGCCCACGGCTGCAAGCCATGATTGCGTATCTTCCCCTGGGAAGATTGTGGCACTACCACGTCGAAACATAGCATCAGATGCGGCGCGTTCGGCAAGGAGCCCAAGCGCCACCATGCGCGCCACACCTTTACGTGTTTGAAGAGCGGCTTCATTAGCTTCCGCGGGAGAAGTAGACAAAAGAGAGTCCAGACGAGAAACATAGCTAAGGAGATCAGGAACAACTTCACTGCGCGCTTCTTGATATGAAATATTGCGCCACGCCTCTTCTGCTCTATTACGTAATGTATCTCCCAAACCTTCAAGAGGATTTGTTATGCGAAAACTTGGAAGTACCTCTGCAGCTGCAGCCATAATCCTATAGTATCACTCTCTCTGCCTTCCGTCAATTGCCTCAAAAAAAGACCCCATTGCTGGGGCCGGGTTTGCGTTTATGCAACAGCAAAATATGTATCTCTGTGCCAAATATCTCTCATAACATGTAAACTATAATATACATTATATACACTGTCAACGATCCGCGCTTTCTCATGACTTATTAAAAACGCTTCGTATTCCCCAAAAACTCACGCTTTTCTGATACCGCCGGTAGTCTGACTCGCGCGCCAGGTGCCGCTCCTCCGTAACCGCGCGAAGAAAATAAATGAAGTTAAACCCGAGAAGCGACACGATATTTCCGGGATGGTTGAGATACGCTGCATTTTCCAGCCACCACCCTAAGTTTTTACCGATATAGGCCGGGTGGCGCATCCATCGGTACGGCCCGTGGGTGACGATGCCGCGGTTGGTGAGGTTACTTGCTTTATACAGAAGTGCGATACTTGCCCATACATACAGCCCAAAGCAGCAAAGAATGGCAATCTGAATAGTCCGCTCTGCCCACCAGGGAAAGAGAAGCGGAGCGGTTTTTACTATCGGTAGGAGCTGCCCCGTCACTTTATTGAAGGGTTCATACGTGATGAGAGCGACAACCCACCCAAAAATTGTCGGCTCGACAGACTTGATCGTATTATGTAACCAGTGAGTTTCCACGGTATAGGCAAAAGCAAAAATCATCGTATCTACCAAAAAAATCGATTGGTAGAGAAGCTGGTATATCGTGTCAAACGAAAAAAAATTTTGGTTCGGTTGCAAAAGAAGTACGCGTAAATCTCGGTAATGGGCAAACATAAAATTAAACATAAGGGGCGCCCAAAAACCTTTAACGATGATTTTGAGGATGTGTACCCGAGTTTCCTCCGTGAGTTTGTGTTTAAAGATAAGGAGTTTAAGAGCCCGAGTTAATTCAAAAAACTTTTTCCTTTCAAGAGGGGCAAGCACGCCATTGACCCAGAAGTACGGAAGTCCGAGCGTGAGGTAAGTAAGAGCGATTATACGAAATACTTCGATAGTGTATGGAGAAAGTAGTTTGGCAAAGTACGGGTGATACAGGTAGAGAAGAAATAACGGTCCATAGCTGAGAATATACACAATATAAGAAGGAAGCGCATATTGAAAGAATACGTTCTTTTTTAGGTATCGCGCCATGATCAAAACAGCATATACACGAAGGGGCTTATGGGGGAGACGGTGGAAAAAGCGATGAGTGCACCAAAAAGGAGAAACACGATAATCGGTGGCACCATCCACCAGAGTCTATTTTTCCAGAGATAAGAAGCCAGGTCTTTAAGCATTGGTTTACTTTTTTATAAGGAATGACCCAATCACCAGGTAGTCAATATCGGTCTTCAGAAAACAGTGTACCGCGTCAAGGGGCGTACATACAATAGGCTCACCACGGACGTTAAATGACGTATTAATAATGATAGGGACGCCGGTTTTTTTGGCATACGTTTCAATGAGATCATAATAAAGGGGATTATCAGCTCGCTCCAATGTCTGCAATCGTCCCGTACCGTCTACATGGACGACCGCCGGAACCTCACGCTTGCCTTTTTGTCGAAAGGGATATACGAAGAGCATATACTTCGCAGAGGTCGGGATAGGGGAGTCCGTAAAAAAATATTCTTTGACGTGTTGCGCGAGGACCACCGGCGCAAACGGCCGGAAGAGCTCGCGGTGCTTGACCTTGCTATTGATGATGTCCCTCATCTCCAGCCTTGCCGCACTTGCTAAAATACTCCGGTTTCCCAGCGCCCGCGGCCCCCATTCCATCCGGCCCTGAAACCAACCGATTATTTTCTCTTGCGAGAGAAGGTCGGCAACGCGCTCCACAAGCGCTTTTTGGTCCAATCGTGTATACAAAAGACCGCATCGCGCGAGTACATCCTCTATCTGCTCCTCCGGAAAGCTCGGACCCAAGTAGGGAGAAAAGGACTTGTCATTCGAATGGCTCATCGCGAGCGCCGCCCCCATCGCCCCACCCCCATCGCCGGGATCCGGAGGAATAAATAGTTTTTTGAAAGGGGTTTGTTTGAGAATTTTCCCGTTCATGACGCTATTGAGCGCTACCCCGCCGGAGAGACATAAATTATCTGTTTTGTACCTCTTGTGGACCGCGGTAAGGAGATGAAACACGACAGTTTCCAACTTCTCCTGGAGACTTGCGGCGATATTTTCATACGTACGTTCCATGGGACTCTCGGGACTCCGCGCCGGATGGCCGAAAAGTTCTTCAAGGCGCCGGTTAAACATTCGGTCCGTCCGGACATAATCAAAATATTTGTGATTTAGTGCATAGCTTCCGTCAGGAAATATGTTAACGAGCTCGTCCATCTGCGGACGAAACGGTTTTTGATCGCCGTATGCAGCCAGTCCCATCACTTTATACTCGGCATCATTAACTTCAAACCCCAGATAAGAAGTCATCGCGCTGTAGAGGAGTCCGAGCGAATGGGGGAAACGGATCTCTTTATCAACAACTATTTTACCCGAGTGTCCCAAACCCATCGTTGTTGTCGCCCATTCACCCACGCCGTCAATGGTCACAATCG
>ORJL011314139.1_pt1 | contig 10675 bp, 11 predicted proteins | sample 1779941 | NCBI WGS metagenome assembly ORJL01 (sample SAMEA104232317, study PRJEB22302) | groundwater metagenome | biome: forest; feature: aquifer; material: groundwater | place: USA | collected 2011-08-07 | depth 5.8 m | reverse complement strand
TACTTGCGGCGGCAATTACCCTGGAAATGGCAGCGCAAAAGCCGCTTTCCGATTGGCACGATGAATTGCCAAAATACTATAATGCCAAAACAAAAATAGGCTGCACGCCCCAGCAAAAGCAAAAAATTTCCGAACTGGCAAAAAAAATAAAAGCAGAAAGCAAAAATGCCATTGTTAACGGCATTGACGGCGTGCGCATTGATTTCCCTGATTCCTGGGTTATCATCCGCGCCTCAGGCACCGAGAATTATTTCCGTGTTTTTGCAGAGGCAAAAACTGAAAAGGGAGCCGAAAGCCTGATGAATGAATATGCGCAAAAGGTTTCCAGGCTATTGAAATGAGGTGTTTTGCATGAAAGCGATACTCTTGTGCGGCGGGCAGGGCGCACGCTTGCGCCCATATACCTACAACATACCGAAGCCCATGCTTCCGCTTGGGAGAAAGCCCATACTTGAATACGTCATCCGCAACCTCAAGTCAAATGGCGTCATCGAATTTTACCTCACGGTGGGCTACCTCAAAAGCCAAATAACGGGCTATTTCGGAGATGGCAAAAAGCTTGGCGTAAAAATCCATTATGTTGAGGAAAAAGAGGCTCTGAATACGGCGGGGAGCACACTTCCGGTCAAGGGCATGATGAAGGAAACATTTGTGGTGCAGATGGGCGACCACCTCTCGCGCATCAACGTAAAGAAGATGCTTGAAAGCCACAAGAAAGCGGGCTGCATCGCAACTATCGGCTTCAAGCGACAGGGCATCCCGCTGGACTACGGGGTTGCCCACATAAATTCGGATGGCACGGTGAAGGATTTTGCGGAAAAGCCAATCGTCACAAATTTCGTCAATGCCGGCATTTATGCCTTCGAGCCTGAAATTTTTGGCTACATCAAGCCCAAGGAGGATTTTGCCAAGGATGTTTTCCCCCGCATGCTTTCTGCAAAGAAGCCGGTCAACTCCTACATCTTCGACGATTTCTGGCTCGACATCGGCCACACCGAGGAATACGAGGAAATGAACCGGGCGATTTCGATAATAGAATTGGTCACTGAATTGGATTGAACTGAATTACTTTTGAGTGAACCGAATTATTTTTTCTTCCTTATTTTTCCAATTATTTCCTTTGCGGATTCGGCGCTTATTTTCCCTGCTCCTGCCATCTCTTCCGCAACCTCATCAACTTCATCCCCCCCCGCCCCTGCAGCTATTGCGACGTTTTTGGCCTGCAGCCTCATGTGCCCCGCCTGTATCCCTTCGGACGCCATGGCACGCAATGCTGCAAAATTCTGGGCAAGCCCGACTGCTGCCATCATCCTTGCAAGCCCTTCCGAAGTCTTCACGCCTGCAATTTTGAGCGCGATTTGCGCGGTTTTGCTGCTTCGAATGGAGCCGCCAACAGTGCCCACTGCAAGCGGCAGGGTAATTTTTCCCTCAATATCGCCTTCCGGTGTCTTCCTATAAGTGGTAAGCGAAGCCCCTCCCTTGTACACGGAATACCCGTGCGCCCCCGCCTCCACCGCCCGCCAGTCATTTCCAGTTGCCACGGCCACGGCATCAATGCCATTCATTACCCCCTTGTTGTGCGTTGCCTGCCTGAAAGGGTCGGACATGGCAAGCGCCCAAGCATCGAGTATGCCTTCCGCCACTTCCTCCCCGCCTATGCTTTCCTTCTTCCACACCCCCTTAGCGCTTGCCATCCGGTAAATTGCCAAATTCGAAAGAATTTTCAGCCTGCTTTTCCCGCCCACGAGCTTGACAACGGATGGCGCCATTTTCTCCAGTATGGTGTTCACGGCATTCGCGCCCATGGCATCCTGCACGTCCACCAAAAATTCCACAACAAGCATCTGTCCCCGCCCGGTAGTTACGCGCCGCGCCTGCACCCCTCTTACGCCTCCCCCGTATTTCGTGAGGTGTTCGGCATGCGCGTTTGCCTCGCCAATCATCTCTTTTGCATTTTTTTCTATCTTCTTAACCGCCGCATCCACGTCCTCCACATTTACAATTTGCACCTGCCCGATCATTATCGAGCCCGTGTATTGCGTCGAAAATCCGCCAGTTTCGCGCGCCAATTTCGCGGCATATGACGCGGCAGCCACAACGGACGGCTCCTCAATTGCCATCGGCACAAGCACTTCCTTCCCATCCACAATAAAATTCAGCGCAACCGAAAGCGGCAGGCCCACCGTGCCTATCACGTTCTCGCTCATCCCGTTTGCAATTTCAACCGGAAGAGGGCCGTCCTTCGCAATAATCCCCATTTCCTCTTGGCTCAAGCCGGCTTTTTCCCCTACGTGCTTCCTTCGTTCCTCTACTGTTTTCTTGTAGAATCCCGACCATTCCGAATTTTTTTCCATGCCTATCGAACACCCTTTGCCTGGAAATGAATAAAAACAACGCAGCACGGCAAATGGCGAAATCTTAAGCCAGAGCCTTGCGTATCTTCTCGTAATATGTTTTCTGAAGAAGCGTAATTCCAAGCAGCGCCGCATTTACCAAAGTTGCAAGCACTATGATTTCGTCTCCAACCACCCTTCCATAGATTTGCCATGCTATGGTGCCGAGTGCGAACGCCCCTTGGGTTAGATATGATATGCCCTTAGTTTTCCCGTCTTTGAGCGTTTTTACAATCTGGCTTATTGTCGGTGCAACCGTGAGGCTTGCCGCTGCAATTCCAAAAAGGTTGGCTGCGCTATAGTATTTTGCCGACATGGCAAGCCCCATCACAATGCCGCCCGCTATTCCCGGCCACATCTCACCGGCCCATTCTTTGAGAGACCAAAACCCCTGTTGCGCATTTTCCTTTATGCGCTTCACAACCCCGAATCTGAGAATAACCGCTGCGGTATTGAATATTACCAGGGGCAAGCGCCCAATCAAGCCCCCATACGCCAGCCAACTTGCGTCACTTGCCATGTAAGTTGCCCAAGTTGCTTTCGACAAATCCTGCTCATTTCCATGCCGCCTGCTCCATGCCTGCTGGGTGGCAGATGCAAAAAGAAACATGGCACTTCCAAGCGTAGCCCATGCTTCGTTCGGCCCGTTGATAAGAATCGACAGCGCCGAGCCAACCGTTCCAAAGCCTGCGACGCTGAAAGCAAACTTGTTTTCCTTTACCATTTTTGCGTTTATGCCAAAACTGGGCATGCTGTTGAGTTTTTTGAAAAGTAAACTATTCCTAACGCTAACTGGTTGTTCGGCAATCTTCCCTCGAATTTTCTGCATGAAGGTTGGCGGCATGGCTGCACCTATTGTTATAATTTATATAAAACCATATATTTAAACCTGACGTTATCCCAATAGCTGGATTATGTCACGAATTCCTGCATCCGTCCTTATTGCCGTAGGGCAAAAGTGCGTCCTTGAGGCAAAAAACCCCTCTTTCCTAAGCCTCTGAATGAATTCATCCATTTTCGGTATCTGTTTTTTGCTCCTGCTTGCCACTTCATGCAAATCATGGTAAAACGCAGGCCCCGCGCACTCGTCTTCCAAATTCGAAATGAGCTTTCCCAGCTCATTCGTTTGCAAATATTTCCTTTCCGCATAAATTCTGGCAATCTTAACAACTTTTTCTTTTTCGCACCATGCCCCGCCCCAAAGAGGGCCCGCCCACTCCAAATTCTTCCCGCACTCCGGGCATTTTTTTTCCGGGAATTTGCCAAGCTTGCGATGGCCGCATCCAAAGCAATATGCAACGTAATAGTTCGAAAGTTTCGCGCTTTCTGTTGCCTTTTCCGCCCCAGCCTCAAGCCGTGCGAATACTTTCACGTAATGCCGATGCGAAATGGACAGTTCAACATTTGTGCCAAATCCGTTATGCGCCGCTTCGCGCGCAATCCTCCCTATCAAAATGCGCAATGCATTCTCATGGCAGAATTCATTGTTCAGCGGCCGCGCCCCGTAATTCTTGAGGCACGCGGCATGGTGCGCCCCGCAAAGCACCGCCATGTCGGTAGCGGTTATCGACACATATCTTGCCTTTCGCAAATCACCACAGCGCATTACATCCGCCAAATACGGCACCGGCGTCCCGAACGGGTCTATTTCAAAGAAGTCAAAATCCGTATCCTTGCCGGAAATCAAAAGCTTCCGGATGTCGGAATTCACGACTTTCACTTTTGTCCTTTCTTTTGCATTTTTCGATTTTTTTCCGCTTATTTTATTTTTTTTGATGTTGCCACGGACTGCGCTGCACGCCTTTTTGCTCAAGTCAATGAAAGCAACTGACGCTATGTTTTCATTTTCCAGCATGCACCTTATTCCCCGCACGCCGCTTGCGCAAAACGCGTCGCACACCGCAAGTTTCTGCCCTATCGTGCCCGCCCACAGCGACGTGATGCTTCTGCACGCTTCCATATCCGGATTGAAGAATACCCCGGCAGGCACGGAAATTTTTGCTTTCCCTTCAATAGTTTCCACAAGCTTCTATGTTCATCCAAAGGGAATAAAAGCCCTAATGGCGTTCTCCTTCCGTGCAAAAAATCAGCATTTCGCCATCAGTGCTTTCAGGAAGCGTTGCCGCCCCGCCTTCGCAGGCCGATGCAATCCGCCTCATTTGGGCTTCCTGCCTCGGCGAGGGGGGTGCAATCGCAAGCGTTCCGGACACGCCGGCAATCCGCGACATGCTTTCATTGGGAAAACAGCTCGGCTGCGACATCGCGCAGTTGGATGACCGAACAGACATCCTGGCGGCAGGCCCGCCCTCCCCGCCGCGCCTGCTTTCGTGCAGCACCCCACTCGTTGCGAAATTCGCCTCCACCCTCTGCCTGCAATATGATGGCGAAATTTCAATCTCCTGCCCTGCCTTGCCAAAAAGGGCGGTTGCGTTTGCAACCGAGCTTGCGGTGGGCGGGGGCGGCTCGCTCTCTTATTCCGAAGGCAAGCTCAAAGCGAGGGGCCCGGCCGTGCTTCCCCTCCTTAGCCTCACCGGCCTTGAGGGCGCGTATTGGTCTTCCTCATTTTCCATGTCTGTCCCGCTTCTTTTGGAAGAGACTTTTTTCCAGATTGACGATTTTGTTGCAGTGCAGCCCGAGCTTCATAACACCCTTTCGGTGCTTGACGCTTTCGGAATCGCCTATTCGTTCGACCAAGCCGCTTCCACCATGATAATTGCGGGCGAGCAGATTTATCCGCACCGCATGCTTGATGCCGAAGGCGATTGGAGGAACGGCTCTTATCTGGCCGGCGCGCTGTTTGCTGCAGGCAGCGGCAGGATTTCCGGTCTTTCGAAATATTCCTCTCAGCACGAGCATGCTGCCTGGGCGCCCCTCGAGGATGCCGGCCTGCTCTCCTGGGACGAAGAAGGCGAAATGCTTAGCGTGAAAGGAGGCTCGCTTCCATCCGTGCCAATCGACCCCCGCCCCGCCCCCGCCCTCATACCGCTTTGGATGTCCCTTGCCCTCATATCCGACACCCCGATTTCAATCGGCCCGCTTGCCCCGCTCTCGCCCCTGTCGCAAAAAAGGATAGACATAATGACTGACCGGCTGCAAACGCTCGGCGCTACAGTGGAAAGGCTGGCAGAAAACGTAATCGTGCACCCATCAACTCTTCACGGGGGCGAGGTGGATGCATCAGGCGATGCGCGCGTTGCGATGGCGCTAGCCATTGCGGCTCTCTCTTCTCGCGAGGGCGTTGACCTTGCTAATCTAGAAGGGGTGGAGAAGGCCTGCCCTGCTTTTTGGAACGCCCTTCGCTCCCTTGGTGCCGATATCACGGGGCTTGGCGATGCTGCTGATAAAAACAGCATCTCTCTTCTCCCTTAACCCGAGCTCTTTTGGCGTAGGCTTGTATACTGTGTAAACGTTCAGCTTTTCGTTGTAGTGCTCGCAGAAAGCGGGACTCAATCCCCGTTCTCTCAAACGTGAGGTTATCTCCTCCTTAATGCCGGTTGCCTTGACAAAATTTTGTTCCCCGTTTTGGAAGTCCAGTATGGCATACCCGCCCGGGCGGAGGGAAGCAAAAATGGCATTGCCCATATTCTTGAGCAGGGGCAGTGTATTGATTCCATTCACCACTATGAGGCCGTATTTCCTGCCTTCCATTAGCTGCCCAACCGCACCGCTATCAATCACTCCGATCCGCACTTTGAACTGCGTGGATATCGTCAGGCTGGTCTCGCCTTCTTGCTCTATTAAGGCGCCATGAACGTTCGCTCTGGCGTCCTTTAGCATGAGGATATCCACTACCGGAAGGCAGAACTTGTAGAAATAATCAATGCCGCGGTATTCTGGCTTCTGTACAATGTCCGCGAGCTTTGTTTTAATCTGCGCATCTCTTCCAGGCCGTACGAACCCTCCCGCCCGGGGTTCTCTAGAAACTCGGCTCTCAGTTATCATGGCAATACCTACATTTTAGTGTATAAATTATAACTTTACTTATTTATAAACTTATTGCCACTCAAAAAGGCTACTTTCCCTTCGCTTTCCTGAATGCATCAATCAGCCCATGGGCGTAGTTTATGGCGCCAAAAGCCGTGATGTAGTCTTTCTTCTCCAAGAAGTATTTCGTATCCTCGCAGTATTGCCCTGCCAAATCCAAAACATGCGCATTTTCTCCAGTCCGTTTTACCTCTTTCACATTGGCGTAAAACTGCTCTATATCCGAAAGTATCCTCTCACGGTCGGATTGCTTCTTTTCTTCCATGGTTTCTTCCTTTGTGTTTGTTTTATAAATATATATCGGCTAAAACGATTTAACAGTTTTATACTTAGGTGAATTTTTGGGTTCAAGACCGAGAAAATGGAAAAAGAAAGGCCGCATGCGCTGGAAATGGCTCAAGAAAAGGCGCAAACGGCTAAAGCGCAAGCTGAAACGCCGTGTAGGCGAGCTCTAAATTAGGGCGCGCCGCACAAAAAGTTCCAGTGGATAGCGCAAGCTGAAACTGCGGGCAGGCGAGCTTTAAACATTTAAGACCGTTATTTCTTTAGCGCGAGCGCGAGAGGTGAACAGGAATGCAAAAATTCGCAATTGCCTGCCTTATCCTTGTGTTATTCGCAGGCTGCATATTTTTGCAGCCTAGCACAGGCCAAACTTCACCCTCACCAAAAATTAATCCCACGCCGGCAACAGGGCAGGCCGGCTCCGGCATCACTCCGCCTCAGCCTGCAAGCAATTCCCAGATTTCGACTCCAGACACTATTAACGCGCAGACATTCGAATCAAAAATTCACGAGCAGATAAACCAAAAGCGCGCAGAAAACGGCTTCTCTCAGATTGGCTTCAATCCAAAGCTTGCGGACATTGCGCGCCTGCACAGCCAGGACATGGCAGGCCGCGGTTACTTCGCGCACGAAACCCCGGACGGGCACAACTTCGACTACCGCTATGCGCAGGCAGGCTTCACCTGCCAAATTACCATTGGGACTACAATTTACGAGGGGGCTGAAAACCTTTTTCAAGCCTGGACCTTTGGCAAAATCTACTACACCAACGGAGTGGAAACACGGCGGGATTACTATTCAGAAGACGAGCTTGCCCGCGCTGTAGTGGACGGCTGGATGAATAGCCCCGGCCACCGCAAAAATATCCTCACGCCTTATTGGGAAACCGAAGGCATGGGCGTTTTCATCGCGCAGGATGGCAAGGTATTTGTCACCGAAAACTTCTGCTAAAATTCATTCTCCCCTTTCCCGGTACCTTCCCCTTTTCTCCATTTCATCAACAAGGTGCAAAACCGGCTTTTTCCCGCCCAATTTCATCTCCTCGCTTCCATATCCTGCCAAAAACGCCTTTCTTGCTTTTGCATCCGAAAGCGCTTTCTTCATGGTAAGCACATCCACCGCATAATCCTCAGAATCGTTTGAAATGCCTCCCAATCCAAAATCAATGACAGTAAGCCTGCCCTTTCCGTCCAGCATCAAATTCGCCGGCGTATAATCCCCGTGGATTATTTTTGCAAAATGCAAGCGGGCGAGAAAAATGCCTGCCAATTTCCATGCCGAATTTGCGATTTTTTTATTCTTTTTAATTTTCTCATGAAGCATTTCCCCATCTTCTTTTGTCATGGCAATGGAATACGGCAGCACTTCAAGCACGTGCGGGCATTCCACCCCTGCCAGTTTAGCCTTGTGCAGCAATCTTGCCTCTATTTTTGTCCTGCTTCCGCGAATTTTCACGTCGAGCATTCCGGGCCGGTATTTTTTTTGCAGGCGGATTTTCCGGAGTGCTGGGGTGCCTGCAAATTCACATTCTTCCAATACTGCTTCCGCGCCCTTGTATCTTTCCATCTAAAACGCCATCAGCCCTGAGCCAATCCAGGCAACCACGAAAATGAGCGCCCAGATGCGCCAATCCCACTTTATCACCTTGCTGCCATCAAGGGGCGGTATCGGAAGCAGGTTGAACATGGCAAGCGAGAAATTCACCCTCGCGCCAAGGAGCACCACGGTGGAAACAAAATCGCTGACAAATCCTTTCGCAGGCACATCTGAAAAGAATATCCCGCCAAAAAGCACAAATCCGGCAGCCATGAATGCAAATGCGATGAGCAAATTGGTAATCGGCCCGGCTACTGAAATTATCCCGTTTTCCTTGTCGCTTATGTTTTTGCGCGCGTATATCATCACTGCGCCGGGTGCGAGGAATATCGGCAGCCTGAAGCCCACCAGCTGCGGCACTATGGCAAGCGCAAGCATGAGCACGAGCCCGGCAGTCCATGCCTCGTAGCGCGCGTATGCGCCGAATTTTGTGGCAAAATACTTGTGCGCAAGCTCATGGAGCACGAATCCGCTTCCGACCGTGATTCCAAACACCGCCATAAGGTATGCGAACTGGCCCGGCTTAATGTCAAGCCCGGCGAATGCAAACGCCAGCGACAGGCATATCGCGATAATCGAGATTGCGATGTGGGCAAGCTCGGGAATGTCGACGTAAAACCGTGTGCGTTCCATTCAAATCAGCTTGATAATGCTTTCCGGCCTAAGCGACACGCGCGCAGGCGTCACAATTCCCGGGTATGATTCAATTACGGCAATATTGTCGCTGCCATCCATCATCCTGATTTTGATGGATTGCTTGAGCTTGCCGTTTTCCTGCGCTGTGCAAAACTGTATCACCATCCGGCTTGAAAGCGGGTCGGATGCCATCAGGAGCACGGTTTCGCCCTTCTGCACCCCGAAAATGTGCGGATAGGCAAGCGCAAAGCCAATGCTTGAAATGAGCGCAAGCGCCGCAAACCCCACTGCCTGCACAAGCGCGTCCACCGCGCCTGTTTTTGGCGCGAATATGAACGCAACAACGGCAAGAGCAGAGGCAGCAAGAAGCGCTTTTAAAAATACGGCAATTTTCATAAAGCGCACCTTGCCTAGCGGTACATCGAATCCTGCCCGCCTTGCGTGAATTTCTTTATCATTTCAAGCCCCTCCTTGGAAATGCTCGGCCGCACCATTTCGAATGCCTCATCGAAATCCTGCTCCGTTATTGTTGCCTCGGAGAGCGCCTTGTTCCAGTCCCCCTTGTCCAGGTCGGTCTTCTTTGAAATCTTCCGTATCGCCATCATGCCAGCCTCGCGGCACAAGTTCTCAATGTCCGCGCCGCTGTAGCCTGCGCTGTCCTTTGCGTAAATCTTCAGGTCCACGCCCTTGGCAAGAGGCATGCTGCGCGTGTGCACCTTCAATATTTCAAATCTTGTTGCCTCGTCAGGGTGCGGTATTTCAAGCACGCGGTCAAACCTGCCCGGCCTCATAAGTGCGGGGTCAAGAATATCTGGCCGGTTTGTTGCGCCGATAACAAGCACGTTTTTCAAGCCCTGCAAGCCGTCCATTTCGGTAAGCAGCGTGTCCACCACTCTTTCCGCAACGCGGTTTCCCTCATCCCCGCCCCCGCGGTGCGATGCTATTGCGTCTATTTCGTCGATGAAAATAATGCAGGGCGATGCGGTGCGCGCCTTCCTGAAAATCTCGCGCACGGTCTTTTCAGACTCGCCCACCCATTTTGAAAGCACTTCCGGCCCCTTTACCGAAATGAAATTTGTTTCAGTCTCCGTTGCCACCGCCTTTGCGAACATCGTCTTCCCGGTGCCAGGCAGGCCCACAAGCAAAATTCCCTTAATCGGCCGTATGCCCATTTTCGAAAACACTTCGGGGTGGCGGAGCGGAAGCTCGACTGCCTCGCGAAGCTCCTTCTTTGCCTGCTCCATCCCCCCGATGTCGTTCCAGTGCACGTTCGGCTTTTCGATAAACACTTCACGAAGCGCGGACGGATGTATCTCCCTCAGCGCGTCAAAGAAATCCTCCCGGGTCACCCGGAGGCTGTCCAGCACTTCGGCGGAGATGAATTCCTCGTCCAAATTTATTTTTGGCAAAATCCTCCTCAGGCTTTTCATCGCAGCCTCTTTCGCAAGCGACTGTATGTCCGCGCCGGTGTAGCCGTGCGTGATGTTGGAAAGCTCCTCGATTAATTTTCCGTCCTTGTTGTCCTTTTCGTCAATCGGCATGGAGCGCGAATGTATCTGCAGGATTTCCCGCCTCCCTGTCCTGTCCGGAACGCCAAGTTCGATTTCGCGGTCGAACCTTCCCGGCCTTCTTAATGCGGGGTCAATGGAATTCGGCCGATTCGTTGCCCCTATGACAATCACTTTCCCCCGCGCCTTCAGCCCATCCATCAGCGTGAGCAATTGGCTCACCATCCTCCGCTCCACTTCCCCGGTTACCTCTTCCCTTTTCGGGGCAATGGCGTC
>ORJL010659561.1_pt1 | contig 10677 bp, 9 predicted proteins | sample 1779941 | NCBI WGS metagenome assembly ORJL01 (sample SAMEA104232317, study PRJEB22302) | groundwater metagenome | biome: forest; feature: aquifer; material: groundwater | place: USA | collected 2011-08-07 | depth 5.8 m | reverse complement strand
GCGCTGGTCCTGGAGGTGGCGCTGGCGGAGCCACAACACTCCCATTATTAATAAGTCCTCCACGTACTTCCGTGAGGCCGTGTATTACGAGATCATCAACTACTTGAGCCGGTCCTTGTGCACTCACCCATATTGGAGTGTTCACACCCGAAAAACTTGGAATTGGTTGAGAATCTGATCCTGGGTCCATTCCAACCGTTGGTGCATTGGGACCAAGTGGGACACTGGCACCGACCGGAACAGCACCTACTTGCACGGCGATGGTTTCTCCGCTTGCCGCACGTGTGCCGGCATCTGTCGGACGTATCACGGCTGTGACCTCGTCGGTATCGGCATCGAGTATCGTGCCAACACCATCCTGTGCCGAAACCGTACCCCAGAGACTGGCTCCGACAAGAATTCCAAGTACAAAAATCGCAACGAGTGCAGAGCGCCAAGCTTTGAAATATTTGGAAGTACCCATAGTTTTGTTTTGTTAAGTTTTATTTTACTATTGGTTTATTATATCATATTTTTTTCTTACCGCAAACCATTTTCCTCATTTTCTTCTCGGACTACGAACTCCACATTATCCGCAATATTCGGAATCGTGGGGGCCCAAATAGGCCAGGTTGTAATCTCGACTCGTGAGATTTCATCGGTCTGCTGCTGGAGGTATTCCAATGCATCATTTACGTTGAGGCCCAAAATGTGATCTGTGATTTTTTTGATGAACCGGTGGCCGTTTTCCTTTTCTGGGTCGAGTTCATAGATTTGAATAGCTCGTAGTGTCGCCGTAAGCCGTATTTTTCCTTGATTCTCCTCTTCATCAAGGAAGCGGTAGCTGATGTCATCGTCTGCGATTTTCATGATTTTTTTGTCCGGGTCCACGCGGGTCATGAGGCGTTCTTTAAGGGCATCAATAAGCATTTGTCGATCAAAGCCTATACCCAGCGCTCGGTAGGTGGCCGTCACTTCAAATTGATCTACTTCTTTTCCTTTCAGGTTTTCGGCAATGACTATTTCCGGTTCGCTCACCGTGATGGCGTGGCGGTCCGTGAGGAGCGAAAGCGTGGTCTTTTTCACGAGATTTTGTTGTTCAAGATATTGCTGGAGATCCCCGGCCGCACTCTTAATTACTTCCCTTTTCGCGAGTTCTCGCGCTGCATTGAGATCTTCCTCACTCACCGTCTTCACCGTATTTGTCACGCCGCCCGTCATGGGAGCGTGATTTTCTCCGTATAATTTTTTTTGATTTTCAGAATTTTTAAGACCGGGGAGGAAAAATTTAACTGGAGGAATGTTTCCCCTCGCTCCCACCACTTGCCCGTTTGCATCAAATTCATCAGCGACGACGTTTACATCGAGGGTGCCCGGAGTGTTTCCCCTGGCTGCTGGAATCCGAACAGCGCCAGGGATTCGAAACACAATTCCTTCTTGGGTTTGAAAACGCGTACGCGTGGCAAGATCCCACGGCGCACTGCTTGAGTTTATGACGGTAATAACGCCCCGCGCATTTTCCCCTTTAAAAATCTTCCCCGTTGCGAAGTGGGTGAATTTTTTCGTGAAGGAAGGAGGATTTACTGGATAGGTTGGAATGGTGATCGTGTTTAAAGAGTGGTTTTCAATGAGGTCACGATTTTTTTCAAAATCTAAAAAAGTGACATTAAACGATGGGTCGAGGACCGTCGATTTTGGGGTGAGATAAACGGTGGCACCGGGAAGTGCGATGTAGGCGATGGCGAGGAGGAGGAGCACGCTGACGAGTATGAGCGTGAAGAGCGCTTGTTTGTTGGGCGCAATGAATACGAGTCGAGTTTCCTGCGATTTCGATTTCTTTTTTTTGAACCATTCTTTGATGCGCTGGATGACGGAGGCCAAGATGTTTAGTTTTTCTTGTCGAATGACTTGGGATAAAGACACTTTGTCTTGGGTCATCTTCATGGGACGTTGGCCGGGGCGTGGCGGCGGAGGTGCGGCCAGCACCGGATGCTCTTCCTGTTCAAAGAGTTTTTCGACGGCCGGAATGCCCGCTTTTCCCGCTAGCTGGAGACCAACCGTGTCATTCGTGACGAGGACGATTTCCTTTTCGAGCTCATCGATTTTCTTTTTCAAGATTTTGAGATTGACGATGCTCTGGAGGAGAAATGCGCGTTTTGGAACCACGAGCGCAATTTTCTTCGCGCGGGTTTTTTTTATGAGATCAAAAACGTGGGTGATTTCGTCATCGATTTCTATATAACAAACTTTGTCCGGCGAAAAATCAGCGATCTCTTTCTCCTTTTCGCCGCCGCCAATACGATGCTTTTGAATTTTGAAGCGAGGGCGGAGTGGTTCCATATCTATATCTGCATCAATCGTATCACCTTCTTCAATATCTTCGACATCAAATCTTCTTCGCCGACGAGTTCCAGGCCGAGATGAGCGAGCGCCATCGGGGTGATGTCCTGGGCGCCGATGAGCGTTTTTGTGAGATCTTTGACTTGGGGAATTTGTTTCGGGGCCAAAATTGAGATCCCCGGCGGTTTGGCGAAAGGAAGCTGCTTCGTCCATTCTTTGGTTTCCAGCGCCGCTTTTATTTCCGGAAGGTGACAGCCGCCGCCACAGAGCAAAATTCGAGAGGGGAGCATGTCGATGTTCGTAAATTCCGAAAGGGTAAAAGCAACGCCGGCAAGCCATACCTCTCCGTCAGATTCCATAGCTTGCCGAACGATTTTTTCAGACTGACGTTCCAGTTTCCCAGCCGAATAAGCCAGCTTAATATCTTCCGCTTCTTGGAATGAAATATTAAGGGTACTCGCGAGCCGTTTGGAAAAAGTCCGGCCGCCAATGGTAAACATTTTCGTCCCTTCGAGCGAGCCGTTGCGCACCACAGCAATATCCGTGGTTCCGCCGCCGATGTCGATAAAGACCGCACTCAGTTGGCTCGTTTCGTCTCCTTCAAGACACCGTGCCACGGCATACGGTTCGGCGGTAATAGACAGGAGATTGAGTTCGAGTTCTGCGGTGATGGTCTGGAGAGCCCCAAAATGCACGAGGGGCGCAAACGCATTGAAGATAGAAATCTGCACTTCTTTGCCTTGGAACCCGATCGGATTCGTCACTCGGTATCCGTCGATACGAACATCCACAATCGCGGCATTCACGAGTTTTACATCAATTTCGTTGTAGCCGGTTTCATACGCGAGCTGGCTTCTGGTTTCTTCAAACGACTTCCATTGGACTTTTTGGATGATATTTTTGAGTTCGCTAAGGTCGATTTTTGCGCTCGGATCTTTTCGGACATAGGTCGTTCGGTTCGTCATGCCCTTCACGAGTTCCCCGGCGATTCCTACGATGACATCCGTGGGATATCCGTCGGCTTGGCGATTTGCCTGGGAAGTAGCCTCCCGGCAGTTTTCAATCACGGAGCCGATATCCATGACCGCTCCACTCTGCATATCACCGAGCTTCTGGCGTTTTTTCCCCGCACCGCGTATAAGTGCCACCTTTCCTTGCGATTCGCACACAAGGGCTTTCACAAATTCCGTCCCGATGTCGAGGGCGAGGAAGAGGTTCGGTTTTTTTGATTTTTCGCGGTGAAACAGTTTGAACATTTGAGAGATATTACTTGTACCAGTTGCTTCCGCTTTCGAACGTATATTTATTTTTCTGTTTTTCTCGGAAGCGTTCGAGCGCGAGCTGAATAAGCCGGTCGAGGAGTCGGGGATACGAAATTCCGGAAGCGGCCCACAGCTTCGGATACATACTGATAGAGGTGAATCCAGGAATCGTATTGATTTCATTGAGGTAGAGTTTTCCCGATGTTCGATCCATCAAAAAATCCACGCGGGCAAGGCCACTACATTGGAGAGATCGATACGCTGCAAGGGCCAGGCGTTTCACCTCTTCGGTTTTTTTTGCAGGAATTTTGGCCGGGATGAAAAGCTTGGAAGCGTTATCGACGTACTTGGCAAAGAAGTCGTAGAATTCGCGATTGGGAACGACTTCGCCGGCAATGGAAGCTAAAGGATTTTCGTTTCCCAATACGGCGCACTCAATTTCCCGAGCATGAATGCCTTGTTCGACGAGGATCGATCGGTCGTAGGTTGCTGCAAGTTGCAGCGCTACCGGCAGCTGCGACATTTTTTTGACTTTCGAAATACCCACACTGGACCCGAGATTCGATGGTTTTACAAAACACGGGAACCCGAGTTCTTTCGCCACTGCTTTTTTGACGAAAGGCAGTTCCTTCTTCACTTGTTCTCGCGTGAAATGGAGAAATTTTGGCTGTGGAAGATTGTGTGCTTTGAAAATGATTTTTGTCATGAATTTGTCCATCGTGGCGCTGGAAGCAAAAACTCCACACCCAACGTAAGGGACTGATGCCATTTCAAAAAGGCCTTGAATGGTTCCGTCCTCGCCATAGGGACCATGGAGAACCGGAAAGACTATGTCAAACCTTTTCGCAAAAATATCGGAGAGGGCTTTTTGAGGCTGCCACTGGCCGGTTTTTGAAATTTTGATCGGCGTAACGGTGTATTTTTTGGGACTGAGAGCTTTTATGACGGATTTTGCGGATACGAGGGACACTTCATGTTCCCCGGAACGCCCGCCAAAGATAACAGCAACCTTTAATTTCCGAGTCATATTGATGATTTTTAAGATACAGGATATAATAGTGTGATGCAAAAAATCGTAAATGAAATCCGAGCCAAGCTTTCCCCGTTTGTAGGTGATGGGAAGTTAGAGGCGTGGTATCCCGCGTATATGCCCGAACCAGGCTTCGGTCGTTTTATCCGAAAAATCCCAAAGCAAAATTACGAGCGACTTCCAAAAATAGTGCCCATCAGTTGGTTATAATCCGCGGAATACCTTCATGAATCCTCGTGGTGATTTCGTAGTTGATGGTACCTGCGATATCGGCGAGGTACTCTGCCGAAACTTCTTCGCGGCCGTCTGGGCCCAGGAGGGTAACGGCATCTTCAGTGCAAGCCGACGGTATATCCGTCACATCCACCATAATAATATTCATACACACACGGCCCCGAACCGGTGCGCGCTTTCCGTGGATGAGCACGTGGGCTTTATTTGAAAACCGGCGGTCGTAGCCGTCGTAATATCCAATCGGTAAAATCGCAAGGCGCGTTTTCCGATTTGTGAGATAGCTGCATCCATAGCCGACATAGGCACCTTTCGGCACTTCTTTGATTTGCGCGATACGGGTTTCCCAGGAGAGCGCGGGGAGGAGTGTAACCGCCCGATGTTTTTTTTGCGCTCCTATTTTTACTTCGGGAGATGGCCAGAGTCCATACACGGCAATGCCCGGTCGCACCATGGCAAAATGCGTTTCAGGAAAAAGAATGGTGGCTGCGGAATTGGCGCAGTGGGGGACTTGAATTTTTACGCCGATGCCTTCAAGTTCGCGGAGTGCAGATTTAAAATTTTTCAGTTGATATGTGGCATAGCTCGGATCAACGGTATCTTCGATATTTGCAAAATGGGTTGCGAGACCCTCGAGATGAATCCGCGGGAATTGTTTTACAAATTTTACAAAATCAATGAGTTCGTTTTGGAGAACTCCCTGGCGATTATTTCCGGTTTCAAGTTTGAGATGGACTTTCACTTTTTTCCCAAGTTTTTCACACGCCTTCGCAAGCGCTTTTATGGTTTCCCGGTTATAAACGACGACCGTGCATCCGAGGCGAACTATTTCTCCAAGGTCTTGCTTCAAAACATATCCCATAATATAGATAGGATTTTTTATGCCTGATGCCCGCAATTTTTCAGCTTCAAATAAAGCATTCACCGCGAGCCAGTCCGCGCCACAGCTGAGAAGAATTTTTGAGGTCTGTACCAGATCATGCCCATACGCATTTGCCTTTACCGATGGCGCAAGGAGAACCCTTGGGCCGACCAGTTTTCGAAATACCTTTATGTTATTTTTAAGAGCAGATTTGCTAATCTCCACCCACGAAAGTAAATTGCGCTTTATGTTTGACATATAGTCTATTTTATATTACAATTTAAGAGGAAGATCAAGTTTGAAATTAATATAAACTTTTTAATCTTTAAAACAAATACTATGGCAAAAACAAATCATGGGGTGAAATATTCCCTGTTTGCGGTAACTCTTGTACTTCTTTCTGCTGCGATAATTCCCGCAATGGCTCAGTATGGGGGTGGATATGACGGCGAATATGACAGAGGAAATGGCGGTGGCTATGAGGGGAGATCAAAAATGGATATGGGTGGAGATCCGTTTGGCGGAGGTCCGGGTATGCAGGGTGGCGACTTTGGTGGAATGGATCGGGGACCACAAATGATGAGAGGTGACGAGATGATGCGTGGGGGGGGTGGTCGCGAAATGCCTCCAATGCGCGGAGGGGATCCAAGATCGATGCCACAGCCTCCGATGGGTGGTCCAGGCGGACCGGGTGGCCGTGGAGGAAATCCTTTCGGTGGGTTTCGAATAGACGCCATGAATGTCGTTGGGTCTATCGAAATGATTCAGGGCATGTGTGAGCAAATAGATATCGATTGCTCCGAACTTGATAGCTTGGTGGATCAAGCCGACAGTCTGCAGGAAGCTTTCCAGAATGCCGTGGAACAATATGATACGAGCGATTTGGATTATGACGATCCGTCGGATCGCGCGCTCGCACGGAAATTTAAATCTGCCCAAAGAGCTGCAGAAAAAGAATTTAAAAAAGCTCAAAAAGATCTTGCGAAAAAAGTGAAGAGCTATTTGCCGACATTCAAACAAAGATTCAAAGAAGCTCAAAAAGCCCAAGAGGCTGAGGAAAAAGCGAATAGAGAAGAAATGTTGAGAGAACGCGAGGATCGCGTGAAGCGAGTTCGTGAAGATAATGATATGCGCCAGCGAGAAGAAGACGTTCGAAAGCAGGAATACGAGATGAGTACGCCAACGGTCGTTCCTGAATAATCGTGTTTATTCGGTAACTCTTTTTATTCTCTAACCCTCAAACAAAACTATGACGTAGAGACAGAAAGTTATTCGTAATTTATTTATTATTTTTTTAACCCCAATATTTTATGGGACACAATCACAAGGTATTCCGAGAAGCGGTTTCAGAAATGAAACATTTTCTCTTGGGCGCAGCGCTCGTGCTGACGCTCGTAGCCGTTGTGCCGGCCTTAGCACAGGAACCGCCACCACCACCGCCAGACGGAGGAGGCGCTCCGGCACCAGCACCGGCACCGGCACCAGCTCCGGCACCAGCACCAGCACCACCGCCAGAGGGCGCACCGCCTCCACCAGGAGGTACACCCCCACCAGGAGGTACACCCCCACCAGGAGGTACACCAGGTACGCCACCAGGGGGAGACCATCTAGGTCCACCCCCTCCACCAGGTGGAGATTTTAGAGAACCACCCCCAGGTGGAGACCGAGGCGGTGACCGAGGTGGAGACCGAGGCGGAGACCGAGGCGGAGACCGAGGCGGTGACCGAGGTGGAGACCGTGGAGGTGACCGAGGTGGAGACCGTGGAGGTGACCGAGGTGGAGACCGTGGAGGTGACCGAGGTGGAGACCGTGGAGGTGACCGAGGAGTAGGCGAAGAAGGTAACGGTGGTCACGAAGAAGGACCACGTTTCGGCCCAAGTCGTTTTGGCCCACGCGGTGGACAAAAGGATCAGGGAGGTGAAATGGGAGGTGAAATGGGAGGTGAAATGGGAGATGAAATGTCCCAACGTCCACAAATGGACGAGCGTGCCTTGCAAGGTATGAAACGAGGCATGACACAAGCCTTGAAGGGAATCACTATGGCTGAAAAGCAGTTTGCAAAATTTGCCGCAAAAGGCTGTGCGGTTTCCGCTGATGTTACCGCGGCCATCGAAAGTGCAAAGGCTAGTGTAGCCGAAATCGGTAATCTTAAACCGGAAGATCTTGAGGAGGGACCGCCTGAATCTTTAATGGCACTTCAAGACCTTCATGGAGTTATACAGGAGGCAATGGACGGAGCTCAGTCATGTATGAATTTGACTCCGATGAGAAAACAGATCGTTAAACAGTTGAAGCAATGGGATAAAGTCTGTAAGAAGATTGAAAAGGCTGCGGACAGAAACGACTCTCTTGGAGAGGTTGCTGACGAATGTCGGAGCGCCTTTGATGCCGCTGATGCTGCTTTTCAAGCCGGTGATGATGCAAAAGCAAGCGGAGACAGTGATGGCGCCCAAGAGGCCTATGAGAGCGTTTTCGAATACGGTGAAGCTATTTTTGGGGCACTCCAAAAAATGGAAGTCCTCAAAAATGCCAAGAGCCAGGTTAAGGCTATGACGAGAGAAGTAAAAGATCTTCAAAGGAAGCTTAAGGATGCCGATAGAAAAGGATTTGATGTCGGAAATTTAAGCGCTGGTATTGATGAGCTCAAACAGGCCGTGATTGACTTTAATAACTTGGCCAAGGCAAGGGGCACCGATCCTGAGGATTTGCTCGAAGCGTTCGATAATTACCAGGATTTGCTCAGTGAAGTTCTCGATGGATTCGATGAAGTTTTTGGAACTGAACATGAGTATGAAGGGGTAAAAGGCGTTGAACAATTTGGTAACTTTGACTTGGGGAATTCGTTCAACCAGTACCTCACTCCTGCTGGAGGAGAAGAATAAATTAAATATCTCTTTTTCTCTCAGGAAAACAGGTTAAAGAAAAGGGCGGTTCGCTACTAGGCAACTGCCCTTTTTCTGTGCTATAATAATAGGATCCCTAAAATAAATATTTATGGAGCGACGTGGCGTTTATCGAAAAGGTTCTGCGGGTCATGTGCGCAATGTGGGCGCGTATCGGCTCGCGCGGCAAAATTTCAAAAAGTGGCGAGTTCCGGTTATGGCGTTGCTTGGGCTTATGTTTGTTTTTGGAACCGCGCCCATGGTAGGGGAAGAGTTTCAAACTTCGTTATTGACCGTGGAACAAACACAGCGTTTTGCTGAGGCAGACCCGGAGGCGCTCCGAAAGGCCCTTCTTGGAGCCCTGAAGACTTTCACCAATGATTGCCATCGCTTTCTTATGGATGAATGCGTGAATGAGGGGAATCGTTTAATCAGCCAAATCGCGGGAGCAGCAAAATCCGATACAGCCAAATATGTTGCGGCGGCGGAGGATTTCGCGAGTCTTTATGAAGAAACCGTTGCTTTGAAGGCATGCAAATTTGATCTCGGAAATGTTTTAGCGCAGAGCAAATTAGCTCAAAATACCCTGAATGAATTTTTGGAAAAATATGGCGATGTACTCGATTCTTTGGAATATTCTGCTGCTGAGAATTCTATAAATTCTGCTCCCGGAGCGCTCCAGGAATTGGTAAATTTCTGCGAAAATAAGCTCGCGAAATAACCCCTATTTTACTACAATAGCCCCGTATGCTTATCTATGGCATTGGAGGGATTATTGGCAAGCCACAAGGAACGGTGCAGCGTTTCGATTTCGATGAAGCCGTACAATGGGAGGGGAAAGGCGAACCTGTTTTTAAGGCGAACGTAACTGGTTCGGTGCAACTTTTGAAACTCCCCCACGAGATTAATGTGCAGATTTCAGATCTTGATACGTCCGTGTCCGAGAAATGCAACCGCTGTCTCAAAGTTATTGAATGTCCTATCCACATCGATTTAGCCGAACGGGAATTTTTTATCGATTTGCCGGAGGACGATTTTGAGGAAGGGGAGGAGGTGAAGAGAGTGAATGCATCAACCAAGGAGATTGATTTGAATGATATGATTCGGGAGGAGATCCTCTTGCATTATCCGGTAATTCCGGTATGCTCGCAGAGCTGTAAAGGGCTCTGTAGCAGGTGCGGCAAAGACTTGAACGAAAACACTTGTCGTTGCGCCGCCGAAGAGACTCCGAAAATTTCTCACTTTATCATCCCTCATCCCTAACCATGGCCAAGCATCCCGTTCCCAAGAAAAAGGTTTCCCAATCCCGCACGGCAAAACGATATGCCGCGTTTGCTTTTAAAAAACACCGAAAGCTGGAAGGATTTGCGAATGTAGTTTCCTGCAAAGCCTGCGGTAATCCGACCCGTAATCAACATGCCTGTCCGAGCTGCGGAAATTACCGCGGCCGTTCCACTCGAGACATGGAAAAAGTCGTAGAAAAAATCACGAAGGTAAAAGCGTAACTGTTCTTTTAAATATATGTCTAGTTCGCGCCACTTGAGTCGAGTGATCGTACTGCAAACCCTGTTTGCCTATGAATTCCATGTTTCCGCTTCAGGCCAAGTTGCTGATCCCGAAGCAACGTTAGAATACATAGCTCGAGAGTTTGGAGGCAAGATTTCGGATCTAAGTTTTGCCTATGAACTCCTAAATGGAGTTTTGCGGAATCAAGCGGGGATTGATGAGCTCATCGTGAAATACGCGCCTCAGTGGCCTCTCGAAAAGATCGCCGGAATTGATCGTGCGGCGCTCGAAATGGGCATCTTTGAAATGCTCCATTCGAGGGATGTCCCTGCGGTGGTCGCAATCGACGAGGCGATCGAACTCGTAAAAACCTTTGGGAATGAGAATTCCCAGAAATTTGTTAATGGTGTCCTCAATGCCATCCTTCAATCTCAAGGACCTCCTTCCGGCCCTCGAGCGAAAAATTCGAATTAAGTTTAAAAATCCCGTGTTGCTCGAGACTGCTTTCGTGCACAAGTCATATTTGAACGAACATCGATCAGACCCGCGCGGCGACAACGAACGGCTCGAGTTTTTAGGCGATGC
>ORJL011428255.1_pt1 | contig 10678 bp, 8 predicted proteins | sample 1779941 | NCBI WGS metagenome assembly ORJL01 (sample SAMEA104232317, study PRJEB22302) | groundwater metagenome | biome: forest; feature: aquifer; material: groundwater | place: USA | collected 2011-08-07 | depth 5.8 m | reverse complement strand
ACCTTGCTAGTCTCGCCATGACCGCCATTATATACCAATATGGCGACTATATCAATACCACAACCTGTAGTAGTACTGGCTACTTTATGCAAGTTTCCCTAATAGGGTTCAGCTTCAAATAGCCCGAAAACTTTGGCCTAATCTTTGGGCCAGCCGGGATTTGAAATCCTGCGGGAGTTCGGGAGGTGCTGTCCTCTGGACCACCTCTGCGAGCATCTCCGCGACGGCGCGGCAGTCTCCCCGACGTCGGCACGACTAAGTCCGTGACGAGCGCCTCTTTCCCCTGCTGAAGCCCGAAGCGGTGGCGGCGGGGGATCGTGAATCTGTCAACTGCGAACCAGACCGTACATCCCCGCTCCAGGCCAGTTTCGCCCCCCTGCCCGCAACGCAAACAGACGGCATCCCCCAGGCGAGCGCAACGCTTTACTGCAAACCACGAAGATTCTACATTTGAACGATCTGCCAGTATTTCGGACAATCATTCGCGCGTGTGCGATATGCGTTATGGCTGAATGGAATTGAAAGGCATCAATCCCTTGCGCCGGTTCCCTTGCGCCGGTTCTCCTACAGGCGCTTGCCACGCGTGATATAATAAATCTCGTTTGGCTTCGGAGTAGGTTTCGTTGGGTTAGAGTGCCCGGCAGGGATTTACTTGGGAGGCAGCCGATGAGAACGAGTCTATTCATTACCCGGGTTGCTATTACACTCTTGGTTGTCGTCTCCCTTTGGGCGCCCGGCGCGCCAGTCACGGCCTCTGACGAGGCCGCTCATCTCGACGACCTCCCGGAGACGCAGGTCTGGACGAAGGCGGGCTCAAAGCTGCAACAGGTGCTGGCCGAGCTCGTCACGGCCTCGGAAAGACTAGAGGCCAACTCCTTCTCCGCCAGCCGCGGGATGGCGCTGGAAGGGGACCGTGTGAGGGTGGTCATCGAGAGCCGTCCGGAGAAAGCGCATGATGTGGCGGAACGGGCGAGGGAATTAGGCGCCACCGTGGAGGCCACCCACGCCAATCTCATTCAGGCGCTGGCGCCCATCTCCCAGCTCAGCTTGCTCGCGGGGGACGAACGCGTCGACTCGGTGCGGTCTCCGCTTAAGGCGAACCCGGATGTTGTCACCGAAGGCAAGTCACTCGTCAAGGCCGACCTGTGGCAAAGCACAGGATTCACCGGGAGCGGCGTCAAGATCGGTATCCTCGACTTGGGTTTCGCCGATTATGCGGCTTTGCTGGGCACGGAACTACCAGCGTCAGTCACCACCCATTGGGCAGCATCTGTCGGAGGGCCCGGCTCTTCCCGCCACGGCACTGCGGTCACAGAGATCATTTACGACATCGCCCCGGGCGCCCAGCTCTACCTGGCCAACTTCGAAACGGAGGTCGAGTGGGCGAACGCAGTCGACTGGCTTGTAGGCCAGGGTGTCAGCGTGATTTCCCATTCCATCAGTTGGGCGTACGCTGGCCCCGGCGATGGTACCGGTCAGATCGATAACGTGGTCAAATCGGCCAGGGGTGCCGGGGTGCTCTGGTCGCAGTCAGCGGGGAACCGTGCCCAACAACACTGGTCCGGCACTTTCAAAAGCACGGATGGAGACAGTTGGCACGAATTCAAGTCCAGCCCCACCGTCGACGAGGGAAACACGATCTACGCTGAGGCGGGCGACCAGATATCGGTCTTCCTCAGATGGGATGACCCCTGGGGCTCGTCCTCCAACGACTACGACCTGTACCTGGTGAAATCTGACACAAACGTAGGAATCGCGACATCCACGAACCGGCAGAGCGGCGGCCAGAACCCTTACGAAGTAATCGCGGCCATTGCCCCGTCTACCGGCAACTACTACGTGGCAATCCGCAAGTATTCAGCAACCCGCAATGTTTCGCTTGAACTGCTCTCTTTCAGCAACGACTTCGAGTACGCGATTGCAGCCGGCAGCCTAACCAACCCCGCCGATTCCCCGGATGCCATGACCGTCGGCGCAGTGTACTGGAAGAAGCCGACCACCCTGGAATATTTCAGCTCCCAGGGGCCCACGAAGGACAACCGCAAGAAGCCCGACCTCGTCGCGCTGGACGGGGTATCAACAGCGAGCTACGGGAGCGGTGGATTCTACGGGACGTCCCCTGCTGCCCCGCACGTGTCCGGCGCAGCCGCGCTGGTCAAGCACCGCTTCCCCGATCTCACCGCGGCGCAGATACAGGGCTACATCGAGGCAAACGCAGTTGACCTCGGCACGAAAGGTAAGGACAACATGTACGGCAGCGGCCGGCTGCAAATGGGATCGCTCGCCGCTGTAACGGTGACCTCCCCCAACGGGGGCGAGAGCTGGGCAGAAGGCAGCACACAGACGGTCTCGTGGACATCGTCTAGCCTAACCGGTAGTGTCAAGGTCGACCTGTCACGCGATGGCGGGACGACCTGGTCCAACATCATCCCTTCCGCATCCGTCTCGGCAGGCAATAAGACCTGGAAAGTATCCGGGACGGCCACTACCCAGGCGAGGATTAGAGTTTCCAGCCTGCCCGGCGGCGCCGTTTCCGACACCTCCAACGCGAACTTCACCATCACCGGGCCACCGCCTCCGTCAGTTACTGTGAGCGCGCCCAACGGCGGCGAGACCTGGGCAGTGGGCAGCACACAGACGGTCTCGTGGACATCGTCTAGCCTCACTGGTAGTGTCAAGGTCGACCTGTCACGCGATGGCGGGACAACCTGGTCCAACATCATCCCTTCCGCATCCGTCTCGGCAGGCAATAAGACCTGGAAAATATCCGGGACGGCCACTACCCAGGCGAGGATTAGAGTTTCCAGCCTGCCCGGCGGCGCCGTTTCCGACACCTCCAACGCGAACTTCAAGATAGAGTGAGGCATTAGGAGCCGGATTGCGCAGCGGCGATCCCCGTGGTCGCCCTATGCCGACGGGCGCGAGTTCGGAACCAGCCCGCGTGAGTGTTGTCCGCCTTAACTTAACCTTTAGACCTTTCCAGGCAACAGGTGCCACGTGTTGGGGCAACCAGCAAATCTTGAAGTAGAAGGAGATGAATAATGGCACTCCCAGAGAAGCGGAAAACAGACGAGAAGCTCCTGGCGCAAGTGACAAGGGTGGGCGGCATGGTGGAATACCAGGAAGGCTCAGTCGTCAGCCGGACCGTGATCGACCAGAAGAGCGGGACGGTGACCTTATTTGCCTTCGAAGAAGGACAGGCGCTGAGTGAACACACTGCACCCTTCGATGCCATGGCCTATGTCATAGACGGTAAGGCCAAAATCACAATAGGAGGCAAGCCATTTGAGTTGAGCGCAGGAGACATGATTGTTATGCCAGCAAACCAGCCGCATGCTCTCCATGCGGTAAACAAGTTCAAGATGATGCTCATCATGATCAGGGCCTGATCGCGGCCAAAGTCATTGTGACATCCGTGTTCAACTCAAAAACGTCCCGTTGCCGATAAGGACGTTAGCCTTTTCATCATAGGCACCCTTGAGTCCTCCTCAAGCGGATCGCCACCCGGAAGACCGGCTCAAGCAGCGTATTGGGCTTGATGTGGTAGAATCTCCGCGTCCGAAAACACTGGAATGCTCAAGAAAACATACCACATAGTCTCTCTCGGGTGTGCCAAGAATACCGTTGACTCAGATTCAATGGCTCAACTCTTGACCCGTTCGGGCTATGAACTTGTCACTGATCCGCGCCGGGCGCGCGTCCTTATCGTCAACACCTGCGGTTTCATAGGCCCGGCCAGAGAGGAATCGCTTAATACGCTCGCCGCTCTGGCTGCCAAAAAGAAGCGCGGCCAGGTGCTGATTGCCGCAGGTTGCCTGACGCAGCGGTACGGCTCCGAGGTTGCCGGGAGTGTTCCTGACATTGATGGTATGCTCGGTACGCGCCGCTGGATGGATATCGTTGAAGTAGTCGAGAGCCTGGGCGGCGTTCATCCCGGACCGCGCTATCACCTGCCGGACGCGGCCAGCGCAGGCGACGATGAGCACGGCGCGATGCGCGTCTCAGTGCAAGGCGCCAGTGCCTACTTGAAAATCGCCGATGGTTGCCGCCGTCCATGCGCCTTCTGCGCAATCCCGTTAATCAAGGGCTCCGCAGTCAGCCGCCCGATAGAATCGATCCTGGCCGAAGCGCGCTATCTGCAGGAAACGGGCGTACGTGAGATTATCCTGATCGCCCAGGATACTACCGACTACGGACATGACATGGGTTTGAAAGATGGTCTGGCCCAACTGCTCTCTAAAATGATTGCCGCGGCACCTCAGGTCAATTGGCTCCGTGTCATGTATGCCTACCCAGGGTATGTCACAGACGAGTTGATCGAGGTCATGGCCACCCACAAGCAAGTGGTACCCTACCTCGACATGCCCCTTCAGCACGCCCACCCGATGACCCTGCGCCGGATGCGCCGGCCGGCAAACATCAACTGGGTCCGCAAGACTGTTAAGAAAATGCGTAAGGCCATACCGGACCTGGCCCTGCGCACCACCTTCATCGTCGGCTATCCGGGCGAGACCGAAGAAGAATTCCAGGCCCTGCTCGATTTCGTCGAAGAGATTCGCTTCGACAAGGTGGGTGCGTTCAAGTTCTCTTTCGAAACAGGCACCCCCAGCGAGTCGTTGGGCGACCCCATTTCGCGTGAGGAAAAGGAGGAACGCCTGCGGCGCTTGATGGAAAAACAGCAGCAGATTTCTCTTGATCGCAACCGCGCATTCGTCGGGCGCAGCCTGGAAGTGCTGCTCGAAGGCGCGGGGCAGGGCATCTCAATAGGTCGCAGCTACCGCGACGCCCCCGAGATTGACGGCCTTGTACTGGTCAAAGGCGAATTCCCTTCTGGCCAGATAATCTCAGTACGCATCAGTGACGCCACGGTCTACGACCTGACTGGTGTGCCTGATCCCGGGGGCGGTTAGCGCTGGCGGACTTGTAAAGCAGGCAAATGGGGCGCCATTTCTTATTTCAGTCGCTGTGGGCCAACCCCGGAAGCCTCCAATTTGTGGCGGGTTACCCCGGAACTACACCAGGCATTTTGCCCGCCATTCACCCAGGTAATCACGTTGTCTACGGGCTCGCGCGGCGTCTTCAGCTTGTTCGCCGGGAATTCCGGATCGGGATAGCCGATGGCGACACATATCACGATGCGTTTTGAGGCTGGCACTCCGGTGTGTTTTCGTACGACCTCAGGGAACATGGCACCCTGGTCCTCAATGCAAGTTCCCAACCCAGAGCCCGTCGCGACCAGGCAGATGCTCTGCATAACCGCACCAACGTCGAGAAAGGTCATGTCAGAGTCGATGGATTTGTCGATGGCCAAGAAGATGGCTGCCGGCGCATCAAAGAATCGAAAGCCTCTTTCCTGCCAGTCATTCCTCTTCGCCTCGTCTTCCCGCTCGATCCCCATCGCCTGGAATAGCCGAACGGCCAGGTCCACCTGACGCTCCCGGTATATGCCCTGGAAAGGGACTTGCAGTACCTCCGACTGTGCGAAATCCCCGGCGGTCAACGCCTCAACGTTCGCCTTCTTAAGATCCTCCAACGGCTTGCCGTCCACGATAATGAACTCCCAGGGTTGTGCGTTCTTTGCGGACGGCGCCCTGGTGGCCGCTTCGATGATTTCCCTGAGAAGCGATCTCGAAACTGGTTCCGGCGTGAACTTCCGTATGCTCCTGCGGGATGCTACGGCTTCGAAAACATCCATGAAATCTGCCTCCAGAATATAACGCTCCCTCAACCCAGGCAACACGGGCACTTATCATACAATGAATGCTGATTCCGGGTCTATCGGGCGGCGATAATTAGCACTTCTCCTCTGACTGCCGCCCCAAGTGCGCCAAGAGGCGAGCCAGAACTGTGCTCATGGGCGCCGCAGGGCGGTCTGAAAACACCCATCGCTGCAGGACTGAACGTCAAACGCACTAAGTTGATTGAATTGGCGCAGGCACCCACGGTTCACGTTGCACTTCACCCCCGTGCTAGAATCAGTTTGTAGCACACTGCTTCGCCTTCGCTAAATCCAACCGGGCAGGACACTATGTCTGGTAAGCTCTACACCATAATTCTAGCGGCAACGCTTACAGCTTCCATCATCCTAGCCTACTTTTCAGACCGATACTTTCCCATCCTGGAAATCATTCCTCCCGCCGCAAAGCCAACCGGATGGCTGCTGATAGCCTCAGGCACACTGCTGCTCGGGTACTGCGCGGTGAAGTTCATGTCAATAGGCACGACCGTCGCGCCCGGTGGGAAGCCCTCAGTCCTGGTGACCAAAGGGCCATATTCTTTTTCGCGAAACCCCATATATCTGGCGGACCTGGCCATGGCCCTGGGGGTCTCCATCGTCCTCGGCTCTCTATCTTCCCTTGTGGCTCCGTCTATCTGCTTCGCCGTCCTCAACTTCATCGTGATCCCTTACGAAGAGCGTAGACTGTCTACCCTGTTTGGGAAGGTCTACCAGGAATATCGCAATAAAGTGCGGAGATGGATCTAGTGCTTTCATCCGACGCCAGGCTGCGTAAACTGGCCGGCGGGTTCCAGTTCATCGAGGGCACTGTCTGGCACCCCGCGCTGGGCGGACTCGTCTTCTCCGATATACCGGGAAACAGGATGTACCTGTGGAGGCTGGAGAGCGGGGTGACGGTATTCCGCGATCCAAGCAACCACGCCGACGGCAACACCGTGGACCCGCAAGGACGGCTCCTCACCTGCGAGCACGGCACCCGCCGCGTGGTGCGACAGGGACACCACGGTAGTCTCACCGTTCTGGTCGACAAATACCAGGGCCACCGGCTGAACTCGCCGAACGACATCGTTGTCAAGAGCGATGGCACAATCTGGTTCAGCGATCCTCCATACGGTATCGGGCCCGAGGAAAGTGAACTGCCAGCCAACTATGTCTTCAGGCTCGATCCAGACGACAGCCTGACCATCGTCGCTGACGATTTCATGAAACCAAACGGGCTTTGCTTTTCACCCGACGAATCGGTCCTGTACATCAGCGACACCGGCGACGAGCGCCACCACATCAGGCGGTTCCGGGTCCAACCCGACAACACACTGAGCGGGGGCGAGGTGTTCGCCACGATTTCCCCGGGCAAGTCCGACGGCATTCGCGTAGACACCAAAGCCCGTGTCTGGACGACAGCCGGAGAAGGAATATGGGTGCTTTCACCGGAGGGCGAATTGCTGACAAGGGTGATGGTACCCGAGATGCCGGCTAATTGCGCCTTCGGTGGCGAAGGCAACCACACGCTGTTTGTCGCCGCGCGCACAGGACTGTATGCGGTTGATACGCTTGCAACCGGGGTGAGGTGGGCGACGGGCGCGATGGGGTAGCAACGGACGCGACGGAGCGCGTCCGTCCGAAGCGCATATGACGGACGTACGAAGAATAAACAACGGTCAAGATGGGCAGGATCGATTACCTCAGGCAGGGACGCCTGTGCCACCTGATCATGGTCCATGCAACTGCGAACCCGACCCTTGGGCGCAGTTTACCCTGAATGGGGCCGAAGGTCTCCTGGCAGACTACGCGCATCCCTCTGAGGGCGGGGAAGCAGGCGTCTGGGGGATACTCCGTTGATGCTCGTCACAACAAAGCTGGCTGTTTTAGCCCTTCGCTCCTGACCCTTGCCTGCCTGGGCATCATCGGGCGATAGCTTCGCAAGCGTTCGGGATCCTGAGGGTCAACGCCCTCGACATGCGGACCAATGTTCTTCAATTTTCCGAGTATTCGCGCATTGAACACCCTGTCCCTGCCGGCAACGGTGCGCGAGAGATGTCTTTGCACAGAAACCCACCCGGGGACAGGACGGGCACTGCATATCGGTTCGCCCGGGTACCACACCGATTTCTCCAGGCTGGCGGGGTCGCGGGGACATATCGGGGCGCGGCAATCAGCCACGCCACAGATTGGACCGACATCCATGCTCAGTTGTCTGGGACCGCGGTCAGAATCTTTCACTGAGGATAGCTTATCATACCGGTGCAAGAGGTTTCACGCGAGGCTCCAGGGCAGAGGGTCGCTAACGGCGGGTCAATTGGACAGGACAGACACCCCATCAATATAATGGCAACCCGGCGACAGTTGACGAGAATCATTCAGTTTTGGGATCACCTTCTCCATTCACCCCTGCGAGGGCGAGGGGACTAAATAAGACTGTCAATCTCCCTTAAAGGACGAGAGGATAGATAATCAAGGGAGAGGAATCACAACAGGAGGAACGATGAAGATACACGAATATCAGGCCAAGGCCATGATGGCCAGGTTCGGCATTCCCGTGCCCAAGGGCGAAGTGATCTCCAGTCCCGGAGAGGCAGGAGCGGCCACGACGAGGCTTGGAGGGAAGGCAGTACTCAAGGCCCAGGTGTACGCGGGGGGACGTGGGAAAGCGGGCGGCATCCAGACAGCCAGATCGGCACAGGAAGCTGAGCAGCATGCCCGAAAGCTCCTGGGCAGCCGGCTGGTCACGCACCAGACCGGCCCCGAGGGAGTCCCTGTAAGCAAGCTTCTCGTGGAAGAGCCCATAAGCATCGCGACCCAGCTTTACCTGAGCATGGTAATCGACACCAAGAGCCGGGTACCTGTCATGATGGCCTCAGAGGCCGGAGGCATGGACATCGAAGAGGTTGCACGGGACCATCCCGAGAAGATCATTAAGATCGCCATCGACCCGGCCGTCGGCTTCAGGGCATATCAGGGGCGCAAGCTGGCCTACGGGATGGACCTGAAGCAGGAACTGGTCAGGCCCGTTACGGATTTGATGGCTAACCTGTACCGCCTGTTCGAAGCCAATGATTGTTCTTTAGCCGAGATAAACCCGCTGGTAGTCACCACCGGGGGGCAGGTCCTGGCGGTAGACGCCAAGCTGAACTTCGATGACAATGCCGACTTCCGCCACAAGGAGCTTCAGGAACTGCGAGACGAGGATCAGGAAGACCCGATCGAAGTCCGGGCCAAGAAGTCCGGCATCCAGAATTATGTCAAGGTGGACGGAACTATCGGCTGCATGGTCAACGGCGCCGGCCTGGCAATGGCCGTAATGGACCTCATAACCCTGAGTGGCGGAAAGGCCGCCAACTTCCTGGATATCGGGACCGCCAACAACACCGACCGGGTGGTGAACTCGTTCAAGATTTTCATGGCAGACCCTTCGTTGAAGGCCATACTGGTGAACATCTTCGGCGGAATGGCCAAGACCGATATTATCGCGCAGGGTATCGTCGAGGCCCATAAACAGATGAAGATCAGAGTGCCGGTTGTTATCCGACTGGCTGGCACGAATGTCCAGGAAGGAATACGAATCTTGAAGGAGTCCGGCATCAAATACATAGAGGCTGCCGATTTCAAGGATGCCGCCGAGAAGGCGGTCAAAGCTGCAAAAGGAGGCGCATCCCTTTGAGTATATTGCTTGACAAGAATACGAAGCTGTTGGTCCAGGGCATCACCGGGGGTGAAGGCAGCTTCCACGCCGAACGCTGCCTGAAGTACGGGACCAAAGTAGTGGCCGGAGTGACTCCCGGAAAGGGAGGTTCTCAAGTCGTCGGCATTCCGGTCTTCGATACGGTCGAACGGGCCGTTTCCAGCACCGGGGCCAACGCCAGCATAATCTTCGTTCCGGCGCCATTTGCGGCAGACGCCATTCTTGAAGCAGCAGACGCCGGTATTAGGCTCGTCATCTGCATCACCGAAGGAATACCGGTGACGGACATGGTCAAGGTCCACCGTCACCTGGCCGGCTCGGACACGCGCCTCATCGGCCCCAACTGCCCTGGGGTTATTTCCCCCGGAAAGTCTCTGGCAGGAATAATGTCAGGCGACATACACATCGCGGGGAATGTGGGCCTGGTCTCCCGCAGCGGCACGCTGACCTATGAATCGGTTGCTCAGTTGACCAAGCTGGGCATCGGACAGACCACCTGTGTGGGCATTGGTGGAGACCCTCTCCCCGGCAGCACCTTCGTCGACATGCTGAAACTCTTCGAGGCTGACAAGGACACGAAAGCCGTGGTCATGATCGGCGAGATCGGCGGCACGATGGAACAGGACGCCGCGGAGTTCATCAGGTCCGGCATGAGCAAGCCCGTGGTATCTTTCGTGGCCGGGGCCACTGCGCCCCCAGGACGGCGCATGGGCCACGCGGGCGCGATTATCAGCGGCAGCTCGGGCCGCGCCCAGGACAAAATGTCCACACTTAAGGCCGCCGGTGCCGTGATTTCGGAAAGCCCCGCCGGAATAGGGGAAACGATGAAGAAAGTACTCAGCCGCGTATAGGCGGAAATCCTAATAGGCCAGCACCAAATCCCAAGGAATCACCAAACAGGGAGAATATCCAAATTGGGGAACGCCAATGACCGGGTGCAGTTATCGCCATGAGCGGCAAACAGCAGTCAGACAGCCAGAAATTACTAACCGAGCACTGATTCCCAAGGGACTATGAGATGGGCGAGACCCCGAATAGGAAGCAAAACGACATCGAGGAACGTGCCTTCGCCTTTGCCAGGGAAGTACTCGGGTTGATAAGACTTCTGCCAAGAACAATCACTAATCCAAAGTTTTCAAGTGAAAATGGGGATGGCACAGATACGAGTTAGCTTCAGGGGGGACGATGTGGTAGTGTCGTCGGTCTGGCTACAAGGCCAGGGAAACCCCCAGCAAATCGAGGGCCCGGCGTTGCAGGGGGGT
>ORJL011890780.1_pt1 | contig 10680 bp, 11 predicted proteins | sample 1779941 | NCBI WGS metagenome assembly ORJL01 (sample SAMEA104232317, study PRJEB22302) | groundwater metagenome | biome: forest; feature: aquifer; material: groundwater | place: USA | collected 2011-08-07 | depth 5.8 m | reverse complement strand
GACCCCGAGGGGAGAGGCGGCGCCATGGAACTGCCGACGGGTTCAGCGAATGTTTACGGATTTCCTGCCTTTGCGCCTTGGCGTCTTGGCGCGAGACATTTCTTTCACCTCAAGGTTGCCTGGCTTCGACGACGGCGAGTGGTGATGGCGCTTCGTGGAAACTCAAGCCTGGCGATTCGCTTTAGCGGTCCAGCTCGATCTGCTAGCGGTGCCTGCCATGTTGGTTCGCAAGCTCGTCGATCAAATGGCCGGCTACGTTCCTGGGGAGCAGCCGCAGGACCGTCGCTACATCAAGCTCAACACCAACGAGAATCCCTATCCGCCGTCGCCGCGTGTGATCGCTGCCTTGCAGGCGGCACTGACGGACGATCTGCGCCTCTATCCGGATCCGGTCGCCAACGCGGTGCGCGACCGCGCCGCCGCGCGCTACGACGTGGGGCGCGACAATATTCTCGTCGGCAACGGCTCCGACGAGCTCCTCGCCTTGATCATGAAGGCTTGCGTCGGGCCGGCGGACCGCGTCGTCTATCCCTATCCAACCTACAGTCTCTACGACACGCTGGTGGCGATCGAGGACGGCGAGGTCGTTCATGTTCCGTTCCCCGCCGACTTCTCCTTGCCGTCGGGGCTCGTCGAGGCGGCGGGTAAGGTGACGATCATCTGCCATCCGAACTCGCCCTCGGGGACGGCGGTGGCGATTGATCAGATTCGCGACTTGGCGCGACGACTGCCGGGGCTGCTGATCGTGGACGAAGCCTACGTCGACTTCGCTGACGCTACGGCGCTGCCGCTTGTGCGCGAGTTCGACAACGTCGTCGTCCTGCGCACCTTCTCGAAGTCCTTCTCGCTCGCCGGCATGCGCATCGGCCTTGGCTTCGCCCAGCCGCAGCTGATCGCGCAGTTGATGAAGGTGAAGGATTCGTACAACGTCACGCGACTGAGCATCGCGGCGGCGGCGGCGGCGCTCGAAGACTACGCCTGGATGCAGTCGAACGTCGCCAAGATCCGCGCCTCGCGCGACTTCCTGATCAAGGCCCTACGCGCCCATCGCTTCGAGGTGCTGCCGAGCCAGACCAACTTCATCCTCGCGCGCCGCCCCGGGAAGCGACTCGAGGGTGTGTACCTTGCCCTAAAGAAACACGGCATCCTGGTGCGCTACTTCGAGACCCCGGAGCTCTTCGATGCCTTGCGGATCACGGTGGGGACGGACGACGAGTGTCGCGCCCTTGTGGAGGCGTTGGGGCAAATCGAGCTGCCGTGAAAGAAGACCGGAAGATCACGAAAACACGAAAGCGCGAAAACACGGAAGGGAGCCAACGCGGCTGCATCGCCAGGCGATGTGGATTCCATTTGGCATCTGACCGACCAAACGAGCACGCCCTCTCTCCAGCCGCTTGATGGCGTCAGTCGTCAGTAGAACTCGACTGGCAAGTGTGCGAACCCCCGAAGCTTCGCTTCATCGTACCATCTCCGCGCTTCCCGCTCATCTGCCGGGACGCCGGCGCACCCCGAGGTGTAGATGCACCACAAGTTGTTGCACGCGAGTGCTGAACCCCTGTCCGCGGCCCGCTTGTACCATCGCACCGCTTGGGCGCCGTCTGCCTCAATGCCGAGTCCGAGTTGATAGATGTTCGCCAGCATGCACTGAGCATCAATGTTTCCATTGTGCGCGAGCGGCTCCAAGAGTTGGCGTGACTCGACATAGTTCTGGGCATCAAACTCGGCGCGTGCACGTTCAATGTCTGGAGACATCTGGGAACCCTCACGCTATGGCGTTGAGCCACGCCGCTCCTTCGGCGTCGACTTCAACGGCTTGTTCGGCACGGCACATAGCCGAGGAAACTCTTCGCGAATTACGCGGCGGACGAGATCTTCCAGTGGCTCGTGCTGGCGACGGGTATCCTCGCGCAAGGCGTTGTTGATTAGTGTTTGGTAGTTCCCTCCGCCGGCCGCGTTCACTGCATCCTTGAACCATCTCAGAATCTCGTCGTCGAGTGGGATTTCGATATGGGTCTTGCCGGGGGCACTGGGTCGATCGCCCCACGTTTCGCACCGCGAAAGGCGTACTCGGTCTTCATCGGTCCGTCAAACCGCCTTCGGGCGAGCATCAAGATCAGATGATGTGGCACGGCGTCGCTGCCATGTTTGCCAGATCGCCTCGGACAGCGTTGCGTAAATCTCAGATGGTCCCGCGATCTTGGCGTCAAACATCTGCACGAACTCTTCGTGAACGATCCGGAGCACATCGCTTGCCGATGTCGCCTCGCGCAGGCGTGGCAGGATCGTGCTCACCTCCACATCGTACTCGTCGTCGGGTGCGCCGATCGCGATGAGACGAACTGGGTCAGCCTCGCGAACGAGTCGCGAGACCTCGGCGTATAGTTCTCCGTAACCCTGCGTCAACGACGCGTGCCTATCGGCGCGACTCATTTTGCACCAGCCAAATAGACTCCCGAATGAAATCGGCAACCCCCGCGAGCTCTCGCCGCATAACGCCCCCTCGAACGACGGTGTCTATGCTGCCAGCTTCACCGCGACCGACACTCCAGCCTTTGCGCACAACCCCACCAGGTAGTCGAGCGAAAGCTTGTCCACCTTGTTGCGTGCGATCTCGGAGATTCGCGGCTGCACCACGCCCAAACGTTTGGCGGCCTGCGCTTGTGTGAGCGATTCGCGCGTCATCCATTGCCGCAGGCCCTCGGCGAGCTCGCAGCGCAGGAGCATGACCGTTGCCTCGTGCGGCGGGAAGCCCAGATCGAGAAAGATGTTTCCGCTGCCACGTGCGATGCGTGCGCCGGTCTTCTTCATGGCTCCACTCCGATCATCTTGTAGCGTTTCGTTGCGACCTCGATGTCGCTCTTTTGGGTTCGTCGGGTCTTCTTCTGGAAGGCGTGCAGCACGTAAATCGCATCCTCGAACTTCGCGACGTAAATCACGCGGAACGCACCCGTCTCGTCGCGCACTCGAAGCTCGTAGGCGCCGGGCCCGACGCTGGGCATGGGCTTGAAGTCTGTCGGTTCTCGACCCACCTGCACCAGGAATAACTCGTACCCCGTACGGCGACGTGCCGACTCTGGAAACGCTGCCAAGTCCTGGCGCGCCGTCCCAATGAAGCAAGCCGCTTTCATGTCGCTCGATTATACGATCATTCGTATGAGCCGCAAGAAGCATGTTGCCGGCCGCTCCGGCCCACACGCAGCGCCGTTCGCCGCCGTGAAATTGAACGTGAGGTGCTGTCAGGTACGGACGCGACCGCGGCCCGGCTCAATGCGAGTCGTCTACTCTTCGTCGCCGAAGTCTTCGCCGCCGAGCTCTTCGTCGTCGAAGCCCATGTCGGGAATCTCGGCGGGCATCACGGTGGGGGTGGCGCCGCCGGGGGTGGGGGTGGGCGCTTCGATGAAGTCCTTGGCCTGCTTGTTGAGTCGCGTGACTGTGTAGTCGCGCACCAGGAAAATGGTCTGACCGCCCTCGGCCATCGCGGCGAATTCCTTCTTGCCTTCCGCCGACGGCTTTTCGGCAATCTTGATGGTCCCGATTGGCTTTTCCTCGGCGCCGGTGACGCGGATCGTGAGCAGCGGCTGATCGAGGCCGAATTCCGCCACGTTGGCGGGATTGTCGGCGGCGATCTCGTAGCCCTTCAGGTCGTGGACGTCGCCGCTGTACTGATTGGCGATGCTGGCGGCCGGCTTGCCTTCGACGCCCTCTGCATGCCACTGCTTGTCGTCGCCGCGAACGAGCTTGAATTGGCTTCCGTCCTTGCGCTGAACCTCGACGCCTGTGGCACTCTCGCGGTCGAACGCGAGCAGCGTCTTGTCGCGGAAGTCGCCGGCGCTCTTGTTGAGATCCTTCAGCGAGAACTCGCTTACCGTGTACACCGTGGGCACGCCGCTGGTCTGGACGTACGGCTCTTTCTTGTCCGTTTCCTTGCTGCCGAACAGGATCCGCTTCTCGACGTTGTCTTTGCCGATAAGAAGGCGGATGGCCAGACGCGGTGCGTCGAGCCCATACTGGCTCAAGTCGGCCGGCGCATCATCCGGGAAATCGTTCGCCCGTAGCGCGCGCAACGACGATAGGAAGCTACGCACGTTGGCGGCGTCGGCGCCGTAGGCGGCGGGCCGCTCCAGCGACCAGGTGCCGTCCTTCTTGACGAGGGCGATGTCCTTGTCTTCGCCGCTGATCTCTACGCGTTGCAGGTCGTCGTCGGCGAAGGCGACGATGGTCTTGTCGCGCAGGTCTTTGACTTGTTTGTCCAGGCCCGAGCGGAAGGAGCCGTTGGCGAGCAGGATCTTCTTGTCATCGGCCTTTTGCACGTAGGCGGAAAATCCGATCGGCGTGGTCTTGCCGACCGCAACGGCCGGGAGATCCTTGTCCTTGAGCTTCACCGTGACCGTAACGAACGGCTTGTCGAGGCCGTAGGTCGCGAGGTCGGAGGACGCCTCGGTGAGCTCCTTCTTGATCTCGCAATCGGCGATGGCGCCGATCAGGTTCTTCACCGTGGTCGAATCGGCGGGCGCGTCCAGAGGTTTGGTTAGACGCCAGCTGTCGCCGCTCTTCTTGAGAACGAGCTCGCGGTCGGCGAAGACAAGGCTGAGCTCGACGGCGTCATCGGTCTTGAGCTCGTAGAGCTTCTGCTTCTTGTCCTTCTCCTGGGCCTTGGGATACTCGACCCAGTACACGTAGCCGCCGAGACCGGCGAGGACGAGAAGCAACAGGAGGGTGGTGCGGAAACGCATGGCCAGCGGACGTCCGATGATGGGCCGGGCGGCGCGCTACTCGCGGCGCCACCAGACGGCGATCCCGGCGATGAGCAGAAGCTCCGGGATGACGAGGACGGATAGATAGAAGATGGTGGTGCCCTGTTCCTGCGTGAGTTGGACACGCGAAGCGCGAACGTTGCGCGGCCGCACCGACACCAGATCGCCCTCGCCGACAAGCCAGCCGACGCTGTTCATGAGCAGGTCGCGGTTGTAGTAGGTTCCATCGACCTCGCGGTTGCTGGCGAACTCGCTGCTGCCGAAAACCACCAGGCGCGTGGTTCCGTCTTTGCCGCCGCCCATCTTCTTGAGATCGCCGGTGACCGCGACTCCGATCGACACCGGGCCTTTCGAATCGGTTGGGTCGAGAGCTGCCTCGCTACGCTGGAAGAGGGCCTCGAGATCGGTCTCCGCCCAGCTGTTCGGGCTGCTCTTGGCGAGATCCGCCGCTTGCAGCCCGGGCTTGCCGCCCGCGTCGGCCTTCACCGAACGGGTCATGGGGAAGATCGTGCGCTGGCGGAAATCCTTGGTGATTTCGTGGGTGCCGTAGGTGTTGATGAGCGGAGTGAGACCGAGGGCCGGACCCTGGAACAAGCGCACCACCTGATCGACGACGATATCGTTGCCGAGCGTCACCCCCCATTTGGCGAGGATCGGCTGCAGCTCGGCCGTGGCTTCGCGTGCGCCGAGGAGAAGCATGGCGTGGCCGCCGTTATCGAGATAAGCGCCGAGCGCCTTCGCTTCGCTGTCGACAAACGGCCGTGCCGGTCCGACGACGATGACCACGGAGCAGTCGTCGGGGATCTTCTCGATCGAAGCGAGCAGGACCTTCTTCACCTCGTAGTTCTCGTTGCTCAGGGCTTGCTTCAAGCTCGCCAGACCCTTGGGGTTCTGCAGGTCGTCGGTGTCGGGTTCGCCGTGGCCCTCCACCGCACACACGGTCTTCTTGGTCGTCCTCGTTACCTTGATGATCGCGTTGGTGATGGTTTCTTCGCTGGGCTGCGTCACCGTCGTCGACTCCTTGCCGTATTCGAAGCGCACGGTGTTGTAGGCGGTGATGTGATACTTCTCGGCGAGCTCGGGCTGGCGTTCGGGGTCGATCAATTCAAACTTCATCTTGGCCGAGTGGTACTGGTACGTCTCGAGGAGCTCGCGCAGCTCCGGATTCAGCCCGCCCTCGACGAAGGCTTCCACCTTGAGGTCGTCTTTGAGATTGTTGAGCACGCTGACCGTCTGCGGCGACAAGCTGAAAACGCCGGCTTCGGTGAGGTCGAAACGCTTCGAATGTTGCGCCGAGATGTAATTCAGCAACACCAGGATGGCGATGAAGGCCACCGAGCTGGCGATGACATTGGCCCCGTACTTGGTGGAACGCTCGCTGACCACGTTGCGCAGCTGCTCGAGGCCGGCGCTCAAGTAGGCGACCAGGCCGACGACACCGAAAACGCCGTTGACGACGATGAAGAGCATGTCGACGCTGGTGCCCGCGCGCGTCAGCACCGCGGCGATGCCGGCGAACAGCAGGAGGACGAGCCCGATCAGTCCGAGTAACGAGTTCGTGCGCCGCACAGTCTTATCTCCAGCGAATCGACTCGACCGAGCGATGAGTCAGATACAGCGCCAGTGCGATGACGCTGACGAAGTAGACGATGTCTTTGGTGTCGATGACGCCGCGCACCATTTCGGAGAAGTGCTCGGTGAGCGACACGTACTTGAGCACCGCCGCCATCGTGGCGCCCGCCGTCTCCGCCGGCCATGAGATGACGTAGAGCAGGAGCAGCGAAACCAGACAGCTCACGGCGGCGATGATCTGATTCTCGGTGAGCGACGAGGTCAGCAGGCCGATGGTCACGAAGGCCACCGAGAGCAGGAAGAGCCCGAGGAAGCCGGAGGCAATTACCCCGACCTCCGGATTTCCGAACCCCAGGAGCATGAGCGGATAGAGGCCGGTCAGGCCGAGCATCACGATCAGGAAGCCGACGGCGCCGAGGAACTTGCCGGCAACGATTTCCCCGACCGACAGCGGCGACGTCATCAGCAGCTCATAGGTTCCGGCGCGCTTTTCTTCGGCGAAGCTGCGCATCGTGATCACCGGAACCAGAATCACCAGCACGACGGAAAGGTTGTGGAGCAGCGGGGCGATGACGAATTCGTTGAGGTTGAGGCGCATCTGCGCTTCTGGGTTGCGCATGGCGCTGTACATCGAGATCAACAGATTGAAGCGCGAGAGCAGGTTGAAGAAGAACCAACCGCCGAGCAGAAGAAATCCCGTCAGGACGACGTAGGCGATGGGCGAAACGAAATAGCCGCGGAGCTCCTTGCCCGCGATCGTCAACGCGTTCCTCATGCGGCCGCCTCCTCAGCGGCAACCCGCGCCTCTTCCTCATCCTTCATGATGTAGTTCAAGAAGACCTGCTCCAGTGTCTTGTCCGCGGTCAGATTGGCGATGGTGTCTTCCACCGCAATGCGGCCGCGGTTGATGATGACCACCTTCTCACAGAGCTGTTGCACTTCCGGAAGGATGTGCGTCGACAAGATCACCGTGCGGTCGACGGCAAGCTCTTTGATCAAGGTGCGAATGTCGATGATTTGTCGCGGATCGAGGCCGATGGTGGGCTCGTCAAGAACGACGACGGTGGGATTGTGGACCAACGACTGTGCCAGTCCGACACGTTGGCGAAAGCCCTTCGATAGGTGGCCGACGACGCGAGTCGCGACCTCCATGAGGCCGCAGCTGTGCAACACGCGGTCGACGCAGTCGCCAAGCTCCGCCTTGCTCACACCGCGGATCTTGGCGGCGAAGCGCAAGTACCCGACAACGGTCATGTCGTAGTAGAGGGGCGGATTCTCGGGGAGGTAGCCGATGCGTTTGCGCGCTTCGTAGGAGTCGTCGAAGATGTCGTAGCCGGCGACTTTGACGGTCCCTGCGCTAGCCGGCATGAAGCCGGTGATGATGCGCATCGTGGTCGTCTTGCCCGCACCGTTCGGGCCCAGGAAGCCGAGGATCTGCCCGGTGGCGGCCGTAAACGTTACGTTGCGCACGGCGACGAGATCCCCGTAACGCTTGGTTAGATTGCGAACTTCGATCATTGGTTCTCAGATCTTGCTTGTCTACCGCTCTTCCCAGGCATAAGCGCGGCGCTGTTTAATCAGACGTGGTTTGCTTGTCAACATCGGCATTCGTACGATCTAGGTTCCCCGCACTCCAACTCATTAGAACGGCGTGGTGGTCACGACCGTAGTAGTGCCGACGCAGTCCGGCCGGAAAAAATTCACAACGGCGATAGAGAAATATCGCGGCCTCGTTGTCGTCGCGCACTTCGAGATGGATCTTCGCGGCGCCTCTTGTCTTGGCCTCTTCGACGACGAGGGCCACCAGGGCGCAGCCGAGGCCGCCCTTGCGGGCGGTGGGTGCTACCGCCAAGTTTAGAATCTCGAGCTCATCGCCGAGGCAGCGCCAGCAGACGTAACCGACAATGGCGCCGTCGGCGCGCGTGTCGCGCGCGACCATCGAAGTGGCAAAGGGAATCTGGAGCTCGCGCTGAAACATCCCGCGGGTCCAGGGCTCCTCCGGGAAGGATTGGCGTTCGATGGCGAGCACCGCCTCGAGGTCGGCCTCGCGCATGGGCTCGAACCGGTACGTCGCCGGGGCGTCTTGAGATGGTGTCTTCAAAGTTGTCCGACCTCAGACCCTCGTAACATAGCGCGGGCTGATGCCCGCAACCCAAGTAGGAGTCGGCATTTGGAAGTAGTCCCTCTCCCGCATTACCTCATTACCTGCGGGAGAGGGGAGCTGGCCTTGCGGCCCAACTAGGGGATCTTCGTGTCCTCTGTGCTCTCTGTGCCTCTGTGGTGAGAAATCCGGGCTAAAGACTCAGGTGCCGGAGGCCAGTCTTCCGAGCACCGCCTCCGCCTCGCTGACGATCTCCGCGACGACCTCTGCCGCCGGCTTCATCTCTCGAATCATGCCCATGCCCTGGCCGGCCGGCATGAAGGTGCGCTCGGGGTCGGCGCCGCGTCCGACGCCCATATAATCCATCACCCCTTCCTGGGCCGAGTACATGACCTGCATCGGGAACGGTTGGATCTCGTCGCGTCGCTTCTCCCACGCGTCGTTGTAGGGGTTGCGGATGGCGCGCGCCGGCTTGCCGGTGTAGCAACGCGTACGCACGGTATCGGCCTCACCGCTGCGCAGAATCGCCTGCTGATACGGCGGTGACGCTTGCGCCTCGGGGGTGGCGATGAAGCGCGTCCCGATCACCACGCCCTGAGCACCCAGCGCCAGGGCGGCTACGAGGCCGCGCCCGTCGGCGATGCCGCCGGCCGCGAGTACCGGAATCTTCACCGCATCGACGCACTGCGGCACCAACGCCATGGCGCCGACCTCGCCGGTATGGCCGCCGGCCTCGGTGCCTTGGGCGGCGACCATGTCGGCGCCTTCCTGCTCCGACTTGACGGCGTGACGGACCTTGCCGACCATGACGATCACCGTCATGCCGCGCTCGTGCATCTCGGCGATGAAGTCGCGCGGCACCGCCAATCCGGCGACGAAGATCTTCACGCCTTCCTCGAAGACGACATTGATCTGCGGGCGGATCATGTCCGGGATCGGCGCCAGCAAGTCGACGGCGAAGGGCAGGTCGGTGAGCTCGCGGGTCTTACGGATCTCGGTGCGCAGCTGGCTCGCGTCGATGGTGGCGCCGCCGATCACACCAAGCCCCCCGGCGTTGGAGACCGCCGCCACCAGCTCGTGCATGCAAATTCCACCCATGCCGGCCAAGACGATCGGGTATTTGATTCCGAGAGTGTCGCAGATCGGCGTGTGAAGCATGGCAGCAAAAAACAAGAGGGGCGAACCTAAAGCAAGGCCGCCCCTCTTGGTGGCCGCGCTTATCGCGCGGCGGAACTACACACAGCGCTTACTTGGCGCGCGCGAGCTCGTCGTCGATGATGTTCTTGAAATTCTCGAACGGCTGCGCCCCGCTGACCAGACGCCCGTTGATGATGAAACCGGGGGTGCCGGTGACGCCCACCGACTGGCCCTCGGCCATCTCGGCCTTGACGATATCCTTCGTCTTTTGTCCGTCTAAGCACTCGGTAAACTTCGCCGCGTCGGCCTTCGTGCCTTTCAAGACCTCGAGGCTCTTCTCCTTGAGGTTTTGCGGAGTGATGTCCTTTTGGTTGTCGAAGTAATAGGCGTAGAGCTTCCAGTAGGCATCGGTCTGCTTCTGCTCGATGAGGCATTCAGTTGCCATCGCGGCGGGTTCAGCCCACGGGTGGAAGGCGAGCGGGAAATTCTTGAAGATGAAGCGTACCTTGTCGCCGTACTCTTTGAGAACCTGATTCTCAATGGTCTGGTAGCCGCGAGTACAAAATGGGCACTGGAAATCCGACCACTCAACGATGACCACCTTGGCATTTTCCGGGCCTTTGGCTGGTTTGCGCTTCAGGTCGATCTTCTTCATCACCGCGGCAAACGGGTCGACCGACAGGTCTTCCAAGTCGCCGAAGCTGACGTACTTGCCGTCCTCGGAAATGAGGAACTTGACCTCTTTACCGCCGGCGCTCAGGGTGCCGGATTTTGCGCCTTTGATCGGCGAGTCCTTCATCTCCTTCACTTCGACCGCGGCTGCCGGTGGCACATTGGCCTTACGCCGGTAGTACTCGACGAGCTTCTTTGAGGTTGCGTCATCCGCGCCGCGCGCCGTACCCGCGAACGACAGAGCCGCCAACAAAATCAACGCATACGATCCAAATCGCATCATTATCCTCCTAATTGCCATGGTGAGATCGGCGCTAGTTAGCATGGCCGTTTGGGGTGCACAACACGCACAGTGATGAAGAAGCCGACAGCGAACGCCGTGCAGCGGCGGCCTTGGGCGTGTCAGCGCCAGTCAGGGGGCGGCGGTGGCGGGCGTCCCGGTGG
>ORJL010920481.1_pt1 | contig 10681 bp, 14 predicted proteins | sample 1779941 | NCBI WGS metagenome assembly ORJL01 (sample SAMEA104232317, study PRJEB22302) | groundwater metagenome | biome: forest; feature: aquifer; material: groundwater | place: USA | collected 2011-08-07 | depth 5.8 m | reverse complement strand
GGTTCAAGTATGGATAAGATATATGAAGGTGAGTGTCCCGTAGGATACCGCCGACCATTAGAAGCAAGCATAGCATGGAATTGCCGTACAAATACGGGTGATGATGTCGCATCAGGTATTTATTTCTTTGTGATTGAAATAGATGGGAACCAATATCAAGGAAAATTTGCAGTTGTGAGAGAATGAAGCAAACAGTCACGTTTGAAGTAGACGCGTTAACAAAAACATTTAACAGGAAATTAATTTTCAGTAATGTGAATTTTAAACTTTCGCAATCCGGTTCAATTATTATTGCCGGAAGGAATGGAAGCGGAAAATCGACATTATTAAAAATATTGATTGGCGTCATTTCCCAAACCAAGGGAAGCATTAATATCAAAATAGACGGGAAAAAGATTACCAAACAAGATTTGTTCAAATATATCGGGTTTGTTTCGCCCTACCTGCAAATGTATGATGAATTCACCGCATGGGAGAATCTGGAGTTTTACAAGAAAATTCGTTGTGTTGAAGCATCGGATGACTTTTTGAACTCGCTCATTGAACGGGTGAACCTTCCTCATGCAAAACACCAAATGGTACGAACCTTTTCTTCTGGGATGAAACAGCGATTGAAATATGCATTTGCTCTGCTCCACAGACCTCCAATTTTAATTTTAGACGAACCAACAGCTAATCTCGACTCGGAAGGGAAGGGGGCGGTACAACAGATCGTACAGGAACAGAAAGAGCACGGTATTGCAATCGTTGCATCAAATGAACCTGACGAAATGGCGTGGTGCGATGGTGTGTTGAATCTCGATGAGTTTAAGGTGCAGGCTAAAAATAATAAGGGGGCAAAGTAAAGACCCATGTCAACTGCGATTACTTCTGCACTTGTTGTATTTCTAAAAGATTTCCGGTCGGAGATACGGACACGTTACGCGCTCAATGCGTTATTGATGTTCGTTGTTACGACAATTTCCATCATCCTTTTTGCACTTGGGAATGAAACAGCAAGTACGGATGTTCTTTCCGGCATCCTCTGGGTGATTATTTTCTTTTCGTCTATGGCGGGATTGTCTCGTACATTCGTCAGCGAGGAGGAGAGAGGGACGGTGATGACGTTACAATTGATAGCTACCCCTTTAACTGTCTTTGTCGGTAAGTTTTTGTTTAACCTTGTACTTCTTGTGATGTTAAACTTAGTCAGCATTGTACTCTACTCAATTGTGATTAATAATTTTATCATCAAGAGTTTTGCAATATTTTTCCCGACGATAGTTCTCGGGACAATTGGTTTGGCGGCGGCATCGACCATTATTGCGGCTATTATTTCCAAAGCAGGATCTAAGGCAACGTTATATCCTGTGTTATCTTTTCCAATCTTATTACCCCTTGTTATTACCCTTATTAACGCTACAAAACTTGCAGTCAATGGCGCACCCTTTGCAGATGCCCTTGGTGAGTTCCAAGTATTGGTTGCTTATTGTATCGTTATTTTAACGGTTTCCTATCTACTTTTTGAATTTATTTGGAGAGAATAAGTAGAACATTTTGGAATTTAGATTTTAGATTTTGAAATGACGAAATAATGTAATACATTTTTGTATTACATTATTATAATTATTTATGCCTACAACAATACGATTACCGGAAGAAATAGAACAGCGATTACGTCAGATAGCTATTAAGACACGTAAAACAAAATCAAAAATTATAAAAGAAGCCCTTCTTATATACATTGGAAATCAGAGTGAAACAAAAACTCCGTATGAGTTAGGCAAGGATTTATTTGGTAGATTCGGAAGTGATAGAACAGATTTATCACTCAATAGAAAAAGAATTCTAAAAGAGAAATTGCGTGCAAAGAACACTCGTTGATTCAGGCCCATTAATAGCTCTTTTCGATGCTAATGATTTTTATCATCAAAAGGTAAAAATGTTTCTAACTGACTATCAAGGAAACCTTATATCGACTTGGCCGGTGATTACAGAGGTAAGTCATTTGTTAGATTTTAATAAAGAAGCGGAACTTGATTTCTTGCGTTGGATAATAAGTGGCGGAGTTGAAATTGCAAACTTATCAATATATAGCTTGGAACGAATTACTGACTTCATTGAGACTTATTCCAATGTTCCTATGGATTTGGCTGATGCCTCGATAATGTATGTAGCTGAGGAATTAGACATTCAATCGGTTGTAACTCTTGATACCGATTATTATATTTATCGAACAAAGAAGAAAAAGGCATTAAATAATCTGTTAACTCCATTTCTATGAGTTGAAATGTCCAAAATCTAACCCATTCTTTATCTCGATATTTATGTCCCCATTCAGCATTCCCCAATCTAAAATCAAAAATGCTCTTTTTTTGCCCTCCTAATAAAAATTTCGTATCTTAATAAGACGTAATTATCAACTTTAACGGTTAATATTTTGAAAGCTCTTAAGTTCTTTCTTGGCTTGTGGTTAACGGTAGTCTTTACCGTAGCCCTTGCATTTCCCATGGTGAAGGATCCACAACAGTGGTATGACCTTCCTATTGTTCCCGCCTTAGAAGAAAAAGCCCGTATTCTCTTTTTTCACGTACCCATGGCATGGGTCACGGTTGTGGCATTTTTAGTTGCAATGGCGTACGGAATAAAGTATCTTGCAAAACGGAATATGGAAGACGACCTGAAATCGGTCGCATCTGCCGGATTAGGCTTATTGTTTTGCCTTTTAGCGACTGTTACAGGCTCTCTTTGGGCAAAGTTCAGCTGGGGTTCGTTTTGGAACTGGGATCCCCGGGAAACTTCTATCTTTATTTTGTTGTTAATCTATGGCGCATACTTTGCACTTCGCTCGGCTTTGGAAACAGAGGCAAAACGTGCATCGCTTTCTGCCGTATATGCAATTATAGCAGGAGTGACTGTACCATTTTTTATTTTCATTATGCCACGACTTGTTGAAAGCCTTCATCCCGATCCAATCGTGAATAACCGCGGTAAAATTGATATGAACGGGACAATGCTTGTTATCTTTTTAAGTTCGTTAGCAGGGTTTACAGCATTTTATTTCTGGCTCTGGCGGTTGAAGTTCAGAGCGCTTCGCATTGAATACAAAACACAAACATACGGTGAATAGATGTACGAATTTTTAGCTCAGAATTCTTTATTTGTTGTCTTAGGTATTGTCCTTATTATATGGTTTGGCATCTTCGTCTATGTTGTGAAATTGGACAAAAAAGTTAGTCAGTTAGAACGTCAAGTCAATAATCAAAATTAAAAAAATATCATGAAAATCAAATTAGTATTAGGTAGTTTGCTCATTGTTGCGGCATTGATTTTTGGTTCAATGTCTTTTATGGAAAGTAAAATTGAATATGGCGATTTCACAACTGCCATGAATTCATCAAAAAAAGTACAGGTGAAGGGTGAATGGGTTCGCGAAAAAGAGTGTAACTTTGATGCGAATGCGGGACAATTCACGTTTTACATGAAGGATGATAACGGTCAGATATTGAAAGTTATCCTTGATGGCGCCAAACCGAATAACTTTGAATTAGCAACAAGTGTTGTGGCGAAAGGTAAATATCAGGAAGGCTACTTCCATGCTACCGATATCCTTACAAAATGCCCTTCAAAGTATGAAGGCGATGCAGAAGCAGTGAAGAAAACTCTGTAATTCCTAAAAGGCTTTTTCTTTTAGTAATATCAACAAGTAGTTCTAAAAAATTCTTATTGCTCGGTTCTGTGTCCTCGCAGAACCACGAAACCGAATAAGATTGAGCACTCTGCGAGGACGCAGAGTGGAGCGGTAGTAATTTTAGAACCACCTTACAGTAATAGATATAAAAATCAGAAATGTAGTTTGTTCTTTGTTTTCCATCCCGCAAAACGTTGGGTGGATTTTTTGAAAATCAATCATAGAGCCATAGAGCTTAGGAGTTTATCAAATCATGCTCGGTCAAGCGCTTGTTCTTTTAGCTTTCCTTAGTTCAATAGTATCGACTGTTGCATACTATCTGAATTTTAAGAAAAACACCATTCAATCTCTTCACGTGGCTCGGTATACCTACCATGCCGCCGTGATTGCAGTCATGGGCTTTTGCTCATTCCTCGTTTATCTCATCCTCACCCATCAATTCCAATACACCTATGTATGGAATTACAGTTCGACGGATTTACCCACACCATTATTACTATCTACCTTTTATGCGGGTCAGGAGGGGAGCTTCTCCCTCTGGACGATCTATACTGCAATCATAGGTATTTTTGTGATGGGATATGCCTCGAAGCGAAATTATGAAGCTCCCGTGATGTTCGTTTGGAACTGGGTATTCATGTTCTTGTTAGTGATGTTAATTGTAAAAAACCCGTTTGAAATGATCTGGGATTCATTCCCAAAAGATTTAATTCAAACAGGACCCATACCTGCCGGTACTGCGAATTTTGTTTGGATTGATCAGGTAAAAGGTATATGGGCGCAAATCCCGCAACAGGGTAGGAGTCTTAACCCGCTATTACAGAACTATTGGATGGTTATCCACCCTCAGATTCTATTCTCAGGATTTACATCAATGGCTGTGCCGTTTGCCTTTGCCATTGCCGGATTACTGAAACGAGATTATCAAGGCTGGGTAAAAACAGCAAAACCATGGACAGTTTTCGCGGCAACGGTGTTAGGAACCGGAGTAATTTTAGGCGGTTATTGGGCATACGAAACACTCGGTTGGGGCGGCTATTGGGCTTGGGATCCTGTTGAAAATTCTTCGTTAATTCCTTGGTTGGTGTGTGTGGGTTCAATTCACACGATGATGTCACAGAACAGATCAGGCGCGTTTGTGCGCACGAATTTTGTGTTAAGTATCTTATCGTTCATCATGATATTATACAGTACGTTCCTTACGCGAAGCGGTGTTCTTGGAGATACCTCCGTACACTCGTTCGTTGATCCCGGTATGTGGGCATATTGGTTGTTACTTGCAGTAATTTTTATTTTTGGCGGCGTCGCATTTACTCTTCTCTTCAGGAGAATGAGGGAGATGCCGAAGGTCAAAATAGAACATAGCATCTATTCACGCGAATTTGCTCTCTTTTTAGGTGCATATGCACTGTGTCTTGCGGCGATGTTTATCACCATTGGAACATCATCTCCCATCATCACACAGATAACACAGGGTAAGGCATCTGCCGTTGAGATGTCCTACTATGTACAAACAGTATTACCTATTGGAATTGTTGTATCACTCCTTGCCGGTTTCGGTCAACTGTTATGGTGGAGAAATTCCAACAAAGAAAAACTGATGAAGAGTTTACTGATACCGTTTATCCTATCGCTTGCCTTTACAATCGTTATGTTGATGATTGGAGTGCGTGGTTTTCAGATTATTTTATTCTTGTTTAGTTCAGCCTTTGCATTTTTTGTAAATGTAGCCGTCGGGTTCCGTATCTATTTCGGTGATCCCAAATATGCGGGGGGAGCAATCGCTCATATCGGAATTGCGCTTATGTTTTTAGGCTTTGTGTCAAGTTCCGGTTATGATAAGATGCAGACGTTAAGTTTGGAAAAGGGCGTTACCATTACCGCTTTAAATGATTACAAGTTAACCTACCTCGGTTACAAACCAATCGATGATGAACGATCAGGCTTTCTTGTTGATGTTGAACACGGGGAAGACAGGTTTATCGTAATGCCTGTTATGCGATACAGTACATATACGCAGAGTGTATTACGAAATCCCGACGTAAAGAATATGTACACCAAGGATTTTTATATTGCACCGATGTCATTAGAGTCAGCCGAGGAACATCCTGAGCAGACAGTATCCTTATTGAAAGGTGAAACAAAGGATGTTGGTAACGGTATGAGCATCAAGTTTCTTGAATATAACTTTAATGATGCCGATAAAGCCAAGATGTTAGAAGGAGGAGGCTTTACTATTGGCGCAAGAATTGAAGTATCATCCAATGGAAAAACAGAAGTCGTTGAACCTCTTATGAAAGGCGGGACAAGCGCCGGACCCACATTTACGGCTGTAAAAACAAGTTTCGCGAGCGTGATATTTAAAATCAGCAGGATGAAGCCAAACCGCGAAGACCCGGCTCAATCAATGGTTGAACTTACCTATACGGATATGGGTGACGGTCATCAGGGAAAAGGGGAGACTCTTGTTGTTGAAGCGAGTGTAAAACCGATGATTAACCTCGTTTGGGCTGGTACGGTAACTCTCATTATTGGGTTTATAGTGACAATAATCAGAAGGGTTCAGGAAGCAAAGTTAAAGGAAGACGAAGAAATTGTGTAAGCAAACATTGTAGTAAAGCAAAAACCCTTATCAAGTATTTCATTGATAAGGGTTTTTTGTTATGAAAAGGGTGTAGCGATTACCTGGCGTGTTGTCAGTATAACGATTAATCCCGCATGACCATAAATGGTCACGCTATTACAAATAAAGCCCGATAAATCGGACTATACTATACATAGTCCCGTTTACGGGGCTTTATTCGAAGCAGCGTCCCGATTTATCGGGATGCGGATGTAGCAAATTGAATGGTATTATCGCATTCATAATATCTTTTTGTTAACCTGATAACATTGAGCTGGGTTGTCTATCCAATACTGTTAATCATTTTTACAACAAGCCGGAAGGTTTGCGTAAGCATCCGGGTTGCGTTTGCGTGTTCCTGCATCATAGCCTGCATCGGCAATTGCCATTTCCATGGTTTCCAAATTTGTTTGCATGGCAATATATTTGATGTGGACATTTTTCTTTTCAAGATCAACATCTACTGCTTTTACTCCGGCTAAAGCATACGCTGCATCTTTTATTGTCTTCTCGCACATTTCACATTTCACGGTTGGAACGGAAATGTCTATTTCAGCAACTTGTTTAAGAGGATCTTCGGTTTTCTTGTTACAACCGATAACGACAATACATGTTAAAAGGAGTAGAAAATATTTCATAAAGGATATTATTAAAATGAAAAGGATATAAAAAAAGCCGTCACGCTGTTGCGTAACGGCTTCGTAGTATTACTACAAATTACTTACCGTCTTTTGCTAACTTTACAGTTGCTTTTGCTGAAGCTTTTGATGATGCTTTGGTTGAATTTGAAGCTTTCGTACCTTTGCTATCATCACAGCAATCCATTTTGCTTGATGCTTTTGATGTTGATGTTTTGCAAGCTGAAGCATCAGCATCTTTGCAATGGTCTGCGCCGGTGGTGCTGGCTTTATCCATTGTGCATGCCGATTTATCTTTTGTTGTTGCTTTGGATTTATCTGTGCCTTTTCCCCCGGCAAATGCGGAGAGAGCTAACACGGTTGTTAGCATAAGAACTAAGAACAAACGAACTTTCATTGTGGATCTCCTATAAATTGATTTGAATGATTGTATGAAAACTTAAGTAAATATAGTAATTATTTGGTAAAATGCAATATCTGCATGTGTTATTGTAACATTCATCACTATCGAAAAAGTTCCGAAATCCAACACACCGAGTCTTTCATAGGGAAAGAAGGGGTGTAGACTTAAAGTAACAGTAAAGTTACCTAACCGTAAAATCCCGCAAATTATTTTTGTTTATGGGCTAACAAACCTCTATATTTGTTCCCGACCGTATGAGAAACGATATCATTAAAATAAAAAATGCCACATTTTATGCCTATCACGGCGTACTTGCCGATGAACAGGCTCTTGGAGGCAAATTTGAAGTTGATGTCGAAATTCAAGCTGATCTTTCTTCCGGTATAACTCAGGATAAACTCAATAAAACCATCGATTACGAAAAACTGTATTCAGTAATCCAAACCACAGTGTTGGCAAAACGGTATTTTTTAATCGAATCACTTGCCGATACAATCATGAGAAATATCTTGCATGATTTTTCCATGGTTGATGCAATCACAGTACGGGTGCGTAAACCCCATCCGCCCATCAAAGGCGTTGTCGATTACGTTGAGGTTGAAGTTTCGGAAACGCGGTAAACATGGTTCGCGTGTGGTTAGGATTGGGTTCCAATAAGGGAGATCGGAAACGTTACCTTGAACAGGCTATCCATGAGATCTCTAAAGTCGCATGCATTGAAAAAATATCGGCTTTCTATGAAACAGAACCTGTAGGTATGGAGCCTACCGATTCGTTTTATAATATGGTTATCGAAGTCAGCACCGATCTGCTTCCGTCGGATTTATTGAAACGCATGAATGCAATAGAGTTATTGCTGGGAAGGAAATCGGATACACACCTTCAACCGCGTGAAATAGATATTGATATTGAGCTTTATGATTCCTATATTTACAGAGATTCGTTTATTGAAGTTCCACACCCGGAATTACACAAACGAAAATTTGTTTTAACACCGATGAATGAGATAGCCCCGGAAGTTGTTCATCCGATACTCAAAACATCAGTAAACATTCTGCACACCGAATGTGAAGATCACCATTCAGTCATTCGCGTTGAAAACGTGAAAAGACAGAATAACACGTAACAGAAAATACACTCTACCAATAAAACGTTACCGAACACCTATAGCGTTGTTCACTAATTACCAGATTGAAAACCGGAGATCCATTGAAGCCTACACTTGATACCTTAATTCAAGAGACCAGTATTCGATATATTGCCATCGAAGGAGTAATCGGCGCGGGGAAGACGAGCCTTGCATCGTTACTTACTGAGCGGGTGAGCGGCAACCTCGTTTGCGAAAAATTTGAAGAAAACCCCTTCTTACCCAAATTCTATGATGATCCGGAACGGTTTGCTTTCCAAACACAGATTTTTTTCCTGCTAAGCCGGTATAAACAACAGCAACAACTTTATCAGACAGATTTATTCCACCGTTTTCTCATTTCCGACTATATTTTCGATAAAGACAAGATATTTGCCTATTTAACGCTTGCAGACGATGAATTAAAGCTCTATGAGAGCCTTATTCAGAGCATTGAACACAACATTCCGACCCCTGATCTCGTAGTATATATACAATCTAGTGTTGACCGCTTAATGTCGAACATCAAAAAGCGGGGTAGAGATATGGAAAAGAATATGTCCGAACAGTACATCCGGGACTTAAATGAAGCGTATAATTACTTCTTTTTCCGCTATAAGGCGGCTCCATTACTCATCGTGAACGCTTCCAACATAGATTTTGTTAACAATAAAGATCACTTCGAAGAGCTGGTGTACGAAATATTTCGTTCAAATAAGGCTCCGGTAGAGTATTATAATCCCGTTAATTTAGTTAGGTAGTATGACACGCGTTTTATTATGGATGATAGGTCTTTAGGTTTTGTATCGTTTATTCAAAAACGTTCGCATTGTCGCGAGTAGAAGAACGACAAATCAGCCGCCACCACCACCGCAATCACCACAACAACCTCCACGGTCACAACAGCGTCCAGGACAGCCGGTTCCGTTCGCTCAGATTCAGGATGCAGAGTTCGAAGATATAACTCCTAAACCGGACGAGAAACAATAGAAGGCCACGCCCTTCCCATTGGTTCCCGCAGAGCAACACCCTCGTAACCTCGAAGATAGATTCAAGAATCTTTTTGTAAGATTCTTAGAATTCTTTTTTAAACCCGCGCATATTCCGGTAATCCGGAAAGATTCGGTTGAATCAATTTTGGTTATTCGGCAACATGACCAGCTTGGCGATATGCTTTGTGTCGTTCCGTTACTTGCTGGATTAAAAAATGAATTTCCCGGAGCGCATATAACCCTTGTAGCAAGTCCCGTTAATTATGAAATCATGAGGAACAATCCGTACCTTGATGAAGTATTGAATTACGACAAGGAAAAACTTCGTAACTCCCTCGATGAGATTTCTGATTTTTTCAGAGCATTGAGAAAACGAAAGTACGACATCGCCATTGTTCCCGTTACTGTTTCAGTTTCAGTAACGAGTGATTTGTTAGCATTGCTTTCCGGTGCAAGAGTACGAATTGGCGCGACATCATTATCGGGGCAACCGAATCAAAGCGCATTTTGTTTTACCAATGGCGTTTCGCTTGATTGGAGATATTCTCCACACAGGCATCAGGCATTACGAAATGTAGATAACGCACATGAGTTGCGGTTACCCAATGTTCAACTCATTTCTGAAATTGGTTTGACTGAGGATGAGAAACATCATGCAAAAGAGTTTGTTCAACCATTCAGAAATGCTCATCCATTCCTTATAGGATTTCACCCCGGTGCAGGGAAAATTGAAAATCAATGGAGTTCAGAACGATTTGCCTCCATTGCCAACAAACTCACCAAAGAATTTCAAGCAGGAATAGTTATCACATGCGGGCCCAAAGATAAAGAACCTGTTCAAGAGATGATCCGGCAATTAAACTGTGAGTATGTTCTCATTCAGGATAAGCCTATTCGTGAAGTAGCATCGATTATTAATGAACTTGATTATTTTGTCTCAACCGATACAGGAATTATGCATGTTGCCGGAGGGACGAAAACACCGTTACTTTCATTATTCGGACCCACAGATCCGTTGCAGTGGTCGCCACCCGGTGAAAAGAACAAGTTTATTGCCTCTGAGGACGGAAATATGCTTTCTATAAGTGAAGAAACGGTATTAAAGGCAATTTGCAAGATGATCGCGAAGACAAATTAGCATAAATACCTTGAAGCGTGTATATTTAATACAGCAGGGTGGCTCTAAAAGCTACCCCGGCTCCACTCTGCGTCCTCGCAGAGTGCTCAAT
>ORJL010937261.1_pt1 | contig 10682 bp, 13 predicted proteins | sample 1779941 | NCBI WGS metagenome assembly ORJL01 (sample SAMEA104232317, study PRJEB22302) | groundwater metagenome | biome: forest; feature: aquifer; material: groundwater | place: USA | collected 2011-08-07 | depth 5.8 m | reverse complement strand
CTTTGGTTTGAAGGTATGCACGCTACGTGCAACCATGTTCAACTGTGGTTTCTCAGGGATTCGCGCTACGCTCACCCATACTCACTTCGGTTCGTTGGTATGCACGCCACGTGCAACCATTACAAACAACTGAATGATTACCTCTTCAACCATGTCTTTATCATCAGAAGAAACAAACATTCTCAAAAGCATCAAAATAGGTTCTGATAATAATCCTGCAAAACCAGAATTTCCTCCTGATAAACCAAGATTTCCTGCAACACCAACCTATAAGATTAATGTGCCATGATTCACCAATGTTTGGCTCAAAGACGAAATCGTAAATCCAACAGGCACTCATAAAGACAGACTTGCCCGGGAAATTGTGGTGAGCTATAAACAAAAATCAGAAAGTCTAGGAACTCTCAATACCTTTAAAAGAGCTTCTGTGCTGAATTAAGTTATGGTTAAAGTGTTCTTTAAGACATTTGGTTGTAGTGCAAACGCGTCTGATACTGAAATAATGAAGGCTGTGCTTGCAAAAGAGGGGCATAGCCTTGTGCTAACAGTAAATGATGCTGAAGTGATCGTGCTAAATATTTGTACTGTCAAAGGTGATGGTCCTGCATTGCGTGAGGTACGCAAGACTCAAGAATTGTATCCTGATAAAAAAATTGTGCTGGCAGGTTGTGTGACTCGCAACATTGTTGATGCAATACGCAAAGCAGTTCCTAGTGCAGCTTTCATTAACACTCACCATGTTGATAAAATAGGAATTGCAGTGCAAAGTGTGTTTGATGCCCCGATAGAAGTATTATCTGGCAGTCATGTTGAAAAGCCTCGTCTGCCTAAAGTGCGAACAAACCATGCTGTTGGCATTATTCAATGCGTAACTGGTTGTGACAGCAGTTGCGCATTTTGTAGCACAAAGCTTGTGAAAGGTGCTACACAAAGTTATTCTTTACAAAGCATTTGTGATGAAGTAAAGCAATGCATTGAACAAGGTTGTCAAGTGATCTGGCTTACTGGCACTGATATGAGCTGTTATGGTCTTGATATTGGCACAGCCCTTCCAAAGCTTGTTGAAGCAGTTACAAGTGTGCCTGGTGAGTTTATGATTCGTGTTGGTATGGCTAATCCAAAACATGTTGTGAAGTATGCTGAGAGACTTGCCCGTGCCATGTTGCATCCCAAAGTGTTTAAGTTCTTGCATGTGCCTGTGCAAAGCGGCAATGATCGTGTACTTAAGCTAATGAAACGCCAGCATACTATTGCAGAATTTAATCATATGCTAAGCATATTTCGTCGTTTTATTCCTAACATTACCATAGCAACTGATTTTATCACAGGATTTCCTGAAGAAACTGAGACTGAATTTGAAGACTCTGTGCGCTTGCTTGAAACAGCAAAACCTGTTGTGGTCAATATTTCACGATTTCAATCAAGACCAGGCACAGCTGCAGCCAGAATGCTAAACCAAGTGCAGGGAAATGTAAGTAATGAACGTAGCCGTAGACTGACTGAAGTTTTTAAGAAAGTAGCTCTTGCTGAACATCAAGCATGGATTGGCTGGCAAGGCAGTGCTATTGTTGAACAGCAAGTCAAGCATGGCGCATGGTGTGCAAGAAACACGTGTTATAAACCAATTATTTTGCGTGGCGAGTATGCACTTGGGCAAAAGGTTCTGGTACGCATTGAAGATGCTACAGCACTTGATTTGCGAGCTGTTGTGATATAACAAATGTGTTAAGTATTTGCATATTTATCCACACATTTGATTATTAGTAATTGTGAACAAATGTGCAAAAATTATTCACGATTACTACAGAATCAGCCATCACACGAGAACCGCTGCTCGTGGCTGAGAGTAAGGCTTATTAAGCACCTGTTTACTTGGAAGATTGAGTGAGTGAAGATGAACAATTTTGCTAAATTTATTGCTAGACATAGGCATGGAGATGTTCCTACAAATCTTCCTTTTGAAAAAACTCATTGCACAGAAAATCCCGGAGATGCCCGACAAAAAACAACACCTCTGCCGCAAAGAAATATGAGCAAGTTAGTTATTGCGGAGGATAAAAAAATATTGTCAAACCTCCCTTCTTGTTTAGAAACAATTGTAAACCCAAACAAAGACGATTTAGATAGTTCTGAACCAACACTTTCTGAAGAAGACTGCTTGATCGCAGTTAAATATTCTGAGACTATTGCTAAAACACTTAAAGAAGGTTTGACTTACTTTAATGATATTGCTCAAAAAAAGAAGTATGAAGACAAACAACTTTGTCAAGCAATCCGTAGAGGTCACAAAAGTCTGCTTCGCATTGCAAAGTATGTTCCCGTAGAAGTAAGTGCTCATTTATTGGCTGCAGTTCCAACAGTCTTAGATGAGATATTAACTGCTAAAACTGAAAAATCAAATAGCAAACCAAACTGGCTTTATGTTGAACATGCCAGAACACTGACTGAATCAGGATTCAGCGTTACACTAACTGGACAACAAGCTATTAACTGGCTTTCAAAAGCAGAAGAATTATGGAATACTACCTTTGAGCAACAAGAAGGCACTTATGATACATACTTGCTCGCAGGAAAATGTCTTCGTAGAAAAACAGATCTTTCTAAAGAATCAAGTGAATCAGGCAATAAAATGTTAGAGTATTACAATAAAGCCCGCATTCTTGCTAAAGCAAAAAGCACAAAACTGTTAAGTGATGTGAATACTGAAATCAGTGATTTTGCTCGCAGAGGATATCAGTACAAAGCAGTCAGAGTTTCAGAGCTAAAACATTAAAAAGTAGATCGCTTTTTTAGAAGTGTGAACAAAGAATCAAAACTCGTGACACAAATTGTAGACACCCTCGTTTCCTCTTCTCGCACCACTATGCTTGGCCGCCTTGGCACAAAGTGGGATCCATTCAAAACACTTATTGCAGCCATTCTCAGTGCACGAGCTAGAGATGAAGTTACTGAGGTTATCGCTGAGCAATTGTTCAACAAATATCCTGATTGCAATTCTCTTGCAAACGCAAATCCGGCAGCAGTAAAAGATATCATTCATGGCATTGGTTTTTTTAATGCAAAAACAAAAAATATAATTGCAGCAGCAAAAATGATTTGCAATGAATTCAATGGCAAAGTTCCTGCAAATAGAGAACAATTAATGCTGATTCATGGTGTTGGTCGTAAAGTTGCAAATTGTGTGCTTGTGTACTCATTTGGTCAAGACGTAATTCCTGTTGATATTCACGTGCATAGGATTAGCAATAGATTAGGCTGGGTAAAAACCAAAACTCCTAAACAGACTGAAGAAAAACTCCTTCAACTGGTTCCAAAAACCCATTGGCAGCTGTTGAATGATACATTTGTTAGTCATGGAAAAACTATCTGTCTTCCACTATCTCCAAAATGCAGTGTGTGTCCTGTTAACAAATATTGCAAACGTGTTGATGTGATTAAATCCCGCTAAAAAGAAGCATTACCATCGCATCAGACATAAAAATTTTTGTCAGCTACCATAAAACTACACACGAATCTTGTGTCGTCTCATAAATACAGCAAGTTTTTTTGCAAGTTCGTGCTTAGAACGAGTTCGCACAATTGTATGGTCTTGAAGAGCTTCATGCATGTTGCGCAAAGCTGTTTTTGCGTGTTCTTTGCTATGCAAAAAAGTGTGTTTTGAGTAGCGAACACCAATACGCAGTGCTGATTTGACTTTGTCAGCAAGTGTTGGCGCATGTTCATGGAGCACGTGCTGCTCTGAGAGTAAAAGCATGCAGTTAAGCCAAAACTTATTCATGCCTTCTGCACTCTTTAATCGTGTAACATTAAATGCACGAATAGTTAACAGTGCTTTTGTTAGTGATTTTTTTTCTGCGTGAAAAAACGCACACAAGTGGCTCACAATTCGTGCTAAGCAGGCATTATCTATGCGCTTAAGAGAATATTTTAAGTCATGAAGAAGCTCAGGTTGTTCTTTGAGAAGGCTTATGTCTATTGCATGTTCTACAAAAATGTGTGCAGCAAGTTTGACTTTAAGATCAGGATAATACTGTGAAAGAATTTGTTCTGCGCGTCGTTCTTTTTTAGCAACATAGCCTGGCTCCATGATTCCATCATAAAGTTCATGACAAAGCATTCCTGTGGCAAGCGGGGCATATGCTGGATCAGCTTCTAAAAGGTATTCATAAAATGCTTTACACCTTCCATGTACAAGAGGTAGAATTCCTGCAACTTCTAAGTCTGGAAGAATACACCCAAGGAGTGCAAGATCATATGCAGTTGTATGAGGACGTAATTTAAGCTGCTGCGCCACATGACGCAGGCTTTCAATGTGAGTAAGAAAAAAAGGCATACTATACACTATTGTGTTTGGCTTTTAAGCTTTGTGGGAAAAAAATCAGCAAAAATAGTGAGGGCGTTCCTTCCGTCAAAGAAAGGAAGCCCCCTTGGTCTTGGTTGATGTTGCGCAAGTGAGTTTGTATTTAAACTTTTCTGTGCTGCAAATAATGTAACAGATACTACTAACCAGACTATGGAAAACTTTGATTAACCGATAGTAGGCTTCGGTAAAAATCTCGTTTGCGAGCTCGTCACCACTGCGCTGCACTCGCGCGCCACGTAGATTGGTGACTGCTCGCTATAGCTTTCTGGTCTTCGCTCAGTCGCTAAAACAGCAGAACACGCGAGTGCTAGAAGACGGCAGTTGCGCACATTTTCACCGAAGCCTAACAGATATCAAAAGGGTTAAATAGGAATTATTGCAAACACACTACATGCTCATACAACCTGAATCAACAAGTGATTGCGTGTACTTTACTCGTCGCAGTAATGAAAAAGGCATTATTATTGCATGGGCGCCTCGTGGTACTTGCACAAAGTGCGGTAAAGAACTGATGGCAAAACCAACTGACAGCAAAGGTAAGGTAAAGATTCGTGCGAAAGAATATGTTTGCAAAGAGTGCGGATTCACCCAAGAAAAAGAAGAATATGAAGATTCGCTGACTGCAAATGTGATTTATGACTGTCCTTCATGTGGCAAGCATGGCGAGACTCAATTGCCTTTTAAACGAAAAAAAGTTCGCATATTTGATGAAAAGGACATGAAACAAAAAACCCTTGATGTTCTGAGGTTTTCATGTGCTTCTTGCAAGCAAAATATTGATATCAGTAAAAAAATGAAGTGAATCACAAAATCTGAGAGCTGAGTTTTCTGCTGGTCCAAAAAAACAGACAGATTTATATACAAAAAAAGGTTTTGCTGGTTTAGAGGTGATTTTAATGGCAAAAGAAATGAAATGCGTATGCGGGCCCTCAAACTTTGGTTGGATGATTCTAAGCGCCTTGGTGTGTGGCGTAGGGCTTTGGCTATTGGTTGGCGGGCTTATGATGCAATGGTCAGGTGGCGCAATGTGGTGGCAGGTTGGTCTTTGGTATGCTGCAGGTGCTTTAGTCATGAGCATCAGCTGTTGTTTAAAGAAAAAAGCATGCAGTGGCTGCCCAGCACATAGCTGATTGAATTCATTTTTTATTGTTTTTTTCTTTCTTGTTCTTTGCTAATTTCAGCTGGAAACAGAGGTTAGGCAGATAATTTCTGAATCCAAAAAGTCCATGAAACATACTTTTTTAAGGAACAAACACGCGATTATTAGTTAAGGGCCTGTAGCGTAACGGCATCGCGTTCCCTTCGCAGGGGAAAGACTTCGGGTTCAAATCCCGACAGGTCCATAGTGTAAATACAAAGAAACAATCTTGAGCCACGCGGGATTTGAACACACAAAAATGAGATCATTTTTGGTGCCAGAAATCCATCGTGATTTCTGTACATCCTCCGAAACTGCGGTTTCTGGGACTTGCTCAGCTGTGCTTCTCAAGTGCAGTCACTGCGGTTCCTGCACTGCTAATTCGCAATGCTCATTCACAGGAATACTAACAGATCCATAAATACTCACCAAAGTGTGACAGCAAGCTTTTTAAACCAGACCGGATAGTAGCTGATAAGGGGTGTTGCTGAAATGAGTGTGAAAGCTGTTGTGTTTGATTTTTGGGGAACTCTTGTTGCTACAGGCACATACAGTCCTATGCGCCAGACTCATCGTTTGCTTGCTCCAGATTATGAATTTTCTGAGTTTGTACGCCTTTTTGAACAAGCATTCATGACTAAAGAATATCGCGATCAAGCAGAAGCATTTAGTGTGTGCTGCGAAGCATTTGGCATGCAACCTAGAAATTACATGATCAGCCGTTTGATTGGCATTTGGAATAAAAACAAGATTCTTGCACAATTATTTCCAGACACACTTGAAACATTAGAAGCATTAAAAAAGAAAGGTATAAAGATTGGTGTGATGTCAAACACAGACTGTTTTGGCATGGACATGCTGTTTGATCGTTTAGAGATTAAGACTTTTGTTGATGTAGTGCATTTTTCATTTAGAACTGGTATATTAAAGAATGACTCTATTGCTATTGATAGTATGCTTAGTGAGTTAGGTGTTGACAAAGATGAAACACTCTTAGTTGGTGATAGTGTTGAGTCAGATATGGCATGTGCTCAGGCTGCTGGAATAAAAGGCATTCTTGTTGATCGAAAGAACAAGCGCGAGTTTGCTCCTAAGATTGCTGACTTGCGCGATGTTGTAAAACTGCTTGAGGAGTAATAATGGATTGTGTTTTTTGCTCTATTGTGCAAAAAAAGATTCCTGCCGAGATAGTATTTGAAGATGCTGATACGCTCGCATTTCTGACTATTGAACCGGTGAATCAGGGTCATTGCTTAGTGATTCCCAAGCAGCACGTTGAAGATTTTTTTGCGATTTCTGACAGTTTGCTCGCAACACTTTTTATGAGTGGCAAACGCATTGGTAAAGCTATCATGAATGCGACAGGTGCAGATGGATTAAATGTTGAAATGAACAACAAACCTGCTGCCGGACAGTCTGTGCTTCATGCGCACCTGCACTTGATTCCCAGATTTTTGAATGATGGTTTCAGACACTGGCCACATAAAGAAGTGACTTCTAAAGAACTAAATCAGATGCGCGAAAATATTGCCGTTGCGTTGCAATGAAACGCCTTCTTATAACAGATGTGGATGGAGTGCTTTTTCATGATAAGAACGTGTGGATTGAACTACACAAAGCACTTGGCACATGGGAAGAAGGCAAAGAGCTCACAGCAAAATATCTTAAAACAGATTATGCTCGTCTTGTAAAAGAAGTGATTGGCAGATTGTGGGCAGGTAAACCAGCAAAACCTTATTTTGATTTGATTGCTTCAAGAAAATTTGTTGACGGTGCCAAAGAGTTTTTTAAGGCAGCAAAAGATAAGAGTTATGTTACTGCGGTTATTTCTTCAGGACCTTATGACTTAGGATTGAGAGCAAAATGTGAATTGGATATCGATGAAGTCTGTGCTAACAGGCTTTTGATTGAGAATGATTCTATTGTTGGAACAGAAGATATTTCATTGTGGCCTATTAAGTATGATGAAAAAGTACCTGCATTGCTTGAGTGCTGCAAAAAGCATGGAATAAAGATTGCTGATGTTACTGCAGTTTTGCATGATGACAATGATGTTGCTCTTGCAAAGTTCATTCATCAATGCAAAGGCAAAGTGATAGGGTTTATGTATGACTCACACGTTGAATTAGAAAAGCACTGCACGCATATTGTTCAGGAGAAGGATTTGAGGGTAGTGTTGCCTTTTATTTGAAAACCTCTTTTCAGCACAAAAAAGCAATTCCTTTCAACAACAATGTTTTTAAACATACGGGTGACTGAATAGATATCTTGCCGCCATAGCTCAGCCTGGTAGAGCGACGGTCTCATAATCCGTAGGTCGGGAGTTCAAATCTCCCTGGCGGCAGTTAAAAAATAAGGTTCACAAAGACTTCGCGACAGGCAGTAACTATACTCACTGACAAAAATAATTATACAATACTTGTCAGTTCGTAATAGTAAATGACCTATTCTTGTCTAAAATATTTTGTCATTTACTATAACTAAAAATTAATTTACTATCAACTTTTCTTAAGAAAAGTTTGAATTAATGGTTTATCAAGGGGGTATTAAGCTTTTTCAGGTAGTAATTCAAAGTTCTTTTTGAGGGCTTTGACTCTATTTTCATGATTATTCAAAGCCCTCTTAAGGTGCACTTCCATCAACTCTAACCATCAAGCCTGTAGAATTATACAATTTACATTCTCTGTCTGCCACAAGAACATTTTTCACAGATTCATAACCGTGTTCAGAAAATACATCTCTTGACACAACAGTCAAAGTTTCTCCTTTCTCGCACAAAATCTCATGTCCCCAACGTCTGGCTAAAGCATTTGAGATAGCGAACTCATTTCCAGTTTTGATGCAGACCCGTCCCTCTTCTTCAATACGTCCGGCAAGAAAATCTAAATCAATGCAAACATTAGATTTATTTACAGGCAGTTCTCCACTAAAAGGATTGCCAGCAAGACTCCAGGGATTTGGTTGTTCACTGAGTCTATTAACTAAATCCGAAAATTTATCAAAATTCCAGCCTCTGTTGTTGTCAAAATTAGTATTAAAATCTACAGAACCTTTTCTGATGGTGAGTGAATCGAATAAAAGATTATTGTATTCTACCTCAACAGTTTTACTTCGAGGAGTTAACAATCCAGAAAATCCTTTTGCATGAAAACCAAGACCTCCCTCTTTTGTAAAGTGCAACTCATTAATTCGTGGATGATATAGCTCAATTGATTTGCTGTATGAAGAATACCAAACACTACCCGGTCTCAAAATAAGAGCCATTTGTTCAGGATCAAAATTATCAAGCAATACCACATACAATGGAGCATCCAGCACTTTTCTTGGGGAAGCATAAACTTGCAGATACTTGCCAGAATCTGTTGTTTCTAAACCAGAAGCCTGAAACACCCCCTCCAAAGGAGCAAATTCTTTTAAAATAACTGATTTCACCACAAGTTTAGGTTTTTGTTGTTCAGGAGCAGGTGCAGTGGCTGTGCAGCCGGCAAGACCCAACAAAAGACCAACTAATGAGTTCTTCATCCCACGCATAACATTCTTGTTCAAAAGTATGTTTTAATAGGTATTGACACAAAAATCATCTGATAACAATTACTGACACAACTCAAAGAATCACATGACACTCAGCTATAGCTATGTTGCAAAGACAAAAACGAAAAATATTCAGTTAAGTATTAAAACAGCAAGAAAAACTAAACACACATGCCGTCATGGCACACACTCAAGCTGTGGTTTGTGATTGCCATGTCAGCTTGTTCATTACATTCACAATGCCGCCGTGGCATACACCCAAACTGTGGTTTGTGGTCGCCACGTCGTCACGATTGCCGCCGTGGCACAACCTGGTACTGCGCAAATCTGCTAACGCAGAGCGTAAGCCTGGAATCAGTTTGTTCCGAAAGTTTGTTCCCGCAAGGGTTTTCCGGTTCAAATCCGGACGGCGGCGTTTCTTTGTTCTCGTTTCACTCGTCCTATTGTTTTGCTTACGGATTTGAACATCCACAGAAACTGCGGTTTCTGGGACTTCCTCAGCCATTGCTTCAGAAGTGCAGTCACTGCTGTTCCTGCACCTCTTCAGTTTCGCTTCGGAGGAATCCGGACGGCGGCGTAATTTACTCAAACCACTGTGCATCATCTGTTGTGATGTGAATTTCTGTCGGCGTGCTTTTTCTGGAAGTGTTTGTTGATTTTGCAGGAGGTTGTTGTGCAGTGTTTACCTGTCCCATTTCAAGCACTCGCTTAAAGTTCTGGTTTCCACACCGCATGCAGTTGAAATAAGGCCCCCACTTGCCTTTTCTGAGTTCTAGAGGGCTTTTACAAGAGCACAGCATTTCATGCAGTTCTTGTTTTGCATGAGTGGAGCATACAGGAATTCCTTGCTTATTTTTGCATAGTGCGCGTTTATCACAAAAAGGACAGACTAATAACTGGCTTTCTCCATATTTTTTTGGAATACGCATACTTCTTCAAGAAGACAATTTGTTTATATGTTTTTGCTCAACAAATTCATAAGTTTTACTAAAAAAAGAATTAAAAAAATAAAAAATACATAAAAAAGAAACGTGATTAGAATCTTCGTTCTTTCTTTGGTTGCTTTGCAAAGCAGTCTCTGCAAAATACTGGTCTGTCAGCCTTTGGCTGGAATGGCACTTTACACTTGTTGCCACAGGTGGCGCATGTTGCGTCATACATTGGTCTATCCATTTGGTCCATTTTGTTTTCCCTCGTTCTACCCACAATTCTATTGCTAGAAGCAGGTTCTATGACTGTTTAGCCAGGGTGTATTTATAAGCATTACGCTTTCTTGTAATCGTTCAGTTTCATGAAACGACTGGGTGAGCAAGGGCTGATTTTCGCTATCGCAAAAATGCAACATCAGGTGAGCCTTCTGAGCATGACAACTGACGCAAGAGTACTGCACCAAATTCAGTTGTCATAGGACGCCTTTCGGATTCTGCAAAAAATGATGAAAGAACCCTCCTATCTGCAGTCTCAACACTGTTTCGAAGATTGCAAATTGGAAATACCTCACAAAAGGCAAACCCAATTTGCAATGAATCTCGTCGGGTTCTCACATAAAAAATAGATAATGCTCACTAAAGGCAGCCTTAACTGCGGTTTCGGAGTTTGCAACTTGCTGAACGCCAAGATTGCAACCGTCCCTCGCCCTTGCTCACCCAT
>ORJL010155518.1_pt1 | contig 10682 bp, 11 predicted proteins | sample 1779941 | NCBI WGS metagenome assembly ORJL01 (sample SAMEA104232317, study PRJEB22302) | groundwater metagenome | biome: forest; feature: aquifer; material: groundwater | place: USA | collected 2011-08-07 | depth 5.8 m | reverse complement strand
TCGCCGGAGGACAAGGCCGCGTGGCTCGCGGCCCACGACCACGAAGACACGCTGATGATCGGCGACGGTCTGAACGACTCGCTCGCGGTCGAGCGGGCCTGGTGCGCGGGCACGCCGGCGGTCGATCGCCCGTTTCTGCCCTCGCGCGCGGACTTCTTCTTCACGACGGCCGGCCTCGAGCCCGTGCGCCTCGCGCTCCACGGTGCGCGTCGGCTCGGCTGGGTCACGCGTCGCAACCTCGCGTTCGCCGTCGCCTACAACGTCGCGGCCGTGTCGGTCGCGAGCGCCGGCCTGATGACCCCGTGGCTCGCGGCGATCCTCATGCCGGCGAGCTCGCTCACGATCGTGCTCGCGACGGTTCTCGCTCTGTCGGGCGAAGCACGCCGCGCAGAGCGTGAGCGCGTGCTCTCCATCCGCTCGACTCCCGCGCTCGCCGGAGGCCCCGCATGGAGATCGTGATCCTGCTCGTCTTCGTGAGCCTCGTGCTCGCCGCGAGCGCGGTGGCCTTCTTCGTCCGCAACGTCCGCGAGCGCACGTTCGAGCACTCCGAACGCCTCGCACTCCTCCCGATGGAGGACGACGCGCCTCCCAAGAGCCCGGCCCCGCCTCCCTCACCTCGCTGAGAAAGCCACGCCATGCAGACCACTCGCATCGTCTACAACGACAAGATCGTGCGGCAGTTCGTCGCCGCCTCCGTCCTCTGGGGCCTCGTCGGGATGCTCGTCGGGGTGTTCGTCGCGCTGCAGCTCTCGATGTGGCAGCTGAACTTACCGCCACTGCTCACGTTCGGACGCCTTCGGCCGCTGCACACGAACGCGGTCATCTTCGCGTTCGTCGGCAACATGATGTTCGCCGGCGTCTACTACTCGACGCAGCGGCTGACCAAGGCGCGCTTGGCGTCGGACCTGCTCTCCACCATCCACTTCTGGGGCTGGCAGGCCATCATCGTGTCGGCCGCGCTCACGCTGCCCCTCGGCATCACGACGGGCAAGGAGTACGCGGAGCTCGAGTGGCCGATCGACATCGCGATCACGCTCGTCTGGGTCGTCTTCGCGATCAACTTCTTCTGGACGCTGAAGAACCGCAACGAGAAGCACCTCTACGTCGCGCTCTGGTTCTACATCGCGACGATCATCACGGTCGCGGTCCTGCACATCGTCAACAGCCTCGAGATCCCCGCCGGGCCGTTCAAGAGCTACTCCATCTTCGCGGGCGTGCAGGACGCGCTCGTGCAGTGGTGGTACGGGCACAACGCCGTCGCGTTCTTCCTGACGACTCCGATTCTCGGGATCATGTACTACTTCGTCCCGAAGGCGGCGAATCGCCCGGTCTTCTCGTACCGGCTGTCCATCGTCCATTTCTGGGCGCTCGTCTTCCTCTACATCTGGGCGGGCCCGCACCACCTGCTCTTCACCGCACTGCCCGACTGGGCGCAGTCGCTCGGCATGATCTTCAGCCTGATGCTCTGGGCGCCGAGCTGGGGCGGCATGGTCAACGGGCTGCTCACGCTCCGCGGCGCGTGGGACGAGCTGCGCGAAGACCCGGTGCTCAAGTTCTTCGCGGCGGGTGTCACGTTCTACGGCATGGCCACGTTCGAGGGGCCGCTGCTCTCGATCAAGAGCGTGAACGCGCTCGCGCACTACACCGACTGGATCATCGGCCACGTCCACTCGGGCGCGCTCGGATGGAACGGGCTCATGGCGGCGGGCATGTTCTACTGGCTCGTGCCGCGGCTCTTCGGCACGAAGCTCTATTCGCGTGGCGCCGCGAACGTCCACTTCTACCTCGGGACGTTCGGCATCCTGCTCTACGTCGTCGCGATGTGGGTCTCGGGCATCCGCCAGGGCCTGATGCTGCGCGAGCTGAACGAGGCAGGCGGCCTCAAGTACACGTTCCTCGAGACCGTCGATTCGGTGCAGCAGGTGATGTACTGGATGCGCGCGGCGGGCGGCACGTTCTTCCTCACGGGCATGGGGATGATGGCGTGGAACCTCTTCATGACCGCCCGTAGCGGCAAGGCGGTCGACGGCGAGGTCGAGGTCGCCGTCGAGGCGCCGACCGAGGCGCCGGTGTCGTGGGCGAAGGTGCTCTTCGGCACGCCCGTCATCCTGTCGGCCGCGGTGCTCGGGCTGCTCGCCACGCTCGCCGTTCTCGACGGCGTCGCGAGCACGTTCATGGTCGTGGTCGCGTTCGCAGTCGCGATCACCGGCATCATCGCGCTCCAGCTCACCCGCCAGCACGGCAAGCCGAGCTGGCATCGGCTGCTCGAGGGACGACCGCTCCTGTTCACCGCGCTCGCGGTCGTAGCCGTGCTCGTCGGTGGCGTCGCCGAGATCATTCCGTCGGTGGCGATGGGCGTGCAGGAGCGCAGCACGACGACGAACGTTCCATACACCGCGCTCCAGCTCGAGGGTCGCGACGTGTACCTGCAGGAGGGCTGTTACACCTGTCACTCGCAGATGGTTCGCCCCTTCGCGGCCGAGGTGGCGCGCTTCGGCGACCCGTCACGCTCCGAGGACTCGGTGTTCGACCACCCGTTCCAGTGGGGCTCGCGCCGCACCGGCCCGGACCTCGCGCGCGTGGGCACGAGGTACTCCAACCTCTGGCACTACCAGCACCTCGTGAACCCGCGCGACATCAACCCCGGGTCGATCATGCCGCCGTACGAGTCGCTCGTGGACGCGCGCGTCGATTGGTCGCGCACGAGCGGCAAGCTCTCCGCGATGCAGACGGTCGGCGTGCCGTACACCGACCAGCAGATCGCGACCGCGCCGGCCGACGGGCAGCGCGACGCGCGCGCGCTCGCCGACGACCTTCGACGTGAGGGCCGCGTGCGAGTCGATCCGGACTCCAAGATGGTCGCGCTCATTGGCTACCTGCAGCGGCTCGGGCGAAGACCGACCGAAGCCCAAGTCGCACGCGTGGAAGCAGGTGCACGATGAGAGACGCCGCACACGAATTCTTCATGCGCAGCCCCTACCTCGCGGGGCCGGTGTTCGCCCTCGTGCTGTTCGTGATCGTGTTCGCGCTCGTCGTAGCGCGCGTGTGGTCCGCCAAGAAGAGCGAGCTCGACGAGGCCGCCCGGCTCCCCCTGTCCGAAGACTCCCGGAAGGTGCCCCATGAGTGACGAGACCGAGAGAGATCCCATCCAGGGCGAGATCGTCCACCGCTACGGAGACATTCTCGAGGCGGACAACCGCTTGCCGAAGTGGTGGCTCGCGACGGTCTTCCGCGCGATCGCGTTCGCCGTCGGCTACTGGTTCTACTACCACGGCTACGAGGTCGAACCGGGAGTGCACGAGCAGTTCGCCGCCGAACAGGCCGCCGCCGCCGAGCGGTCCGGCGCCGGGATCTCGGCCGAAGCGCTCGTCGCGCTGTCGCACGATGCGGACGCAGTCGCCGAGGGTCGGGCGCTCTTCCGCACGAATTGCATCGTGTGCCACGGCGACCGCGGCGAAGGGAAGATCGGGCCGAACTTGACCGACGAGTTCTGGATCCACGGCGGCGCGCCCGAGCAGATCTATCGAACGGCGCGCGAGGGAGTCGCCGCGAAGGGAATGCCGGCGTGGGGCGGACAGCTCGGCGCGCAAGCGACGGTCGCGTTCATCCTGTCGATCCGCGACACGCACGTCGCAGGCAAGCCGCCTCAGGGCGACCGCTACGACCCGGGCGGCGCCGCTGCGGGGGGCGACCCCGCCGTTTCGGCCGCGGCCGCCGCCGCCGCCGAAGGAGCCGACGCCGGCGCTCCCGCGCCCTGACGGACGTCATGGCGCCTCCCCGCGCCGCCCGCGCCGTGCGTTCGCTCCATTGCTCCAGGCCGGGGGGGGGTTAGTTGATCACGCGCAACGCGCAACGCCTCGATGGCCACTCATCTCCCCATCTTCCAGCCGCGTAGCTCGCTCCAGACCGACGGCAGCCGCGCGACCGTGCACCCCGCCGACGTGCGCGGGCGGTTCACACGGCTGCGCTACGTGGTCTTCGTGGTGCTCATCGGGATCTACGCGGCCCTGCCCTGGATCCACATCGGCAACTTCCCGGCGGTCATGCTCGACATCGAGCATCGCCGCTTCTACCTCTTCGGCAACACGTTCAACGCGCAGGACTTCTGGCTCGTCTTCTTCCTGCTGACGGCGGCGGGCTTCGCGCTCATCGTGCTCACGACCGTGCTCGGCCGCGTATGGTGCGGGTACGCGTGCCCGCAGACGGTGTTCCTCGAAGGCGTATACCGCCGTGTGCAACGGCTCGTCGAGGGCTCGCGCGAGAAGCGGATGCGACGCGACGCCGGGCCGTGGACGCTCGACCGCATCGCGCGCAAGGCCGTCGCGCACACCGCCTACGTGCTCATCTCGCTCGTGCTCGCGCACGTGTTCCTGAGCTACTTCGTGTCGATCCCCGCGGTGTTCGCCATGGTGCGGCGCAGCCCGGGCGAGCATCCCGAGGCGTTCGCGTGGGTGATGGGCATCGCGGGAGCCCTGTACTTCAACTTCTCCTGGTTCCGCGAGCAGCTGTGCATGATCATCTGCCCATACGGCCGCCTGCAGTCGGTCATGACCGACCGCGACACGATCGTCGTCGGCTACGACACTCCCCGCGGAGAGCCGCGCACCCACGGCAAGGAGAAGAAGGAAGGCGCCGGCGATTGCGTCGACTGCGGGCGCTGCGTCGTCGTGTGCCCGACCGGCATCGACATCCGCAACGGCCTGCAGCTCGACTGCGTGGGGTGCTCGGCCTGCGTCGACGCGTGCGACGACGTGATGGACAAGCTCGGCCGCGCGCGCGGGCTGGTCCGCTACGACTCGCTCAACGGGCTCGAAGGGCAGCCGAAGCGGATGCTCCGGCCGCGGCTCTACTTCTACGCGTTCCTCGGCGCGCTCGGGCTGCTCGTCGTGGGGCTCGTCATCGGCCGCTACCATCACTTCGACGCGCGGCTGCTTCGTCTTCCGGGATCGCCATACGTGATCGACGGGGCGACGCTGCGCAACTCGTACGAGATCCACCTGGTGAACAAGGAGCCCGACACGGTGACGTTCTCGATCGATCCCATGCCCGCGCGAGGGCTCACGTTCGTCATCCCGATGCGGACGGTCCGGCTCGAGTCGCTCGGCGAGCGGAGGATCCCCGTGTTCGTGAGCACTCCGGTCGAGACGGCGCACCGCGAGACGGTCGAGATCGTGGTGCGCGCGGGCGGCGGCGGCGAGACGCAGCACGTCGAGGCACCGTTCATCGCCCCGTGACGGGCTCGGCGTGCGGCCGGCTCAGCCGGCCAGGTCGCGGCAACGGCAGCTCGGCAGCTCGGCGCGCACGAGCTCGATCGCGCGGCGCGCCTTGTCCATGAAGCTCGGCATCGAGTCGACGGCGAGGACGCGCGGGTGGCCGCACCACGCAACCGCGATCGCATCGTCGATCGCGCGCGCCTCCTCCGCGTTCTCGACGCGCAGCCCATTGCTGTGCCCGTAGCCGTGCGCCGCGTCGGGGACGCGCAGGTGAACCACGACGTCGTAGCGGGCGAGCTCGAGCTCGCGGGTCGTGCCGACCTCACGCCAGAAGGCCTCCGGGGGCCCTGGCCAGTACGCCGCACCGTCGATCGTGCCGCGATCGCAGAGCAGCACGGCCACATCGTCGGCGGCCGCGCGTATCGTCTCGAGCTCGCGCTGCACGTGGAAGATCGCCCGCTGCGCGCCTCTCTTCGCCACGTCGGACCCCTCGCGCGGGAATCCTCCGCCGAACACGATGCTAGCCGACTCTGGCACCACGACGACGTGTCTACAGAACTGACGGCGCACGAGCTCGAGCACCGCCGTCTTGCCGGCGCCGGGGCCGCCGGTGAGCACGACCGTGCGGCGCGGATGCGGCGACACTGTGCAATCGCAGGGGGTCACGCGGGCCGATCCCATAGTACGATGCGCGCATGCCCTACAAGCACGTTCTCGCGGCGACGGACTTCAGCGAGATGGGCGATCGTGCAGTGGCGCGGGCGGTGGCGATGGCACGCGACGCGCACGCGGAGCTCACGCTCCTGCACGTCATCGACGCGACGCCGGTCCCGAACCCGCTGTACGGCCACTACAGCATCGTCACCGACGAGGGCGCGGAGAAGCGCGCGATCGAGCGCGCGCAGGAGCTGCTCACCGAGCGTCTCGCTGCTGCGGGCGGTGCGCCGGCGAAGCTGCTGGTGAAGGTCGGCGACGCGACCGACGAGATCCTCGAGACGGCTCGCGAGGTCGGCGCCGATCTCATCGTGCTCGCCACACATGGCCGCCGTGGCGTGAAGCGCCTCGTGCTCGGCAGCGTGACCGAGCGCGCCGTCCGCCTCGCGACCTGCTCCGTCCTCGTCGTGCGCTGAGCGGCCTCCCAAGGCCACGCTCAATCGACGTCGAGGGCACGGCCGAGCAAGCGCAGGGCGTCGGTCGTGGTGAAGATCCCGACGACCTCGGTGCCGTCCATCACGACCACGCTGCCGAGCTTCTGGCGCTCCATCTCGCGCACCACGTCGAGGAGCAGGGCCGACGGCGGGACGCAGTAGGGCTCGGGGAACATCACCTCTTCGATCGTGACCGTCTCGGGGTCGAGGCTCGAGAGCCCCGACACGACGGCGACGTCGCGATCGCTGACGATGCCGACGAGCCGGTTGCCCTCGAGCACCGGGAGGTGACGAATCTTGTGCGCGCGCATCCGTTGCGCGGCGCTCGCGAGGCTCTGTCCCTGTCCTACGAAATGCGGGCTCTTCGTCATGTGCTCGGAGATGCGCGTCGCGCGGTTCATGTCGGATCGGACGGTGCAAGCTTCGCGCCCGTGGTGACCAGGCGCTTTTTCTGCGGGGGACAGCGCACACCGTGCGCAGGGCTCGCACGAGCGCGCAAGACGTGCGCGGGCGCCTCTGGCGACCCCGGGATCCAGTCGGCAATTCCGAGTGGCACGGCCGATGCTGCACTCGTCGCAATCGGAGCCTGACACGTGACCCCGGACGAGCTGCAGAGCCAACTGGCTCGCGAGCACGACGCGCTGCGCGCCCTCGTGATCGCGCTCGACCGGTCGGCGCAGCGCGTGTTGGCAGGGCGCGCCGAGGCGGTCACGGACCTCCGAAGGCGCGCCACCGAGCTCGTCGCGCGGCTCGCGGCGTGGCATGCGCTCGAGGACCGCGAGCTCTATCCGCTGCTCTGCGCGGGCGCCCGCGGAGGCGCGGCCCGAACCGCCCGGATGGGGGCCGAGCAGATCGCCCGCCGCACGCTGCTCGCTCACGGCATCGACGAGAGCGCGTCGACGCGCGGTGTCGTGCAGCTCGCGGTCGTGGCGCAGCACGTGGTCGACGACGTGAGCGGGGCCCTCGCGCTGCGCGAGCGCGAGGTCTTCCCGAGGCTCCGGAGCGCTTGACCGACCTCCTGGCGTACACTCCGCGGCAGATGCCAGCGACCGCCGCAGAGCCCGACCGCATCATCGTCGTCGACGACAACGAAGCGCTCCGCGACAACATCTGCGAGATCCTCGAGGAACGGGGCGCGCAGGTCCACACGTTCGCGAACGCGCGCCAGGCGATGGAGTTCGCGCGGCAGAGCTCGTTCGATCTGGCGCTCGTCGACGTGCAGCTCCCGGATGGGAGCGGGGTCGCCTTGATCCCGGCGCTCAAGGAGGTGGAGCCGCACTGCGCGGTGATCCTCGTCACCGGCAACGCGACGATCGACACGGCCATTGCCGCCGTCGGGCTCGGTGCGTTCGCCTACGTCCAGAAGCCGTTCGCCGTGGCCGATCTCGTCACGAGGTCCACGCAGGCGCTCGACCAAGTGAAGCTGCTCCGGGAGCGAGCCGCTCTCACGCGCGAGCTCGCTCGCTCGGAGGCGCTCTACCGCGGCATCTTCGACACGTCGAAGGCGCTCATCTTCGGCCTCGACGCGCTCGGGCGCGTCCGCATGATGAACACGGAGGCCGAGTACGTCTCGGGGATCGACGACGACGGGGCCCGCGGGCGGGACTTCGCGGAGCTCGTGACGTTCGAGGGCGGCGCTGCCGCGGTCGCGGGCGTCATCCGACGCGCGACCGAGGGCGAGCGCGTCGAGATCGAGACGACCCTCACGAGCGGCGACGGGCAGAAGAGGCGGGGTGAGGGGAGCGTTTCGCCGCGCGGGGTGCCGCGCGGCCCGGAAGAGATCGTCCTCGGCGTGGGCATCGACGTGACCGAGCGCCGCGAAGCCGAGCGCCGCGCGATGCAGAACGAGGCGCTCGCCGCGATGGGCGCGCTGACGCTCGGCCTCGCCCACGAGATCCGGAACCCGCTCAACGCCGCCACGCTCCAGCTCGAGCTGCTCGGGCGCGCCGGCGCGAAGCTCGTCGAGCCCCCGGCGCGCGAGGCAGTCGGCAAGGGCGTGCGCATCGTCAAGGCCGAGCTCGGCCGCCTCGAGCGCATGCTGAGCGAGTTCCTGTACCTTGCCCGCCCCCGCGGGCTCGAGAGCGTGCCGTTCGTGCTGGCGCACGTGCTGCGCGACGTCGCCGAGCTCGAGGAGCCTCTGGCCACGGAGATCGGCGTCGACATCCGCGTCGAATCGCCCGACGACTCCCTCTCGGCGCGCGGCGATCGCGAGAAGATGAAGCAGCTTCTCATCAACCTCGTGGTGAACGCGCTCGATGCGCTCCGTGGCCCCGACGCGACCGGGAGAGGCGGCACGATCACGCTCGGCTCGCGTGCCCTCGACCGAAGCACGGTCGAGGTCAGCGTCGAGGACACCGGCCCCGGCATCCCCGCGGCGGTCCTGCACACGATCTTCGAGCCGTTCGTCACGACCAAGAAGGCGGGCACCGGTCTCGGCCTGCCGATCGCGAAGCGGATCGTCGAGCAGCACGGCGGAACGATCACGCTCGAGTCCCCGGAGACCGGGGGCACGACGGCCCGCATCACGCTTCCGCGCGCCTAAATTTAGACGTCACGGCTCGTCGGGGTCGGAGCCGGCCTCTTCTTCCGTGAGGTGCCCCCACTGCTTGAGGCGGTACTGGACGGTGCGACGGCTGATGTCGAGCATCTGAGCAGCCTTCGACGTCGAGCCGCCCGCGGCCTCGAGCGCCTGCGTGATCGCGATGCGCTCGATCTCGGCGAGCGTGAGCCCGGGCACGAGCAGCCGCATGTCGTTCGACGGGCCGGAGTGCGTGCCGCCTGGCAGGTGCTCGTCCGTGAGCTCCGTGCCCTCGGTCATCACGATCGCACGCTCGATCGCGTTCTCGAGCTCGCGCACGTTGCCGGGCCAGGGATACGCGAGGAGCGCCCGCAGCGCGTCCTCGGTGAACCCACGAACGGGCTTGTCGTTCTCCAGGGCGAATCGGCGCAGGAAGTGCTGCGCGAGGAGCAGCACGTCGGTGCGGCGCGCCCGGAGCGGCGGCACGCCGAGAGCCACGACGTTCAGCCGGTAGAACAGATCCTCGCGAAACGCCCCGTCCTTCACGCGCTGCTCGAGGTCGCGATTGGTGGCGGTCACGATGCGCACGTCGACGCGGAGCGTCTCGTTGCCGCCGACGCGCTCGAACTCGCGCTCCTGGAGAAACCGGAGCAGCTTCACCTGCAGCGGCATCGGGATCTCGCTCACTTCGTCGAGAAAGAGCGTCCCTCCGTCGGCCTGCCGGAAGCGCCCCTCGCGTCGCGCAACCGCGCCCGTGAACGCGCCCTTCTCGTGGCCGAAGAGCTCGGACTCGAGCAGCGTCTCGGCGAGCGCCGCGCAGTTGAGCCGCACGAACGGCTTGTCCTTGCGGGGGGAGTTCTGGTGGATCGCGGCGGCGATGAGCTCCTTGCCCGTGCCGCTCTCGCCCTGGATCAGCACGGTCGCGCGGGTGGGCGCGACCTGCGCGACCGTCTTCATGAGCCGCTGCATCGACGGGTGCTCGCCGACGATGCGGTCGAACGCGAGGCGCTTGTCGAGCCGCTCGCGCAGCGACGCGGCCTCGGCCGAGAGGCGACCTTTCTCGAGCGCGCGCGCGACGACCGCGACGAGCGTGTCGAGGTCGAGCGGCTTGGTGAGGTAGTTCTCCGCGCCGCGCTTCACGGCGACGACGGCGTTGTTGATGGTGCCGAACGCCGTCATCACCACGAACGCGGCGTACGGCGCGACCGCGCGGCCCTTCTCGAGCAGCTCGAGCCCGTCCATGCCCGGCATCTTGAGGTCGGTGAGCACGACCTCGGGCTCGAACTGCTCCATGATGGCGAGCGCCTTGAAACCGTCGGACGCCGTGGCGGTGTCGTAGCCCTCCTGCTGGAGTAGCTCGGCAAGCGCGGAAAGGGCGTTCGGCTCGTCGTCGACGACGAGCACGCGCCCTCTCGGTGCCTCCGCCGAGGTCGAGCCTTCAGCCATCGCCGCGGATCATGCCACGAGATCGAGCAACGCGTTGCGCAGCTTCTTCTGAGCTCGCGTCTCGAGCTGGCGGACACGCTCGCGCGACAGGCCGAGCGACGAGCCGAGGACGGCGAGCGTGGCGCCGTCGTCCTCGAGGATGCGGCGCTGGACGATCTCGCGCTCGCGCGCATCGAGCGTGCGCAGCGCGTTGAGAACGGCCGCCGTATTGCGCTCGCGCGCTTCGGAGTCCGCGGCGAGATCTTCGGGCGACGGCGAACGGTCGACGACCTCGTGTCCCACGCCGTCGCCGACCGGGCCGAGCGGCACGTCCCGGCCGCCGAGCGCGCCTTCCATCATGCGCACGTCCTCGGTGGG
>ORJL010761347.1_pt1 | contig 10683 bp, 10 predicted proteins | sample 1779941 | NCBI WGS metagenome assembly ORJL01 (sample SAMEA104232317, study PRJEB22302) | groundwater metagenome | biome: forest; feature: aquifer; material: groundwater | place: USA | collected 2011-08-07 | depth 5.8 m | reverse complement strand
GTTATTAGTGATGAAGCGGGTGGAGCGTTTATTACGTGGTATGATAATCGCGCAGGCGATTATGACATCTACATTCAGCGCGTTGAGGTAGGTGGCGGATTGATCGGCATTGCAGGTGGTGTTGCTGTTTGTACATCAGGCACCGATCAAACGAACCCTGATATCTGCACCGATGGTGCAGGTGGTGCAATTGTCGTATGGCAGGATTTCCGAAGCACAACAGATATTGATATCTGGGTACAACGAATGAGTCCTTCAGTTTCAATAGCTTGGGGTGTAGATGGCGTTGTTATGAACAATAATGTAGCTTATGACCAAGTCAATCCAAAGATCGTCAGTGACGGAGCGGGCGGCGGATTGATGACATGGGAAGATTTCCGCACAGGTGTAACTTCCGATATTTATGCACAGCGTGTGGACGTAACAGGTGTAGTTGCAACAGGCTGGAATGTTAATGGTGTAGCTATTTCTGTCTCGGCAGGGAACCAGTCTAATCCTGTACTTATTAGCGACAGTAATCATGGCGCTATTATAGCGTGGGCAGACAAACGCGAAGGAGTCACAAACGGGAATACATACGATATTTATGCATCACATATCACAGGAGACTTTGCGCTTCAAGGATCACCGAACGGTAGTCCAATCTGCACTGTGGATAGTACTCAAATTAATACGACAGCAGTAAGTGACGGCAATGGCGGCGCTATTATTGCATGGCAGGACAAACGTGTAGGTAATTTTGATATTTACAATTCACAAGTCTTTATCAATGCTCAAGCTAATAGTCTATTTGTGAGAATATGGGAAGATGCTGATGGTTATGTTACAACGACCTCCGATCAAACATTAAAAGCATGGGGTTTGAAAGCAACGGTAGGATCATTAAACGGACCAACCGTGTTTAGTGGTGGTTCTGCTTCCGGAAGCGGTAATTCGCAACTAACAGATGCGACATATTATGTCACTCTTGGTGATAGTGCCCCATGGGTGAGTCTTGGATACAAAATAGGTGGAGTTTTTGTTAATGGTTCAGCAGGAAGTTTTACGACACACATATCTCTTGCAGGCGGAGAATCCGATACAATAGATTTCTACCAAGCGCCCCCGGTATACAGTAATAGTTATCGTGCATTTAACCCGGATTCCATTGCTCTTGAAAAAGATAACATGGGTAAGGTGGGCAAATCCGTGCCAAAGAAAGCAGATAAAGTTCAATTTTCGTTTAGTGTTACAGTTCCTTCGAACGGGTTAAATGGGCTTCATCTTGAATTCGGCGTTCCTATACTTCCATCGTATGATTTTGGTTCTGATTCAGCTTCAACGAAAACGGAAGTGTGGTTATCGAAATTGTCAAAGTGGAACTTGACGTTTACTCATTCGATGACTTCGGGGACTGTCATTACCGTGCATGGTTATGGCAGTAAAGGTTTATTACAAAAAGTAACATCGTATTGGTGGACTATGGCTGGCGTGAGAGTTGGTAATAAAATAACTAACCCGCCTATGGCTACTAATATTTTGAAGCTACCAATGCCAAATCGTATCAATGCATTAGAAAATACTTACTTGCAAGGTGGCTTTTCTACTACGCAAGGTATGGTGTTAGGTGTTATTCAGACGAATAGAGACAGTATCAAGAAATATGGATGGGCATATCTTAAAACATCAGGAAATGCGTTAAGTACATTAAGCGCAACAAAGATGGGTCTTGTAAACCTACACGATGGTACGGCAAAGGGATTTGATAAAAAACTCAACGGTCTCAATATTATTGGCAAGCAAGTTGTTTTTTCGCCGACTGTACAAGATAATATCCTGTTTGCTAATCTCCTTGCATTAAAATTCAGTATTGCGGCATCAATAACGGGTACAACACCGGCAGGTTTTGGCAATTTAATCCTTGCTGATCCGGTCGCTAATGTATTAAACGGACTGACCTTACGACAAATTGCCGCGAAGGCAGATACGATGATGACAGGATATCCTAATCGCACATTTGAAACTGCGGATTCGTACCTGAATCTTAGTCGTACGATCCGCACCATCCTCGATGCATTTGAAGGCGTTATAGATACAAATAGTTTTGCGGGAAATCTTTCTTTGAAAGGCACACATCCCCTCATTGATTGTCCTATTCTCAAAGCTAATCCGTCTGCAATTCAAGATGTAGAAATACCAATTGAGTCCTCAGAAATTGTACCGGATAATTATGAGTTATATCAAAATTATCCTAATCCATTCAATCCGACGACAAGTATTCAGTTTAATTTACCATTCACTTCGGTTGTAACGATGAAGATTTACAATGTTCTGGGTCAAGAAGTAGCAATGTTATTAAATCATGAACAGATGAGCGTTGGAATGCAGGCAGTACAATTTAATGCTTCAAACTATACATCAGGCGTGTATCTTTATCGGATCACAGCACAATCAATAAACGATGATGGAATAGCAAATAGCTTCACTTCTATCAAGAAGATGGTTTTGATGAAATAGTGTCAAAAAAACAATTGCTTCGTTGCCAATGTCTTTTGCGGGTCGTTGGCAATGAAGCGATTATATTTCGATGAATTTACCATATGTAATTTCAGCAACAACAAAGTAATTTGATTTAACAGTATAAGGAAATCTCTATGAAAATCTTTACTACATATAAAAAAATACAATTTGGCAGATGGCCGCGTGTTCCGCCCTTAGTTTTAAGTGCATGGAATTTCTTGGCGGTTCTTGTATTAACTACATCACTTGCCATTTCACAATGGTCAAGTGACCCCGGGGTCAATAACATTATTAGTAACGATTCAAGCGAACAAGTCAATGCAACAAGTATCAGTGATGGAAGCGGTGGCGCCATTATAACATGGCAGGATTTGAGAAGTGGCACGTATGATATTTACGCTCAACGTGTGGATTCAAGAGGAAATGTGCAATGGACTTCAAACGGCGTGGTAATCTGTTCAGCAGATAGCGATCAGGTGAATGCACAAATTATCAGCGATGGTAGCGGTGGTGCAATTATTTCGTGGGAAGATAAACGGAATGGAAGCTATGATATTTACGCACAACGAGTGAACTCCAGTGGTGCGCTTTTATGGAGCCCTTCAACAGGTGACTCTGTATGTGTTGTGGTATTTGATCAAACCAATCTTGCTATGGTAAGTGACGGAAATGGCGGAGCCTTACTTGCATGGGAAGATTACAGGAGCAACGCCGGTCCCGGTCTTGCTGATATTTACACACAGAAAATTAATGCTACAGGAGTAGCACAGTGGGATGCGAACGGTATTGGTGTTTGTACACAAGCCGCTGCTCAACATGGTCCCAAAATTATTAGTGATGGAAGCGGCGGAGCAATTCTTACCTGGTATGATCAACGAGCAGGAGATTATGATATTTATGCACAGCGCGTAACTATAATTGGTGGATTGATTGGTATTGCCGATGGAGTTGCAGTTTGCACTTCGGGAACTGACCAAACGAATCCTGATATTTGCAGTGATGGCGTAGACGGGGCAATTATTGTTTGGCAGGATTTTAGGAGCACAACTTCAATTGATATTTGGGTGCAGAGGATGAGTCCGTCTGTTTCGATTATATGGCCCACGAATGGTGTTGTGATGAACAACAATGTGGCATACGATCAAATCAACCCCAAAATAGTCAGCGACGGAACAAGTGGAGCTTTAATGACATGGGAAGATTTTCGCACAGGAACAACTTCAGATATTTATGCACAACGTGTTGATGTGACAGGTGTGGTAGCAACAGGGTGGAATGTCAATGGTGTAGCAATATGTGTATCAGCGGGTAATCAGTATCAGGTAAACATCGTAAGTGATAGCAGTAATGGAGCAATCCTAACCTGGGTGGACAATCGTGATAGCGCAACAAACGGTGGGGTGTCGGATGTATATGCCTCACGTATCACGGGAGCTTTTGCTTTACCATGGTCTGCAGATGGAGTGCCAATAAGTATAGCAGATAGTACACAAACTCATCCGACAATTACCAGTGACGGAAGCGGTGGAGCTATTATTGCATGGCAGGATAAACGTAGTGGGAATTATGATATCTATGCTTCACAAGTATCCGGGACAGGTGTCACCTCAATAGGTAATGACGGAATAGAACCAACAGGGTTCAATCTTGCTCAAAATTATCCGAATCCATTTAACCCAACGACGAAGATTGAATATAGCATTGAGAAAGCCGGGATGGTTTCTTTGAAGGTATATAATGTATTAGGTCTTGAGGTAGCAACTCTTGTTGATGGGCATCAGGAAGCCGGTGGACATGCTATTAGTTTCGGAACTCGCGATGGAAACTTGAACCTTTCAAGCGGTGTATATTACTATCGACTGGAAGCGGGCTTTTTCATTTCTACAAAGAAGTTAATTTTTATAAAGTAATTCTCAAGAAGTATTATCCAGAAGAATTTTAAAACAGAAAGTGTCATTATCATGAAACATTTTTATCTCACAATCATAATATTTTGCTTGTTACTCTCAGTTCAGCAATCCAATGCTCAACAATACACATTCGGACTTGGGTTTATCGTAGGAGAGCCAACCGGTATTAGTGCAAAACTATGGACAACGCCAACAACAGCATTTGATTTTGGTCTTGGTTTATCTTTAGGAACCGACAGAATCAGCAACTATGATGGGATTTACAACGGAGGGACGCGATTACATTTTCATATGGATCATCTCTGGCATTCATTAGATGCAATCAGTGCGGGCGAACGGTTCCCATTATACTATGGTATTGGTGGTCGCATAAATACAGGGGCAGGTTATAACAGTTCTCTTGCAATCCGCGGTGTTGTAGGTGTTGCCTGGATGCCAATTGAAACACCTATAGATTTATTCCTCGAGCTTGTTCCATCTCTTCAAGTAACATCTTCTACAGGACTGACAGTAGATGCAGGCATTGGGATGCGCTATTATTTTTAAATATCGATTTACCTCAAAAGATATAGACCATTTTTCATCCTGTTGGGTGATTGATTCTCGTTCTAAAATAGTTGTATCTTAATATTAGTGGTTTTGCAGACTGCCGGAGTTTGATTGCACAACCACTACTTTTCAAAAATATTAAATATTCTAAAGAGGGTTTTAATGAATAAAGCATTTGCCGTAGCACTTCTTGCCGGAGGGATAGTATTGATCATCTTTGGTGTGGATGCTCACAATTCAACAAGTTCTGATGTTTCCATATTTTTTACCGGTGTAGCAACCGATAAATCAATTTGGCTTATCGTAGGTGGAGTTGTTGCTACGATGGCAGGACTTGTCGGGTTAACGCGTGGACGAAAGATTGTTTGAGATAAAGCAATACACCTCATCTTGTTGAATTTGGGGAAAAGATAAGTAGTACGATTCCTTTAATGAACTGAAAAACTCAGTTCATTTCGAGAGGATGGATAATTTTAACGGAGAAACTGTATGCGTAAATTATTTTTATTGGTCGCCATAGTATTCGTGACATGTTCACTACATGCACAATTACATATTAATTTAAACTTCAATGTGGAAAGTCAGCCGGTCTGGGGTCCAACGGGCTATGATCATGTTGAGTATTATTACTTCCCTGATATTGAAGCGTATTACAATGTTCCCAAACACATGTTTTATTACAGTTATCAGGGACGTTGGATTGAACGAGCACAACTGCCATCACGTTATCATAGTTTCGATTTTTATAATTCTTATAAAGTGGTAGTGAATGATCGAGAACCATACCGAAATCATAAAAAATATAGAAACCAGTATTTCTCTTATAAGGGTCGTCATGATCAACAACCGATCCGCGATAGCCGTGATGCGAAGTACTTTGTTAACAAAAACCATCCTAAACATACTACCTGGTTGCAACAACAAAAGAATGATAATGGTCATGGACGAGGTAACGGCAACTATAACGATAATAGTAATGATAACAGGAATCGTAAGAGCGGGGGCAAGGGAAATAGTAACAAACCTGATAAAAGCAATCGTCAAGATAAACATAATAAAAAAGACAAACGATAATGGCGCAGAATGTATGTACCCTCAATCTTTTGGGTAAAGAGAATAGAAAGACTTCCACACCTTCTTATTTTGAGCCTGATTGTGAGAGAACACATGAAATAATGATGGAGAATATCAATGAACAAGATTAGAATATTACTTATTGAGGATAATCGCCTACTCCGGGATGGTATTGCCGGGATGTTGAAACATCACCGCGATATTAAAGTCGTTGCCGCATCGGGAAACGGAGAAAGTACCATCCTCAAAATCCACGAATTGAAACCTAATATTATCCTGCTGGATTTGGGACTACGTAGCCAAAACAGTTTACAGGTAGTGGAACTTGTGACACATGAGTTTCCGCAAGCCAAAGTGATTGTTATGGATCTTGCTCCTGCACAGGGAGATGTTTTGCAATTTGTTAGAGCGGGCGCTTCAGGTTTTATCCTGAAAGATGCATCACCCGACGATTTTCTTACTACAATACGTTCTGTTGCGGAAGGGGAGAAGGTCCTTCCACCAATCTTGAGTGGATCGCTCTTTACACAAATTATTGCAAATGCTGTATCCGGTGGAAGAAAAAATTTGAGTAAAGCAATTCGGATGACAAAACGAGAACTGGAAATTATTGGGTTAGTCAGCGATGGGTTTAGCAATAAGGAAATCAGCCATAAGCTTCGCATTGCAACGTATACAGTAAAAAGCCATGTTCATAATATTATGGAAAAACTTGCTCTCCACACTCGATTGGAAGTTGCCAGTTATGCCTACACCGATGGTACCCTTGCGAATGAGGTTATCAAGCGAATCTCATTGATTCACCATTAGTTTTTAATTTAAATTGCTCCTGCTGAGGCTTTGGAGACATTACTATCCCCACCTATTTTTTTAACTAAAATTTCCTTTTTTTTTATATTTTTGTTGTTTTTTTTTTTTTTTTTGGAAAATTCATCAAAATCACATCCTCAAACTGCCCATTTCTTTTAAAATCAATTAAAAAGCTTGTTTCAGGCTCTCAGAAAAGTTGTATAATTTCAAAGGAATACTTACCTTTATCGTGAGTTTCTTGTCCATGCATTCATCTCAATACCATCCGGTGGACGTAACCTTGCTTTCAAGGACGTAATCTAATTCAATGAAAAAAATACACTTATTACTTATTGAAGATAATCGACTTCTTCGCGATGGTATAACTGCATTTCTTAAAATGCATGATGATATCCGTGTTGATGCTATGCTTGGTTCGATTGAGAGCATCATGCAAAAACTAAGATCTTTAAAGCCCGATGTGGTACTTTTAGACCTTGGGTTGCGAAGTCAAAATAGTTTGCACCTTGTGAAAACTGCTAAGATTAATTTTCCCGAGGTCAAGATCATTGCGATGGACCTTATTCCTACTCAGGAAGATGTTTTAGATTTTGTCAAAGCCGGAGTATCGGGGTTTATCCTTAAAGATGCAACCATTGATGATTTCTTGAAAACAATTCGGGCGGTAGCTCAAGGAACCAATGTATTACCTACACTCCTTACCCATTCCTTATTTACACAAATAGTTGAACACGCCATTAATGGTGGAGGAACTGCCTCATCAAAATTAATGGAATCAGTTCGCATGACAAGAAGAGAACGTGAAGTGGTTGGGTTAATTTCCGAAGGCTTGAGCAATAAGGAAATAGCGGTGAAACTTCATCTTTCTACCTATACAATAAAAAGCCACGTTCACAATATTCTTGAGAAATTAGCTCTTCATACTCGCGTGCAAATCGCCAAGTATGCTCACACGACACAAAATTTTCAAGATGTAGCAAATACCATTTCATTGCTCGAAGAGTAGTCGTTTATAGCGATATTTTTCTCTACGTTTTTCCCTTCATCCTCTTTCTCATCCTCTTTTCATCCCTTTGGACTATTGTCTGAGTTCATGCTTATTTCTATACTATATTTGTAGTATATAATTTTTAGTTTGTAAGCCCCTCTATGGTTGCATAGCTTTGCATCGAGATGGAAATTGACATCAAGCAAACTTAGTAATCACTGATTTAGTTATGAAATAACACAATTAACTTTGGTGTAAGAATATCATGAAGAAAAAAATAGTGCCAACGCGACGTTACGTCCTGCCTAAATCACCCACGAGCATTCAAGGGTTGGATGAAATTACAGGTGGTGGATTACCAAAGGGAAGACCTACCCTTGTATGCGGCAGTGCGGGATGCGGAAAAACCCTTTTTGGTATGGAGTTTATCGTTCATGGGGCAATGATGTATAATGAACCGGGCGTTTTTATGTCGTTCGAGGAAACAGAGAAAGAACTGACTGCGAACGTTGCTTCACTGGGGTTTGATTTGGACACACTTGTTGAATCCAAAAAGGTTTGGCTTGAACATATCCATGTGGAACGTTTTGAAATAGAACAAAGCGGCGAATACGATTTGGAAGGGTTGTTCGTCAGAATCCATCATGCAATCGAAAGTATAGGTGCAAAACGTATTGTACTGGATACCATTGAATCGCTTTTTTCAGGGCTACCGAATCCGCAAATACTGCGTGCTGAATTGAGGCGTTTATTACAATGGTTGAAAAAAAGAGGTGTAACAACAATCATTACAGCAGAACGTGGCGATGGCACATTAACACGTCAAGGATTGGAAGAATACGTTTCCGATTGTGTTATCCTGCTCGATCATCGAGTAAATGACCAAGCATCAATACGAAGATTGCGAATTGTTAAGTATCGTGGTTCAACGCACGGCACGAATGAGTATCCATTTCTTATTGATGAAAGTGGTTTCTCGGTTTTACCTGTCACATCGTTGGGATTAAATTATTCATCATCCGAAAAAAGAGTATCGACAGGTATTCCTCGTTTAGATACAATGCTCTCCGGGAAGGGATTCTTTCGCGGAAGTACTGTGCTTGTTTCAGGGACTGCCGGTACAGGTAAGACGAGCATAGCCGCACAATTTGTTGAAGCGTCATGTAAAAGAGGTGAACGGGTACTTTATTTTACGTTTGAAGAATCCTCAAGTCAACTAATACGAAATATGCGATCAATAGGAATACAATTAGAATCATGGACGAAAAAAGGGGTGCTTCAATTTCATGCAACGCGTCCCACACTCTACGGCTTGGAAACCCACTTAACCACAAGTATAAATTTAATCAATAAATTTGAACCGTCAATCGTAATCCTGGATCCAATTAACGCATTTGTAATGGGTGATAATCAAACCGAAGTCAAAACAATGTTATTGCGTCTCGTCGATTTCTTAAAGATGAAAAAGATTACGGCATTTTTCACAAGTCTCACCTCTGCGAGCGAAGCGATGGAAGATACCGATGTGTATATCTCATCGTTGATAGATACGTGGTTGTTGCTTCGTGATATTGAAATCGGAGGAGAACGGAACAGAGGGCTGTATGTGCTTAAATCTCGCGGTATGGCACATTCTAATCAGATACGCGAGTTTAAACTTACAAACCACGGAATAGAATTAGTTGATGTGTATGTAGGCGCAGATAGTGTACTGACAGGTTCGGCACGATTATCACAAGAGGCGAAGGATGAAGCGGAGCAGTTATTGCGTAAACAACAAATAGGGCTTAAACAATTTGAATTAGAACGTAGACGTGAATCAATGGAAGCACAGATCGTTATACTGCGATCTCAGTATGAATCGGAAGAATCGGAAGCGCTTAAAGTTATCGGAATTGAAAAAGCAAGGAATGATCGGTTTGCACACGACAAGGAAAAAATGGCTAAGAGTCGAAAAGGTGATATTAAGACAAAACACGTAGCATAATTACGCATACCAAAATACATAAAGAATTCAAGTGAAAATAAAAACTGAAAAATCGAAACCAAGTAAACAAAAGTCCAATTTGATAAACGCAAAAAAGGGTAAATGGGACTTCTGCCTCTTTGTTGCCGGACAAAATCAAAAATCTGTGACTGCGTTTAATAATCTTACAATAATTTGCAATACACAATTGATGGGCATGTATAATATTAAAGTAATAGATATTCTAAGCCATCCACATCTTGCCCGTGCCCACCAAATCCTGGCGGTACCGACATTGATTCGTAAATCACCGCTTCCTGTAAGGAATATCATTGGAGATCTATCTAACACAGAACGAGTATTATTGGGGTTAGACATATTTACGACATCGGGTGTAATGTAATCGCATCTATCACACGATATGTCGGTCATATTTTCTCAACCGATAATGATAAAAGCATCAAGATGAAGATAAGTGTAATTCTAATAAATAAAGGGTGGTTCTAAAAACCCTTTACGCTCGGTTCTGCGTCCTCGCAGAACCACAAATTAAATAGGATTGAGCACCCTGCGAGGACGCAGAGTGGAGCATGGGTAGTTTTTAGAACCACCCTACATTGTAAAATATAAGGAACACTATCATGAGCAAAAGTCAAAATACCAAAAAAGATTCAAAGAAAAAGCCATTGAAAACAATGGCTGAAAAAAAAGCGGAGAAAAGAGATAAGAAAAACGAAAAAACTCCGTTAGAAATTATTGCAAAGTAAATTGAAGTGATCGCTGATAAAAGGGGGTGCATTGAACCACAGGAGTTGCTCTCAATTCTGTAATCCTTTTATCATCCCCTTTTCATCCTTTAGGATGATTGAAAACTTTCCTTAGAGTAG
>ORJL010033608.1_pt1 | contig 10685 bp, 9 predicted proteins | sample 1779941 | NCBI WGS metagenome assembly ORJL01 (sample SAMEA104232317, study PRJEB22302) | groundwater metagenome | biome: forest; feature: aquifer; material: groundwater | place: USA | collected 2011-08-07 | depth 5.8 m | reverse complement strand
GGCGGACGACCTCCTCCTTATAGGGCACCGTTAGGTGGGTGCGGAAGACGGCCTCGCCCACCACCAGGAAGCGGGCTTGCGGGTAGCGCTCCACCACGCGCCCCGCCGCCTGGACGAACTCCTTCTGCCCCTTCCACTGGATGATCTGGCCGACCAGGGCGACCACTGGATAGGCCTCGGCGAGTCCCAGAGCTTCGCGTGCCTGCGCCGCTGACACCGGGTCGGGAGCGAAGCGCCCCAGGTCCACCCCATCGTAGACGACGACCGTCTTGCGGCGCAGGTCGTCCGAGGTGGCGAAGCGGGCAGCGACGGCTTGGGAGATGCAGATGACCCGGTCGGCGGCCAGGGCGGCCAGCCTGCGCACAACGCGACTGCGCAGCCCCCCGGGCAGGAGATCCCGTACGTGCCAAACCAAGGGGGTGTGGGTGCGACGTGCCGCCAGGGCCGCCGCCAGGCCGGCGCGGACCGAGTTGGCATGGATCAAGCGGATCCCACGCCGCCTGATCAGCGCTGCCAGACGGGACGAGAGAAGGGCGGTGCTGAGCAGCCACTGGGCCACCCTAACCGGGCCGTCGCGGAAGGTCACGGTGGGCAGGCTCAGCTCTTCTACCGGCACATCCAGGGCTTGAGCGAGCTCGACCAGGGGTCCATCGCGGGGACAGGCCAGGACCGGGGCGTAGCACGCCGGATCGAGGCGCTCCAGGAGCCCGAGCAGGCACCCCTGGGCGCCGCTGAAGCGGGCCGTGTGGTCGAGATAGAGAATGGGGACCGGGCTATGGAGCAGCGCGGGCCCTCATCCTCGTCCTCTGCTCTCTCAGGAATCGCCCCGAAAAGGATTGCGCACGACGGTGCCATCGTACGACTGCCCGTGGTTGAGGTCTTCGGACCAGAGGATGGAGGCGCCGGCTTTGATCGCAGCGGTCAGAACCATGGCATCCCAGAACGACACCCGCCAGAGGAGCGAGCGGTCGATGGCGGCCAGCACGTCCGAGTGGACGGGCGCCACCACCTGCCAGATGGCCAGATCGGCGACGACGGCCCTGGCTTCGCGAGCGGTTAGGGGTTGGCCCACCTTCCTGGTGATGGTAACAAAGAACTCCTGCAGGACCTGGATGCTCACCACACCGGTGCGCGCCTCTGTGAGCCGGCGCAGGAGCCCTCGTGCCGCGTCGCGCTTGGCGTCAGCCCCTACATCATACGCGTAAACCACGATGTTCGCGTCACAGAACTCGCTCATGAAGCTCCTCGCGAGTCCACGTGGCCTTACCCCCGGTACCCAGGTCGTAGCCGGTTTCGAGCCGGCGCAGCATGCGTTCGCGGGCCTCGGCGTAGCCATGGGGGGCATGGACCTGCTCCTCCAGGAGCATGGCCACGAAGCGCGAAAGGGACATGCCCTGGTCGACGGCGAGATGCCTCGCTTCGCGAAGTAGGTCGCGGGGAACAGAGATCGTCACGGTAGCGCGATCACTCACGGCACCAACCCTTCCCGATGTGATTTCAGTAATTCATTGTAGCACAGTCTAACAGGCCAGCTCGCTGTAGATATGCTCGTAGCGGTCGGCGCTGGCCTCGAGGGAATAGGCCTGGACGTGGCGCAGCCCCTTCTCAGCCAGTTCGGCACGCAGGGGGGCGTCGGTCAGCAGGCGGGCCAGTGCACTACCCAGGGCCTTCTCGTCCGCCAAGAGGCCGACCCGCCCGCCGTCGAGGAGCTCCCGAGCCCCTGGATTGGGAGTGGACACGACGGGAGTCCCGCAGGCCATGGCCTCCAGGTAGGGCAGGCCAAAGCCCTCGTAGGCGCTGGCCGAGGCATAGATCCAGGCAGAGCGGTAAAGGTCCACCAGCCGGTCGGTGCCGACCTTGCCGAGCCAGCGGAGGCCGGGTCCCTCCACCGGCTCGGGGACGACCAGCCAGAGCTCAGCCTCGGGGACCTGGGACCGCACCTGCTCGGTGAAGATCTGGGCCAGGCGGCGCCCCTGCTTGCGGCCCGCCATCATACCGACGAAGAGGACCGAGGGGACGACGGACCGGGATCCGCCGGGGCTGAAGCGGGACAGGGCCACCCCGCAGGGAACCACCTCGCGTACGAAGGGGAGGTGGCGGCAGGTGGCGTGGGAGATGGCCACTGATCGCCGGGCCAGAGCTCCGCTCACGAACTCGAAGGGGTAGAAGAGGGCTTGGACGAGAGCCCGCCGCCAGGACGTGGCGCTGAGCGCTTCGCCCAGGGCGGAGCCGTAGAAGGTTCGCAGGCAGGGACGCCTGCGCCACCAAAGGAGGAAGTCGTCTCCATGCAGGTGCAGCACGTCGAAGCCGTCGAAGCGCTGGCGGGCGACCAGAAGAGGAAAGACGAGATGACAGAGGCCCGACTCGGCCCGCACCCGCCTGGGCAAGGGCAGCGTCCGCACCTCGTAGCGGGCGTCGCCGGGCCGGTCGTCGACGGAGTAGACCACCACCGTGTGGCCGCGCTCGACCAGCAGGTTGGCCAGGGCGTGGACCTGGTAGCTGACGCCCCCCCGGTCGGCGCGGACTGGGAGGTAGCTCATGACCATGGCGATTCTCATAGGGGCGGGTTCCCGGTTCCGGGTTCCGGGTTCCGGGTTCTGAGCGAGGGGATTAGGCCCAGGAGGAGGTCGCGGAGCTGGGGGGCCAGGGCGCGGTAGTCCAGGCGCTGGCGAGCCAGCTCGCGACCGGCGGCCGCGCGGGACAGTTCCTGGGGATGCTCGTAGAGCCAGCGGATGTGGGCCGCGAGGCGGGGGGGATAGGAGTCGTCCCGTACTCCCTCGTAGGAGAGGAGGCTGCCCACCTCCCGCAGGAGCGTGTGGGCCTCGCCAACGTCGGTGGCAATAACGTAGCGCCCACAGGCCAGGTATTCGGGCAGCTTGCCGGTGGTGCGGACCTGGCCCACCCTGTCGTTGGATTGCGTAGAGAGGCAGACGTCCATCAGCGAGAGGTGGCGGGGCAGATCGGCGTAGGGCAGGCGGCCGAGGAACAGGAGACGGTCGGCCACCGCCAGTTCCGCCGCCCGGCGCTGGAGTCGCGCCATGCCGTCGCCATCGCCGATGATCAGGCCATGGACCGGAAGGTCCCTCAAGTGAGCCAGGGCCTCGACCAGGTCCCATCCGTAACAGAAGCGGTGGCGGGGGCTCCACACCAGGCTGCCCAGTAGCCCCACGGTGAACCGGCCGGCGAGGCCCAAGGAGGCGCGCATCTCGTCGACGGCAACCGGATGCGACCGCTCGGTGTCGACGCCGTCGGGCAGCAGGGTGACCCGATGCAGCCCTTGGGCCAGCAAGAGATCTCGATGCCGGGAGCCGCGGACCACGACCGTGCGGGCGAATCGGACTGTCAGCGCTTCCAGGAGCCGGTAGGTGAGCAGGAGCGGCTCCGAGACGCCGCCACGAGAGCGCAGAAGCTGGAAGACCAGGTCGCCGGTATCGAGGACGTAGGGGAGCCGCCAGCGGAGGCGGGCCAGCAGCGCCGCGAGGGCGCCGGAGTAGGCCATGCCCACGACGTAGACCAGGTCGGGACGCCAGCCGGCAAGATCAGCCAGGAAGGCGCGGATGCTGCCGAGCTTGTGAGGGCCCCGCCGGAGGAGACGGCACTGGATGTCGTCCCCGAGCCAGCGGGCGAAGCCGGCGGCACGGATGTCAGCGGCGCTGTCGGGGCCGCCGTTGACCAGGAAGGTGACCCGGAGCGAGAGGGGCAAACGACTGGGCTACAATAGCCAGGCCGGCGCGCCCTTGTAAAGGTGAGAAGCTCAGAGTTCAGAGAGTTGGTGAGAGGCCTTGCCCTCTGGTGCCTGGCCCTGGTGGCCGTCGGCTGTGTCCAGCAGGGCCAGGCACCCCCCGCCGGGCGGGCACAGGGGCCCGCCCCTACGGCCGCAGCGGTGCCGGCGCACCGGGACGTCGAGCTGGAGGTGCGGCAGCGCTACCGGCGCGACGGCGGGGACCTGGTGCTCGATCGCACGGAGTTCACCGTCACGGCCGCTCGGCCGGATGGGCTGGAGCTCCTGGTGCTGGCCCAGGGGGAGCGTCCCATCGACATCGTCCCGGTCGGCAGCGGGTTCATCACCATCACCGACTACGTGAGCCCAGGCTTTGTCGTGGACAGACTCTCCCTCGGGGACGCAGCGACGGGCTCTCGCCGCCTCAACTGGCGGGGAGCAGGGCTGCCGGCGGGTGTCGAGACCGACCCCTATCGCGCCGTCTACGTGCTGGCGGCCCGGGACGGGACCATGACGACGACGCTCACCTGGCACCAAGAGGACCGTGCTCCGGCGCCAGCGGCCAGCGGCCTCGACCTTAGACTGTATCCGGCCACCTTCGCCAGCGCCTTCGCCTCCGACCAGACGCCCAGTCTGGGGGTAGCGTTGTTCAACACCGAGAGGGACCGGCGCTCGATTCGTCTCGCGTGCACGCTGGCGCCGGTGGCCAGTGGCCAGTGGCCAGTGGCCAGTAACCAGTGGCCAGTGGCCGGACCAGAGTCCGCCGTCCCGAGTGATGCGGGGTTGCCGTGCGGCGGCGCGGGGGCTCCGCCTCGGGAGGTGCTTCTGGAGCCGCTGGAGAAGGTGAGCTTCGATTGGCCCCTTGCCGTGCCTGGTTATGGCAAGTGGACGGTCCGGGTCCGGGCCGAGGGGGAAGGGAGCGAGGCGGCGACGGGCCTTTCGGAGGCCAGTGCCTCGGTGGTCCGCTTCCCGAGCCGCCCCGCCGCGCAACGGTATGCGGAGCAGTCGCGGTTCGGGGTCAACTGGGCCCCCCAACGCGCTCTGCCCCTCCTGGCGCGGGCCGGCATCCGTTGGGAGCGGCATATCTTCGCCCTGTGGGATGTTCTGGCGGCCGAACGGGGCGCCGCTCGCTGGAGCTACTCCGACGCCTACCTACGCGCTGCCCAAGCCCACGGCATCCAACTTCTGGGCTATTTCCTCGGCTACGACAAACGTTGGACGCGCGGCCTGCCGCTCTCGGACGATTTCGCCCGGCTGGTGGGAGACGTGGTGGAGCGCTATCGCGGCTCGGTTCAGCACTGGGAGCTGTGGAACGAACCCGAGGAGCCGACCTTTTTCCGGGGCAGCGTGGAGGACTACCTGGCGCTCCACGAGGGCGGGGCGGCGGCGGTCCGCCAGGCCGACGCCGCCGCCCGGGTCCACATGGCCGGCTCAGGCCACTGGCGCGCGGGCCAGTTCGTCGATCGGTTTCTCCAGTTGGGGGGTGGACGGGCGACAGACATCGCCAACCTCCACCCCTACGCTTTCCCCCAGCCGCCGGAGGAGGAGTTCCGGCGCCGCATCCAGCAGAGCCAGCGGCTGCTCCAGCAGCACCGGCTGAATCGTCCCCTCTGGATCACGGAGATGTGCTGGCCCACCCACCCGGACTTCTCCCCAGGTCATTACTGGGTCAGCGAGGAGGAGCAGGCCCAATTCCTGGCTCGGGCGGCGGTGCTCGCCGTGGCCGAGGGCGTGGAGAAGATCTTCTGGTTCGGTCTGGGCGACAACCCGCTGGATCGCCCCAACTATTACCCCTACAACGGCTGCGGCCTGGTGGACTGGGATGGCTTTGCTCGCCCGGCGCTTGTCGCCTACGCCAACCTGAGCTGGCACCTGGAGGGCTCCAGCTACCTGGGTCGACTGCCGCTGGGCGACGAGGCGCTGCAGGCCCACCTCTTCCGGCGTGGCGAGGAGGGCGTGGCAGTCGTCTGGAGCGCCCGCGTGCCGCGCACGGTGATGCTGCCGTTTCAGCCGGCGGAGGGCGACGTGCGAGATCTCTATGGCAATCCAATCCCTTTCGAGAGAGCAAGAGACGGAATCCATCTGGTCGCGGGCGGTAGCCCGGCCTACTTGACCTTTGGCCTTTAGATACTCCGAAGTGGCCGGCGCGGAGGAAGGTGGGCCCACGCGCCGGGGGCGGGCCGGAGCGCCCGGCGGCGGCGTCCTCCGCCTGGCCTTGGTGGCGGCCGCATTCATCCTGCCACTGGGACTCGTGGCGGCGGTGCTGGCAGCCAGAGACGCCCGGGAGGTCATGGCCCTGGTGGCCGAAGCCGAGGCCGGCCTGGCGGAGACGGCGGCCCTCCTGTCCGGCGAGGAACCCCTGGCCATGGCCGTGGGGGACGGCAACGTGCCCTGCGAGAGGATCGCCGGTTCGGTTGCCAGCCTCGCTGCCGCCGAGGGGTTGCTCGAGCGATGGGCACTCCCCCTGGGGCTGGCGGAGCGGCTGCCCGGCGGGCAACGGGTGCGTTCGGGCCGGCGAGCCCTCTCCGCTGCCACGGCGGCGGGCACGGCCGGGGTCGCGATGTGCAACTCCGCCAAGCTGGTGGCTGAGGAGATGAAGCCCGCCGCAGGCGGTTCGGTCGACCTGATGCGGCGCGTGGCCTATCTGGGCGCCGTCCTCAGCCGCAGCCGGGCCGATCTGCTGGAAGCAGCCGAGGCCGCCGAACAACTGGAGGAGGCCATCGCGCTGTTGGAGGAGACGCCCTTGCCCGGGCGCTTCGGGGCGCCTCTGGCGAGGGCCAAAGACCGGCTGCCCCCGCTGCGTGCTGCCCTGCAGGATGCGGCCCGGGCGGCGCCCTTCGTGCCGGCGCTGCTCGGAACCGAAGGGCCCCGCACCTACCTGCTCCTGCTGCAGAACAGCACCGAGCTGCGGGCTACGGGCGGATTCGTCACCGCCGTGGGCGTGCTGACGGTGGAGAAGGGCCAGCTCGTGCGCCAGGAGTTCCGCAACAGCTTCCATTGGGATGCTGCATCCGTCTCCCGGGGAAGGACCCCCCAGCCCATAGGTGAGTACATGCGGCTGTGGGCCTTGCATCTGCGCGACGTGAACTGGTGGCCGGACTTCCCGACCACGGCTCGGGGGGCCGCCGGGATCCTGCAGCGCGAGCAGGGCATTCGCGTAGACGGCGTGTTCGCGGCCGACGACATGGCGATGCGCCTGGTTCTCCAGAGCGTTGGCCCCGTGGCGGTGCCCTCTTTCGGGGAGGTGCTCACCAGCGACAATGCCTTCGGGCGCATCGACTACTACACCCACGTGGCCCCGGAGGCGTTCCAGGACAACAAGCGCTTCATCGGCGTCTTCTTCGGTGACCTTTTCAACGTGGTCCAGCGGCAATCATTGGGACAACTCCCCGCTCTGGGCAAGACCCTGGAGCGGGCTCTGAACGAGAAGCACCTGCTCCTCTATCTCAACGATCCCGGGGTCCAGCGGCTGGTGGAGGAGCGTGGTTGGGGGGGGCGGCTGGTCCCGACACCCGACGACTACCTGCTGGTGATCGACACGAATGTCGGATATTCCAAGGTGTACCAGGATGTCGAGGGTCCCTCGGTGAAACTGGAGAGCTCCCTCCCCCGTCATCCAGGCGATCCGGTCTCGAATGTCCTGGAGCTAGGCTACCGCAACCCGCTCGGTGTGCGGGCCGGCCTGGCCTGTGAGGACTTCTCGCCCGAGGGGTTCAACAACTGCATGAAGAACTACCTGCGCGTGTACGTTCCCGAGGGCGCCGTGCTCCAGGATGCCTCCGGCCTGGACGGTGCAGCCCTGACCTACGTCGAGGAGGGGAAGCAGGTGTTCGGCGGCGTCTTCTTCCTGGCACCGGGCGAGACGCGTTCGATCCGCCTGCGCTACGCTGTACCGCGCCAGGGCGGGGCCCCCTTCAAGCACCGGCTGGTGGTGCAGAAGCAGCCGGGGCGTGATGCTCTGCCCTTTGACTATACGCTCAGCCTTGCCCGGCCAACGCCGGTTACGCTCCGAGGGCCGGACGGGCTGCGGCGGGGGCTGGGCCACGCTCATTACGCCGGCGAGCTGGCGGCGGACCTCGCCCTCGAGATCAGGCTGGGCGGGGGCCAGGAGGACGAGTGAGCCAGGCGACCAGGATGAGAGAGATAGTGGCCAGGAGCCAGGAGGCCAGGACATCGCTGGGCCAGTGCACGGCGAAATAGACACGGCTCACGGCCACCAGGGAGGCCAGAGTCGCCAGTCCGAGGACTCCCAGCCTCGCACGCGGCGCGGCGCGGCGCACGATCACGAGGGCCAGCCAGCCGAAGAAGGCGGCCGACAGGTAGGCGTGGCCGCTGGGAAAAGCAAAGGAGGGAGCAGTCTGCAAGGCCGAGCCCATCAGACCAGCCAGGCCGAGCTTCAGCCACGCTTCCAGGGCAATGAGAGGCTCCACGTAAAGGGGCAGCCGTACCAACTCACCAGGGGGTCCCAGCCGTTCGAAGATGGCCTTGAGCATCAGGATGGCCAGATTGGCCACCAGCGGCCATCCACTCAGGACCCAGGCCTGCCACCCGCCCAGGCGGGAGCGGACCAGCAGGAGCAGCATCCACAGGAGCAGGACCGTGCTCGTGGCGCCGAAGGCCGTGATGACCGACAGGACCGCATCCAGCCCAGGCGAGCGAAGCTGAATGACCGCCCGGAGGACGGTCAGGTCCCAGGGCATGACTTCGTGGGCCTGGGCAGGCAGCACGAGATAGAACAGTCCGGCAGCGCAGACGGCCAGGGTCGCCAGCAGAGTCCGGGACCGCCAGGCGGGGGAAGGGGCTAAGAGCGTGAGCCGGCGTTGGGCAGTGTTACTCTTCGCGTCGATGGGTCTCCTGCTCCTTTCGCTGGTGGGCGTGGGCGCGACGTGGCGCCAGTATGGTGGCGGTGGGCAGCGGATCCCCGCCCCGGACCCGCTGGTGGCCCCGCGTCCCGAGGCGCCGGAGCCCGAGCTGATCTGCGCCTCCGGGCGCGGCAGCCAGAAGCCCGGCCACCACTTCGACCTGATCCACATCGCCCACTACTACCAGTATCGCGAATGGCTGCGCGTCAACACCCTCGTCCGCAATAACTGTAACGTACCGCTCATGGCGGCGGTGCGTCTGCTGGTCTATGACGCGCGGGGGACTCTGCTGGCCACTTCGCCGGGGGAGTACCTCGTGGGGCCGCTGGAGCCCGGGCAGACGGGGCTGGTTGATCAAGGCGTGCTGCAGACCCGTGGGCAGGTCCGCGCCGACGCCGAGGTGCGTGTGTACTACCGGCCTGGCCAGGAGGCAGCAGGCAGTGGGGCAAGGATCAGAGCCGCGACCGTGAGGGAGCGGGCAGCAGTGGGCAGTCGGCCGGGGGACGACACGAGGCGAGTAGGCAGTCCACAGTCGGCAGCCGGCCGAGGGACGAGGGCTTGAGCCAGCTCGGTGCACCGGCGGCGACTCGGTTCGGGGCGCTGCGCTCACCCAACTTCCGTCTCTTCTGGGGCGGCCTGGTGGTCGACAACGTCTTCTCCCTGATGCAGTCGGTGGCCAACGGCTGGCTCATCCTGAACCTCACCGACTCGCCCTTTCTCCTGGGCCTCTGGGGCCTCTTCCGCGCCGTTCCCTTCATTCTGTGCTCGTTCTCCGCCGGAGTCCTCGTGGACCGGGTCGATCGCCGCAAGCTGCTCATCGTCTGCCAGATCGCCCTCACCCTGTCGCCTCTGACTCTCGTGTGGCTCATCCTGAACGGGCAGATCCAGGTGTGGCACATGTACGCCCCCAGCTTTTATAGCGGCGCCGTGGCCTCCTTCGAGGGGCCAGCGCGCCAGGCGCTGCTGCCGCACATCGTCCCCCGCTCGGAGCTGACCAACGCCATCGCCCTCACGTCGATTATCCGCAAGGGCGCCGCCCTGGTGGGACCCATGGTGGGTGGCATCCTCATCGCCGCCTACGGGGTGGAGGTCGCCTTCTTCGCCAATGCCGCCGGCCACACCATGGCCGCCCTGGCCCTGGGCCTCATGCGGGTGCCCCCCTTCGTGGCGGCGGCCCAGCGCTCCTTCCTGCGCTCCCTGCGGGAGGGAGTCGACTACGCTCGGGATAACGGCCTGGTGGGGCTCTTCCTCGCCCTGGAGATGGCCCCGAACCTGCTGGGCAACTTCACCTCGATGATGCCGGTGTTTGCCCGCGACGTGCTCCACTCCGGCCCCGAGGGGCTGGGCTTCCTGCAGTCCGCCCCCGGCCTGGGGGCCATCATCGGCTCCTTCTGGCTGGCGATGCAGGGGGACGTGCGGCGCAAGGGGCTCATCGCGCTGGGTGGGGGCGTCGTCTTCGGGCTGGCCCTGGCGGCCTTTGCTCTATCGGAGGTGTTCCTCCTCTCTCTGGTTTTGCTGACGCTGACCGGCGCCCTGGACATCGTGTCGGGCGCGCTCCGCAACACGGTCCTGCAGCTCGTCATCCCCGACAGGGTGCGCGGGCGGGTGATGAGCCTGCACGGGATCGCCAGCAGCGGCACGCACCCCCTGGGCGGTCTCCTGGCCGGCACGGCGGGCAGCCTGGTCGGCGTGCCTCTGGCCGTCGCGGCCGGTGGGCTGCTCTGTGCGCTGGCCGCCGGGGCCGCAGCGCTCCGCTTCCCCGCCGCCCGGCGTTTCGAAGGGACCGGAGCAGGCGCGGGTGAGCTCGGGGGACGAACCGCGAGCGAGTCGCATTGAGGCCGGCGGCGTGAACTCCCCCGCGCGGTAGATCCTCCCCTCGCCCATGCGACATCGCCTGCGAGGCCAGTGAGCGCCTCGTCACCCCGGCGCAAGCCGGGGTCCAGGCCCCGCGCGAGCCTGGGTTCCGGCTTCCGCCGGAACGACGCTCGATGTCGTAAGATAGCGGCCCGATGATAGGGCGGCTCCGGCTCCCGCTTCTCGCCGGCTACCGGGTCCTGGACCTGGCGGACCCGCGCGGCTACCTGTGCGGCAAGCTGCTGGCC
>ORJL011225969.1_pt1 | contig 10686 bp, 11 predicted proteins | sample 1779941 | NCBI WGS metagenome assembly ORJL01 (sample SAMEA104232317, study PRJEB22302) | groundwater metagenome | biome: forest; feature: aquifer; material: groundwater | place: USA | collected 2011-08-07 | depth 5.8 m | reverse complement strand
TCATGTCCTGCGGCACCTCGCGCTCACGGACAACGCGATTAAAGTATGCTTCAGCCTCTAATGCCTTTTCCTGATCGTGGAACTGCTGCGTAATCTCTCTTGCCAGGCGGAGCTTATGCTCCATCGGATTTGCAGAGCCGTCTTCCATCCTCCGCTTCATTTCTGCCAATTCTTCGTCAGGTAGGTCGGTAAGCAGCTCAAAATAATCCATCATTATCGAGTCAGGGATAGACATGATCTTGCCATACATTTCCTGCGGCGGGGCCTCAAAGGCTATATAGTTGCCGAAGCTTTGGCTCATCTTTCTTCCGTCGGTTCCAAGGAGAAGCGGAGTAAGCACGACCTGCTGGGGCCTTAGGCCAACCATTGCTTGTAGGTCTCTACCTACCAAGCAATTGAACTTCTGGTCCATCCCGCCGAATTCCACGTCAGACTCTATGGCCACAGAGTCATAACCTTGAAGAAGGGGGTAGAGGAACTCAGTTATCGCAATTGGTCTATTGGCCGCGTAACGAGTGGCAAAGTCCTCCCTGGCAAGCATTTGAGCGACGGTGAAACGACTAGTAAGGCTTATTACGTCCGCCAACCCAAACTTGCCGAACCACGAGCTCTGCCATACTACCTCTGTTTTGTCTTTATCAACCACCCGAAAGAACTGGCGCATATAGGTCTCAGCATTGGCCTTGACCTCTTCGGCGGAGAGCATAGTCCTGGTCTCTGACCGACCGGAAGGATCACCGATTTGCGCAGTCCAGTCACCAACTATCAATATGACCCTGTGGCCTAACTCCTGGAGCTGTCTGAGCTTGCGTAGCGCCACTGCGTAGCCGAGATGAAGGTGAGGGCGAGTGGGGTCGAAGCCCATCTTGAGACGCAGTGGCTTTCCCCCTTGCACGAGTTTTCTGAACTCACTCTCAACGATAATTTCAGCGATACCGCGTTTGAGTATGTATTCGATGTCAGCCATTTTGACTTCAGGCGCCGCTAACTAATGAAGATCAGGTCAAATGGTTAAGGACCGCTAGTTAGCAGCCTCCCTTACACTCCAAGTATTTCTTTAGTCGTAAGGACATCCCGCGCCATCTGGGCTTGCAGTTCAGCAGAAGTGCCAAAGGCACGGTCTTCTCGTACCCTACTTATCCACTCTATCACTATCTCCTCGCCATAAAGGTTACCCTCGAAGTCTAAGAGATAGGCCTCTACGGTCCGTTCCTTGCCCCCAAAAGTCGGGCTGGTGCCGACATAAGAGGCCGCTGAATAGAGCTTGCCTCCATGTCTCACCCTCGTTGCGTAGATGCCGTCGGCTGGAATGGCGAGATCGCTAGGGATCGACATGTTCGCGGTAGGAAAACCTAAAGCGCTTCCGAGACCATCACCATAGACAACTATACCTGCCGTAGTGTGAGTGCGCCCTAACAGCTTGTTGGCAGTAGCCAGATCCCCCTTCGCAATGGCAGCCCTTACGGCTGTACTGCTCACTCTGGCCCCACCAACATCTTTATGGGCAACCACATCTACCAAAAAGCCTAATTCACGTCCTAAATTGGTTAAGAATTCCGGTGTACCTTCCCGATCATGCCCCATAGCAAAGTCAGCGCCTATAACAAGACCTTTTAACCTTAGTTTCTCTTTCAAGAGGACCACAAAGTCTCTGGCTCGTATTTTGGATAGCTCGACAGTGAAAACAACAGGCACAACTATTTCCACGCCTAGGCTGCGGATAAGCCTAACGCGCTCCTTGATATCGGTCAGATATTTAATGGAGGTGCCTGGCCTCAGTACCTCTATGGGATTAGGGTGAAAAGTAATGACTCCACTCTGACAACCATTCTCCGTAGCAATAGTTGTCATGTGAGATATCAAACTCTGATGACCAATGTGTACGCCATCGAAAACTCCTATTGTGAAAAATGTATCTTTCTGTGGCTGTACCGCCTCAATCCCAGCCTGAAAGCCGGTACTGTCACCATCGGAGGGTACGTTTCTATCTCGCATATCCAAGCAGATCTCTGTTTACGTCAGTTTTTCGCGATACTATCATACGAGTATGATGGCGTCAAACAGGTTCCAATGAGAGGGGTAGTATACGACCAGCAGTTGTTGCAGAACGACGACCATTTGCCCTAGAGATGTGAGTTCTTGCCAGGAGTCCCCGTCTTGACTTTTCCTGTCCCGAGCAAACTCGAAGGGAACGACCGCGCTTTCCTTGTTACAGACGCTGGTCACATCCTAGGTTCCTGCTAGGTTCCTAGCTCGCTTTGACAGCAAAACAGGGCGATGCTATGATCAAGACAAATAGTATTTTATGGTATTTAGGTAGTCGAAGGCGAACTACTGTGATATGTCTAAGCGGCTAGATAATAAAGTCAAGCCCCTTTCTGCAAAGTGTACCCAAGGTACGCTTTTTTATTATGGCCATAATAATATCTCTCATTACTAAGTAATGTTGCCAGACAGAAGAACTATCCAGAAAGGAGGTGAAGTGACAATGTCGTTAGACTTCGTGTCTCGACTGGTAGGTATGGCGGTTTTAGGCTATACCGGATGGGAGATAGCCAGTGAGTTGGGCAGCAGGGAGCTACCGCCAGAGTACGCTCCTTGGACGTATTCTTTGGTTTTGGCTGGCATAGCTCTTGGTCTCCTGATAACCCCTTACGTGACAATTCGACCTATCCGCTGGGTTGGCCAACAGTTCAAGCAGTTACCGGCAAACGTTTTATTTTCCGCAGTGGTAGGCCTGGTCATAGGACTTATTATATCTGCGCTGCTGGCTGTTCCTCTTTCGCTGCTCCCGGGGTATCTGGGTAAATTCCTGCCAATTGCTACCAGTATTGTGATGGGATATTTGGGAATTACTCTTATGGTTATTAGAGAGAGAGACTTGTTGCAGGCAGCAAGTTCGTACATTCCTGGACTAACCTCTGACAGGCAAAATGGTAGAGTGTCCGGTGAAGACAAGCTGATACTCGATACCAGCGCAATTATAGACGGGCGTATAGCGGATATAGGGCAGACAGGTTTTTTGCGAGGTACTCTGGTCATACCACGATTCATTCTAGATGAGCTTAGGCACATAGCCGATTCTCCAGACTCACTCAAGCGTAATCGCGGGCGGCGCGGTCTGGAAATGCTCAATAGGCTTCAGAAAGAAACAAACGTGCCACTCCAAATCTTGGACACAGATTTTGCCGATGTTCAAGAGGTTGATGCAAAGCTAGTAAAGCTCGGGAAGATGATTAAGGCACCTATTATAACCAACGACTTTAACTTAAATAGAGTGGCCGAACTCCAGGGCGTGCACGCGCTGAACATAAATGAACTTGCAAATGCAGTGAAATCTATAGTCCTGCCGGGCGAAGAGATGTACGTTCGTATCATCCAGGAGGGCAAGGAGAGCGGCCAAGGCGTAGGGTTCTTGGATGATGGCACCATGGTTGTAGTAGAGAACGGAAAGAGATATCTTAATGAAGAGTTGAATATCATTGTGACAAGGGTACTCCAAACCATAGCAGGAAGAATGATTTTTGCACAACCAAAGGATTAGATAGTTGTCACTGCCCGTCAGCGGCGCCCCTCCAGAGTCGGTCCGACTACCACAACAACCAGGTCGGCAAAAGACGGATCACCCCGAAAAGGTCGCAGCCATAGTCCTGGCGGCGGGACAGAGCCGCAGAATGGGCCAAGTCGACAAAATACGTGCTATCCTAAACCGAGCACCGCTTGTAGCATGGTCTATTGACACCTTTGAGCGGTGCTCTGATATTGATGAGATTATTATCGTTAGCAACACAGAAAACATCTCTTACCTAAGGGGTCTGGTAACCGGCTCGCATCCAAAGGGTCTATCAAGTCAGAGACCGTGGACAAAGGTGAAGGAGGTATGCTTAGGAGGGGAGCGGAGACGGGACTCGGTCAAGGAAGGCCTAACGCGAACCACAGACAGTGAATGGGTAATAATACACGATGCGGCGCGACCCTTTGTTACGACTGATATGGTCAAGGAGGGGCTGCGAGAAGCGAAACGATGGGGGGCAGCGACCGCGGCGATACCGGTTTCCGACACGTTAAAGCAGGTAGCGGCTGACAATAAGGTCATACAGACGCTCTCCAGGGATGGAGTGTGGGCAATACAGACACCGCAGGTGTTTCGATACGACATTCTGTGGGAGGCCCATAACTCGGTATCCCAAGATGTAACGGATGACGCCTCTCTAGTTGAGCTAAGCCATAAAGATGTGGCAGTATATCAAGGCTCACCTTTAAATATAAAAATAACAGGGCCGTCTGACCTGGTGTTAGCAGAGGCTATAGCGCGAATATATGAGGATCGGGATAGGATATGATATACACAGACTAGCAGAGAAAACGCCGCTCATTCTTGGCGGTGTAGTCATCCCTCATAATAAAGGACTTGTGGGCCACAGCGATGGTGACGTGCTACTGCACGCTATAGCGGATTCGATGCTCGGTGCTGCCGGACTGCAAGATATAGGCAGCCATTTTCCGCCCACGGACCCAACAACCCAGGGAATATCCAGCTTGGTAATTCTGGACAAGCTGAACACCCTAATTAACGATAAGGGTTGGCGCGTTTCCAATCTTGATGCTACTATAGTTGCTGAAAAGCCCAGGCTTGCTGAATACCTACCTCTAATGAAGGAGCGGATCGCAGGAACTCTGGGCATAGGTATTGAATGCATAGGCATCAAAGCTAAGACTAATGAAGGACTGGGAGCTGAGGGACGAGAAGAAGCGGTCACAGCCTACGCTGTCACTCTTATGATACCTTTTGCGACTGCTTCGTAAGTACCGAGAGCTCACGGTTGCGTATTTACTAAGTCATTAAAGATATGATAATAGCGGTAAAGTCAGAGGCTATCCCCTCTATATCCTGTGAGATGGCAGCATGCACCTGTATTTTGGGGTGTCACAAACCGTGTGGCATCCCAAAGTGGGTTGGCATACCATGTTCTTGGGCGAGGGGGAATGTAAGTTGTCTTTATTAAGCAAGATCAAGCGCGATATACAGGTAGTCTTCGAAAGAGACCCAGCAGCTAGAAACACAATAGAGGTTCTTCTCACGTATCCAGGGCTACATGCGAGAGAAATGCATCGTCTCGCTCACACACTCTGGAATCTGAAGGTGCCGGTAGTTCCCCGCCTCGTCTCTCATACGAGTCGCTTTCTAACCGGTATAGAGATCCACCCAGGAGCCGTTATCGGTGAAGGGCTTTTCATAGACCATGGGATGGGCGTTGTTATTGGAGAGACGGCAGTGATTGGGAACAATGTTTCAATCTACCAGGGAGTCACCTTGGGTGGCACCAGCCAGTTGAAAGTTAAGCGCCATCCCACTCTTAAGGACGACGTAGTTGTTGGCGCTGGGGCCAAGCTTATCGGTAACATCGAGATAGGTGAAGGGGCCAAGATCGGCGCCGGGTCGGTGGTCATCACATCGGTGCCGGCCCACGCAACAGTAGTTGGAGTACCCGGTCATATCGTAACTATTAGAAATCCTGACACCGATACGATTGAACATCTCCCAGACCCGGAATGGGAGCTTATGCGGTCGATGCAAAAACGTATAGCCGAGCTGGAAGCCCGGCTTACATACCTTGAGGCAAAGCTACAGGGTATCGACGCCGCGCCGGTTGGGGCTCGCGCCGTAGGGCCAGTTTTGAGTTCGGTGGAAGGCGCATCAACCGAGGAGAATAGATGAAAATATTTAACACCCTGACTGGTGAGAAGGAAGAGTTTTCACCTCAAAGGGATGAGATAAAAATGTACGTTTGTGGCGTGACTCCTTATGATCATTCTCATGTGGGCCACGCCATGAGCTATATAGTCTTTGATGTTATCAAGCGCTATCTTACATTCAAGGGCTACCGGGTCCGCCATGTCCAGAACTTTACCGATGTGGACGATAAGATCATCGCGCGATCCCAGCGCCTGGGTATATCGGCTACGGAGCTGGCCGACCAGTATATCCAGACCTATTTTAAGGATATGGATTCCCTAAACATTGAGCCGGCAGAGGTTTATCCTCGAGTTACCGGCGAGATCGATGAGATCATTCGGCTGGTCCAGACCGTTATGGACAATGGATTTGCCTATGGTTCTGGCGGCGACGTTTATTTTAGGGCCAGCAGATTTGAAGGCTACGGTAAATTAAGCGGACGCACTTTAGAAGGCATGCTGGCCGGCGCTAGAGTAGAAGTGAGTGAAACAAAAGAACATCCTATGGACTTCGTGCTATGGAAAGGCGCTAAGCCTGGAGAGCCGGCATGGGATAGCCCATGGGGAAAAGGCAGGCCTGGGTGGCATATAGAGTGCAGCGCCATGGCCTTAAAGTACCTAGGAGCACCCTTAGACATCCATGGGGGGGGGCAGGACCTGATTTTCCCTCATCATGAGAACGAAATCGCCCAGTCAGAGGCTGCAACAGGTGTGGTCCCTTTTGCAAACTACTGGGTACATAACGGCCTGTTGCAGTTAGGCGAGGAGAAGATGAGTAAGTCGCTGGGCAACTTAGTGACTATCGATGAGGTCCTGGAACAGGTCAGTCCTGATGGACTGCGCTTATTCGTCCTAAGCTCCCACTACCATGGGCCACTAAACTATACCGATGATGCAATGGCATCATGGGAAAGAGGGGCACAGCGGCTACGCGAGGCCGCCAAGTTAGGCAGCCGGGGAGCAAAGGAGTCGTCTGTTGAGATTTCATCTTATCGGCAGAGATTCGAAGAGGCTATGGACGATGATTTTAATAGTCCAAAAGCCATAGCTGTTCTATTTGACCTAGTGAAAGAAATAAACAGGGGCAGGGAGCGCGGCGAAGACCTATCGCCGGCCCAGGAGACCTTGACCAGTCTAGCTACGGTCCTTGGGCTCACACTTAAGGAAACATCGAGAGATAATACACACGACTCTGCGCCTTTTATCGAGCTACTGCTGGATCTGAGGACTGATTTACGCAAAGCCAAAGCCTATGACTTGGCCGACAAGGTCAGGGATAAATTAGGCGAGCTTGGCGTTATAGTGGAGGACTCTCCACAGGGTACTTCGTGGAAGCAGAAGTAGGAAAAGGAATATTGAGCGTATGACTCAATCAGATATCCAAGACCAGATTAATTCTATAGTCCGTGAGCTTATCGACGTGTACAAGCCCGAAAAAGTTGTCCTCTTTGGCTCGTATGCCTGTGCAGAGACCACAAACAACTCTGACAGTAATTTATGGATCAAATCAGGGAACTGACTTAATCTATCTTCCGAAAAGATGAAAGTGATCTTGGTCGTCATTGAAAGGGTCTAACCCAAAGCAATCCCCACCTATAGATGAGATTGCTTCGTCCTCCGTCCTTTCAATGACACTGCATTAACCCATTTTCAAGAGAAGTCGTCCATGCGGGTTGTCACCGGCACCCCGAAGGGATGAAAATGAGCCAACGAAGCCCGTTCCCTTCGAGTATCCTAAGGACATGCCTTGAAGCGTCGAAAGGTACGGGCAATGTCATTTCGACTATGCTCAGTACATGCTTCGAGAACCCCTTCGACAAGGCTCAGGACGGCGCTCAGGCAACGCCCTATTGCCTGGAATACGCTTAGTTTCTAATCAACGAACTGAAGGGCACTGAAACAGTCCATGCCGTCTCTGCCGCTGTGATCTATAACAAGAAGATGTCACCGTCCGTCGGCCACTGTAGAGGCATCAACTCTCTAGCGCATCATCATGCCCCCTGTGATTCCGGTCAGATAGAAGAGCCAGAGAAGTACGCCCAGAAAACCTAACGCAATAAGACTGCCGGCAATCCGCGGAGCATACTGGTTGGTAAAAGAAACCGCACTAATAAGTCCACCAGCTATTCCTGCACTTAGCAGAATAAGAAAGACCCAGGACATACCATCACCCCCTAATCTTGTTATTACCATTAACCTGAGGGTGAAGCCTTTGTTACAAAGTAGCGGGTTTGCTGAGTACAGAGATTCTGAAAACTGCATAAACAAGATCGAGTAATTCGTCCTAATGTCGTGGGAATAAGTTAGGAGCTAACCGTGGCGATCGCCTGCCTGATACGGGCCATCGCGTCGGCGACGCTCTCTTGACTGTTGAACATAGCCGAGCCTACAACAAGCACAGTAGCCCCTGCCAACACTACATCTCGCACCGTCGTCTCGTTTACTCCACCGTCTACCTCGATTTCGACCTCTAGGCCCAAACCATCAATCATCTTTCTGAGTCGGGAGACCTTGTCTAGAGTAGCGGGTATAAGCTTTTGGCCGCCAAAGCCCGGATTAACTGTACCCACGTCCACCATGTCTATGTCGCCCAGTACTTCCTCCACCATTGAAATCGGGGTGGCAGGATTTAGCGCTACTCCCGCTTTTAGGCCAAGCTCTTTGATCTGCTGGATGGTGCGATGGAGGTGAGTACACGCCTCCACGTGGACGGTTACTGAGTCGGCGCCCGCCGATGCGAATTCTTTAAGATAGCGTTCGGGAGCATCGATCATGAGATGGGCATCAAGGGGAATTTTGACACTTGATCTTACGGCGGCAATCACCAACGGACCAAAGGTTATATTGGGCACAAATTGCCCGTCCATGACGTCCAGATGAATATAATCGGCGCCGGCAGCTTCAGCTTCGGAGACCTGCTTTCTAAGCTTGCCAAAGTCCGCAGTCAAAATAGAAGGCGCTATTTTAATGCTCAGGGTTGGTCCTCCATAAGTTTTCTGGCCTCTTTAAGGGCCGTGCGTACTTGATTAGGAGCAGTGCCTCCGGCCACATCTCGAGCGGTGACAGAAGTATGCATGCTAATGGTGAGTATGTCATCACCAAACAGTGGTGAGAACTGGCGGTACTCGTCCAGCGTCAAGCTAGATAGGGTCTTCCGGCCCTTAATGGCGTAGGCAACAAGATTTCCAACGACTTCATGGGCCTCTCTAAACGGCAGGCCCTTTGATACAAGATAGTCAGCTACGTCGGTAGCCAGCATGAAACCTTGGGACGCAGCCGCCCCGGCCACGTCATGCCTGAAGCTAGAGGTGGCAAGCATTCCGGAAAATACCTTGAGGGAAGATAGAAGCGTATCGACCGTGTCAAACAGGCCCTCCTTGTCCTCTTGGAGGTCCCTGTTATAAGTAAGCGGCAGCCCCTTTAAAGTCGTTAAGATAGCCATTAGATTTCCTACAACCCTGCCGCTCTTGCCGCGAACTAGCTCAGCAACATCCGGGTTTTTTTTCTGTGGCATGATACTGCTGCCAGTAGAATAAGAGTCATCAAGCTCTAGAAATCCAAACTCTGACGAATTCCATAAAATCACGTCCTCTGCGAGCCTCGAGAGATGGATCATAGTCAAAGCTGCCGCGGACTGATACTCGGCCACAAAGTCTCTATCTGATACTGCATCCATGCTATTATTCGTAATCCTAGTAAACCCCAACTCCTTGGCCAGGAACTCGCGATCGACAGGATAAGGGACACCGGCGAGAGCGCCGCTACCAAGAGGCATTTCATCCGCGCGTGCCATGCAATCTCTAAAGCGGCCCTTATCCCTTTCCAGCATGCTAAAATAGGCCAACAGGTGGTGCGCTAACAGTACGGGTTGCGCCCGTTGCAAGTGAGTATATCCAGGCATGATTACATCTATATTCTTCTCCGCCAGGTCACATAACACGCTTTGCAGCCCTATTAGCTCATCGATGGTCTGCACAGATATATCCTTTAGGAACAGCCGAAAGTCCAATGCGACCTGGTCGTTGCGGGAACGGGCCGTATGGAGCTTGCCCGCGACTTCGCCGATAAGCTCCATGAGGCGGGCCTCCACGTTCATGTGGATGTCCTCTAATTCTGCTCGAAATGGAAAATTCCCATCCTCCAGCTCCTTTCTGATGCTCTCAAGCCCAGCTACAATGGCCAGGGTATCTTCCATAGGGATGATACCCTGGCGGCCAAGCATCTTAGCATGTGCCATAGACCCTGCTACGTCAAAGGGCGCGAGGCGGCGGTCAAAGGAGATGGAGGCAGTAAAAGCCTCCACGGTCTGATCTGTGGGCTTGGCGAAACGGCCTCCCCATAGTTTAGGACTTGTCTTTTCCACGTCCAAATAGCCTCTCTTCTACCTCCGGGGCGAAGTCAACTTCTATCTCGATCGGTTCCCAAGGCGGATAAAAGTCAATCTCCATCTGCTCCAGTAATGGCCAACCTTATACCGGCTGACGGCAAGAATAGAAATACTTGCGACTTCACCTTCATGGTCATACCACAGAAAAATACCTGGAGCTACCTCTTTTGAAACATCGAGCTTGGTGTCCTTTAACCAGAGACTTATTGAGCCTCCTTCTCCTCTTCAGGTGAACAATCTATCTCCATATGCTCCAACAAAGGGCGGCCCTTATATCGGCTAACGGCAAGAATCGCTATGCTTGCTATCTCGCCTTCATCGTCATAATGGAGGAAGATCCACGGAGCTACCTCCTTTGAATTTTTCAAAATTTGTCGATATCTTTTAGCCAAAGACCTATTGTGTCGGCTTCTCAGTCAAAACTTAATCTCATTCATTTGCCTCCCTAGTACTCACTGACACATGATCTGAGGGCTTGGCTTCCGCTCACCCTGAGCCTGTCGAAGGGCGAGCGGCTCATGGTTCGACAAGCTCACCACGAGCGGGTAAGGAAACTACGCTGC
>ORJL010430695.1_pt1 | contig 10687 bp, 7 predicted proteins | sample 1779941 | NCBI WGS metagenome assembly ORJL01 (sample SAMEA104232317, study PRJEB22302) | groundwater metagenome | biome: forest; feature: aquifer; material: groundwater | place: USA | collected 2011-08-07 | depth 5.8 m | reverse complement strand
AATTTAATCGCGAAGTATCCGTCGAAACCACGTGATTCAGCCAGATTAATGGTGATTAATCGTGCAGATGAATCAATAGAAGAACGCAGGTTTAGTGATATCGTCGATTATTTCAAAAAGGGAGACAGCCTTGTGTTAAATAACACGAGAGTGTTTTCCGCCCGCATGTTAGGTCGTAAAGAAAAAACGAATGCCAAGATTGAAGTGTTTCTTCTCCGCATGTTGAATGCAGAAGAAGGCATCTGGGATGTTATCGTTGATCCTGCCCGTAAGGTTCGAATCGGCAATAAAATTTATTTTGATGATGGTAAGCTCTGGTGCGAAGTAGTGGATAACACGACATCACGCGGCAGAACGGTACGATTCAATCAAAAAGGCGATTTATATAAATTGATTGACCGTATCGGAAAGACACCGCTTCCCTATTATATCAAACGAGAACCGGAAGAAGCAGATAAAGAATCCTACCAGACGGTGTTTGCAAAATATATCGGTTCGGTAGCAGCTCCAACAGCAGCATTACATTTTTCGAATCGTTTATTAACACAGCTTGAAGATAAGGGAGTGGCGGTAAGCCATGTTCTTCTTCACCTTGGTTTAGGTTCATTCCGGCCTGTAGAAGTAGAAGATTTATCGAAACATCGGATGGACTCTGAATATTTTGAAGTTCCTATTGGTGCAGTAGAAGCAGTCAATAAAACGATTGATAGCAAAGGAAATGTATTCGTATGCGGTACAAGCGTTACCCGCGCAGTTGAATCGGCAGTAACGACGACAGCACATCTTAAAATTGCACGCGGCTGGACAGACAAATTTATCTTCCCGCCATATGAATTCAAGATTGCAGATCGTATGATTACGAATTTCCATTTACCGGAATCTACCATGTTAATGATGGTATGTGCATTTGCCGGAAAAGACCTCGTCATGAAAGCGTATAAGAAAGCCATTAAAGAAAAATGGAGATTTTATAGTTATGGCGATGCGATGTTAATTATTTAACAAATGTACGCAGGTAAAAAAGTAGGTATTGTTATTCCCGCCGCAGGAAGCGGTATCCGTTTAGGCGGCGGGATAGCTAAACAATTTCTTGATGTTCTGGGGAAACCGATTCTTGCTAGAACGCTGGAACAGTTTGAACAACATCCCGCGATAGATTGCATTGCCATCGCCGGTTCGCCGGATGGAGTGGATACTATTAGGGATATTGTCCAATCTCTAGGGTGTAAGAAAGTCCAATGGATTGGATTGGGAGGAACATACAGACAGGATTCTGTGTGGAATGCTCTTCAGGAATTGCAATTAAGTTCTGTGGAACTTGTTCTTATCCACGATGCTGTGCGCCCGTTTGTTACCACAGAAATTATTGACCGTGTTCTCCACGCATCCGTAACAACGGGTGCGGCGTTGGCAGGTGTTCGAACAAAAGATACAATTAAAGTAACAGATGAACATAATATTGTTACTTCAACCCCACGTCGTGAATCACTATGGCAGGCGCAAACGCCGCAGGGCTTTAGGATGGATTTACTGATACACGCATTTCGTTCAGCACAGGAGGCAAATGTTATCGGTACCGATGATGCAAGTTTGGTTGAACGGTTAGGTGTTCCGGTAACAATGGTTGAAGGCAGTTATGAAAATATTAAAATTACCACCCAAGAAGATTTAGCTTCGGCTAATCTAATCGCTTCAAAAAAATAGGATATTTTCCTTTTCAGGTGTATCATGATGTATGTGATGCACATTCAATTTTCAAACAAAGAAATCAGTATATTCTCTTATGATTCGTAAGATAGTTCAAGTATGTATTGTCATTACCTGTTTCACGCTCAGTGCGTGGTGGGTAGTAGACTATACTTCAAAAAGTATAGAAAAGGATTATGTCCCTGCCTCTTTAAAGGCATCGTTCGCATATCAAGCAGCGAAATGGATGAATGATATGCGCGCATACCCTGCAAATCATATTCCGTCTGACTGGAAGGAAAAAGCCTTACAGCAGATTGAATCCGAAAAAAGCAGATTGCGAAAAGCGAGTTCTGCCGGAACGCAATTATCGTGGCAATCGGTTGGGCCAACAAATTATGGCGGGCGCGTTCGCTCAATCGTTATCGATCCTCAACACCCTGAAACGATGTATGTCGGATCGGTGAGCGGCGGGATCTGGAAGACAACGAACGGGGGAACAAAGTGGAATCCTACGGCAGATGCAGCTGATAATATGTGCATTGGCACGATGGTCATGGATCCCACGAATCCCAATATTATTTATGCAGGTACAGGCGAGGGGTATTTTAATATTGATGCCTTACGCGGGGCAGGTGTTCTAAAAACCACAAATGGCGGAACAAGTTGGACGATGCTGAAAAATTTTGCTTCGCCCAATTCAAGATACTCATATAGTTTTATTAATAAGCTTGTGATAAGGCCGGATAATCCTAACATTCTCTATGCTGCAATGATTGGTGGTATCTGGAAAACGACAAACGCCGGAGCAAACTGGGTTAAATTAAACACGCCCACCTCCTCATACTTTTGTATGGATCTTGTCGCCTCGCCTTCAAATCCGGATTTGATGTATGCAACCTTTGGTTTGTTTATGCCTGATAATGACGGCATTTATAAAACAACCGATGGAGGTGATACGTGGACAAAATTAACAAACGGATTGCCTGATATCTCAAGAGGATATACAAGAATTAGTTTAGCTCTTGCTCCAAGCGATCCCAATGTTGTGTATGCATCCATTGCAGATTCATTTTACTACACGATGGGTATCTATAAATCCACAGATAAAGGTGCGAGTTGGTCGTTGACTGCGGCAAGTCAACCCTATGATAATGCATCATACGTTCACAATACCCACTTAGGCGGACAAGGATTTTATAATAATGTTATTGCTGTCCATCCTCAGAATGCAGGGATCATTTATGCAGGTGGTATTAACATTTTTAAATCAACCAATAGCGGTGCCGCGTGGCTACGCTTAATAGATGCAAATGGATTGAATAACTTCCATGTTGACCAACATGCAGTTGTTTTTCATCCGAATAATCCTCAAAAAATGTATTTCGGTAATGACGGTGGTGTCTATCGATCGACGGACGGAGGTACGACATTTACAAGTTTGAATACAGGATTATCCGTAACGCAGTTTTATAGCGGAGCTGTACACCCGACAAATAATATCTTTTATGGCGGATCTCAAGATAATGGTACGCTGATGGCATCCAATCCACCGTTATGGTCACAGATACTTGGTGGTGACGGTGGTCCTGTATTTGTTGATTATCAGAACCCGAGTAATGTTTATATGTCATATGTGTACATGACCATTTATAAATCAACTTCGGGTGGACCTTCTGCATTTCGTTCGATGAATAATATCCCTACAGCTCCCGGCGCTCAATGGGTGGGAGACAGATGTTCTTTTATAGCTCCAATGGCGATGGACCCGACAAATCCATTAACATTGTATGCCGGATCTTATCGTTTATATAAAACGGTTGATGGCGCACAGAATTGGACTACCTTCTCATCGGATTTAACAGGAAGTGGTGCAAGTTTTACACAAACCGATGGTGCAACTATAACTGCAATTTCCGTAGCGAAATCAAGTTCTTCTGTTATCTATGTTGGTACAAGCGGATGGACAGGCGTTCGTTCTCGTATTATGGTAACATCAAATTCCGGTGGTACATGGATTATGGCAAATGATTCTCCGTTACCTAATCGTGAGGTTACTTCATTTGCGATAGATCCGTATAATTCGAGTAAAGCTTATGCAACGTTTTCAGGATATAATACAAGCACTTCCGGAACTCCCGGACATGTTTTTCTGACAACTAATCGTAATTCATCGTGGACTAATGTAAGCGGGAATTTGCCGGATGTTCCTGTGAATACAATCGTTATAGACCCTCAACAATTAAATCATTTAATTGTAGGAACAGACTTAGGGATATTCGAATCTACAAACGGCGGTACAACATGGACACAACAAAATGAAGGCCTTGCCAATGTAGCTGTATTTGATCTTGACTTACGAAGTGATGGATACTTACTTGCGGCAACTCATGGACGGGGTATGTTTATCTCCTCAAGCGATTTGAATTCAGGGCTTGCATTGTCCTATCCTTCCCAAAATTCATCAAATATCAGTCCAAATATAACATTGAGATGGAAACATTCCGATTCGGCATCAACCTATCGGTTGAATGTGGGAACCGACCCAACGTTTGAAACGGGAGTCATACTCAGTGATACCTCACTTACGGATACTGCGAAATTTATTTCAGGGTTATCACAAAACCAAACATATTATTGGCAAGTGAGCATTCGAAAATCTTCAGGAGCAATCGCCGCATCACCGGTTTGGAACTTTAAGACGGTCGGCGCATATCCCTCAACATACTCTGTTAGTGGCTCGGTAAGTTTCCCTAACTACTCAGAGCAAAGTACGTATCTTCCATCAGATTATAGGCTGGTGGGAATACCCGGTAACAGCAATTTTAAGGTAGATAGTATGCTCTCAGGGGCGCATCAAACACAATGGCAAGTATTTTGGGATAATGGCGGAAGTGCGGATTATTTAAAAGAGTTTGATGGGGGAAGTGATTTTAAATTCAGTGCGGGGAGAGGTTTTTGGATGTTGAACAAAGGAAGATGGTCGGTAAACTCCAATGTTCCTACTGTCCCCTTGACTAGTGAAGTAGCGGAAATACCCTTACATGCCGGCTGGAATATTATTACCAATCCTTTTAATTATTCCGTCTCATGGCAGACAGTCCGGAATGCTAATTCCATCACAGAACAAGCGTGGGGATTTGCAGGCAGTTTTACTTCTTCTGTCACTCTTGAGCCATTCCAGGGATATTATTTCTTCAATTCGACCAATTTAACAACGCTCAAGATACCCTTTGGAAATACAGCAGCAAAAAGCTCATTCGTGAACAATTTTACTTGGAGTGTTGGAATTTCGCTCACATCAAACGGAATGACGGATGAAAGCGCACTTCTTGGTGTTTCGCCCTTGGCACAAACAGGACTTGATCAGTTTGATTCAAGGAAGCCGCGAAGTGTAGGAGAGTTGCCTTCAATTACGTTTGAACGCTCTGAATGGGATAATACATATTCTCATTTTGCAATGGATGTAAAGCCTATATTTTCAGATCTACAGAGTTGGAAATTTAATGCCCATGCGAAGAAAGGGAGTAAAACAGCTATGACTTTCACTAGCGTAGCAAGTGTTCCCGGTAATCTCGATGTCTATCTTATTGATGTTGAGCGCGGCGTTGTTCATAATGTAAGGACCAATTCAACGTACAAGTATACACCGACAACAGATGATCATGAATTTGAAATTGTTATAGGTAGAAGTGAACTGTTGGACGATAGAATTAAAAAAGTTACGCCGAAGACATTTTTCTTAAGTGATAATTATCCGAATCCATTTAACCCGGCAACAACATTTGAATATAGACTTCCGGTAGCTTCGTTTGTCTACTTTACTATTTATAATACCGTTGGTCAGCAAATAGCTACGTTAGTCAGCGGTGAGCAAGAACAAGGTGTGTACACAATTAGTTGGAATGCAACCGATTTCCCATCAGGCGTCTATCTTGCCCGGATTCAAGCAGGAACATTTATATCTGTTAAAAAAATATTATTGATGAAGTAGATAATTATGATAAACTTTTTTTTGCGGTCAACCGCGTTTCGAATTTTGTTGGTCGGTTGTTTCTTTCAACTGGTGTTTGCCGATAGAACAAATGGTAGAGAGAAACAATCTCTTGTTACAAATGTTCGTCATACAAAAACAGATAGTTCAATTTCAATTAAGTATGATTTATCCGGTGTACTCTCTTCGAACTATCATGTAACCCTCGTTCTGTTAAGCAAAGACGACAATTCATTTCGTTATACTCCCAAAAAGTTAACGGGAGATATTGGTGATGAGATCTACGCGGGGGAGAGTAAGACAATTACGTGGGATACCAAATCTGAATTTCCCGATGGTCTAACTTCTTCAGCATATTATTTTTCTGTTCAGGCCGAAGAGGATACAAGTTCATCAATTAGCCCCTGGGTGTGGGTAGGTGGCGCAGTTGTTGTAGGCGGTGCTGTACTTCTTCTTTCCAAGAAGACACAAGATGAGGTTCCGAATGTATTTCCTGCGCCTCCCGGAAGACCATAAGGCGTGATTATTGAGCAAAATTCATAATAATACAAATGATTACTACTTTTTTGCTTGATTTTAACAAAAAGGTTTAGTAAGTTTGGGTGAAAATAGGTTTTCATTTCTTTCAGGTTCTGCTGTATTTCTGAGTAAGTAGAGTTCTTCAATAATTCAATGTTTTTTTTTATACTGCCTGTATCATCATATATAGGGGTTAGACCATGATTAAAAAATTACCAATATTATCTATTTGCAGTTTGATTGTTGTAGCACTTTTTTTGGTTGTTTCAACTTCCAGAGCGCAAACAAATAATGCAAATGCGGCAGATATTAAGTTTACAACGTTTTCCGTGAGAGAGTTTCGTCAGCAAGCGGCGCCTGTTGTTAGGAAAATGTATGTTCAGAAGGGTCGCAGACCAACCGGTGGAAATGTACGCGACAGCGTATTTACAAATCATGGATTTAGCTGGGAAGCGCCTGAGGATGGTGGTTTCTTAAGAGTCGGAAAACGATTTACGGATAGCTCCCGTTATTATGGCTGGTTTTTCTATTATCGTTGGATCTATAGTTCCCCGGAAGTTCGGTATTATATTTTCAGTACTTCCGCACTACGTAAACCGGCTACGTATCTCACTCTTCGTGGTGAAGTGAAGACATCTACGTATTTCGGTAACGCGGGCAATTCACTTACTCAACAAATTACCGCTTTGAAAACAAATATAGCCGCAAGCGATCTTGGAATTACTCCTCCCGGCCTTGGTGATTTAGTGTTTAATCAGACAAGTGGTCCTGAAACGATTTTGAATGGAAGGACAGTACGTCAAATTGTCATGTATGCAGATTCTGCAATGACGTTAGGCAATCGGCAACGTACGGTGTATCCGATGTCATTAATTAATCTTCTCAATACAGTAGTAGGAAGAATTAATAATGAATTCACCTCGCCATTAGTCGATACAGTAACAACGTACCCATTGGTTCTCAAAGGAAATAAATCAATCACTGCTGTCTCCTATTTAATTTATGATACAACCAGATTAAGTCCTTGGAACAGAAGTCGGACAACAGTCCGTATGAATAGAGAAGAAGCGTTGACTATTGCAACCGGATACAAACTAGACCAGAATTATCCGAATCCATTCAACCCAACAACAACAATCAGCTATCAGCTTGCTTCCGATAGCCATGTCAAATTATCGATTTATGATGTGGCCGGTAGAGAAGTCGCAATACTTGTGAACGATGTACAGAGTGCGGGTCAACAGTATATGGATTGGAATGCAGAAAATCTAACAAGCGGAGTGTATTTCTATCGCTTAGAAGCAAAGGGTGTTTCTGATGCTTCGTCGTTCATTCAGAACAAAAAGATGCTCCTCCTTAAGTAAGAACGATCCACGATTAAATTAATTAATCCCGCCCTGATTTTCGTTTGGGCGGGATTTTTTATGTCGTTACTCATTAAAATTCTTCATGTCACAAAATTTCGTTATTTTAGGCATCACATTACAAATTACGACAGAATGATTGTTCATAAACCTTTAATTCTTGCTTCAGCCTCAGCCCGAAGACAACAATTGCTCCGGCAGATCGGCTTACAATTTAAAATTATAGAAAGCGACATTGATGAGACGTTTGACTCACAAAAAAATGTGAACGAAAACGTTGAATTGATTGCATATGAAAAAGCCCGTTTTGCAGGAGAGAAAATAGATCAAGGGATTATTATCGGTGCGGATACCGTTGTTGTGTTGGGAAATGATATTCTCGGAAAGCCGAAGTCGTTTGATGAGGCTGTCATGATGTTATCCCGATTAAGCGGACAAACACATCTTGTGTATACGGGATTCAGTTTAGTTGACAAACCAAGCAATCTCTTTGTCTCATCCCATGAAATAACGAAGGTAACATTTCGAAGACTGGAAGCGATCGAGATTGAAGAATATGTGCGTGCCGGCTCACCTATGGATAAGGCGGGAGCATACGGAATACAGGATGATTATGGGGCTGTATTTGTTGAACGGATTGAAGGATGTTATTATAACGTGGTTGGTTTTCCTCTTGCTAAGTTTTATCTTGTAATGCAAGAGTTTCAACAACAAATAGGAATTCTCTAGATGGAACGAAAAATACGTGTTTTGGTAGCAAAAGCAGGTCTTGATGGACATGACCGGGGTGCAAAAGTTGTAGCGGCGGCATTGCGTGATGCCGGAATGGAAGTTATTTATACAGGATTACGCAAAACTCCTGAAATGATTGTTGAAGCGGCTTTACAGGAAGATGTTGACGCTATCGGTATTAGTCTCCTCAGCGGTGCGCACATGACAGTCTTCCCCAGAGTATTAAACCTCATGAAGGAAAAGGGATTGAATGATGTCCTATTATTTGGGGGTGGTATTATTCCCGAAGATGATATGAAAGCCCTAAAGGCAATGGGAGTAGGGGCTTTGTTTACTCCCGGTGCATCAACCATTGATATCGTTTCTTATATCAAGGAATGGGTGAGCAAGAATAGAATGGAGTTGATTTAGCTACTGCTCCGGATACGCGAAACGTGTAACTACAAAAAGAAATCTCAATCTTATGAAAGTAGCAAATCTCATAAGATTGAGATTTTCTGTTTCCGCGTTATCGAAAATTTTTACTTCTAACTCCCTATAACAATTACAAACTAAATTTTACCCCTGTCATGATTTGAAAATCACTTGTTTTAATTGAGGAGTTGTTTGAGTTTTTTGCAATATTCGTTATCCCGAGTGAATATCGGAGATCAAGGAGTAACGTAGATTGTTCATTGAGGAAAATATCCATCCCCCCACCAAAGTTGAGGGAGAAGTTAAGCGTTTCAATATTTTTCGAAATATCCCCGGAAATATTAATCGTATTGCTTCCACTTGTATAGCGTAACTCAGCATCAGCGCCCGTTTGAATACCTACTTCAGGACCAAAAAAGAGGTGAGGTGAAAAATTGTCATTTGGAAAACCGATTCTTAAATGAAATGGAATATCAACATATCCGATAGTAATTTTTTCGTAATTTGCTCCTGCTGTAGCTTCAGCCCCTTTTTGAGCATACAAAAGCCCAAATTCGAAAGAGACATGTTCATTCTCAAATGTTTCGAGAATTCCTCCGCCCGTAAATCCTACGAGAGATGATGTGTTTGAACTTGGCGAAGAAGATAAATTCGCAATGTCAAGTCCCCCGACAATGCCTATATTAAGTTTACGTTGTGCGTATGCTCCCTGAATTGTAGATAGTGCAATTATAATCATAATTGCAGTAATTTTGAATATCCTCATATTCTTGCCTTTTATTGTTTTATAATGGTATTTAGTTTTAACCTCATAACTAAAGAACAAATAGCATTTTTACAATCTCTTCTGATAGGTAAATGTAAGGAAAATACGATAGAATGACAAAGGGATTGGTAATTACCTAAGAAGGACTTATATTACTGATACGAAAGAACACCATAGTAATGAATGTTGAGGTAGAACTACCTCAAGGGAATTCCGTGAAAATCGGAAGCTGCCCCGCAACTGTAATCTGTTTTTCAATGTATTGAAAATTGTTTGGTTAACGAGTCACTATCCTTTCTTAGATGGAGGATGGGAAGACGACCAAACAAAAGGAGAGCCAGGAGACCGACATTCATGATTGCCTATATATCTTCGCGGGAAGAAAATGGGGGATGAGAATAGTGAACTATTCTTTATTACCCAATTTCATAAACGGAGATTGGGTTTTTTCGTTTAAAATAATGTTGCTCAATTTTCAGAAGTAATGGATAATACGGTGGTTGCAGTTTGACCTTTGTGTACCTACAAAATAAAATTAAACAATTAATATTGATAATCATTGTTTCTTTACTCACTCAGTTAGATATGATTGCTCAACAAGTCATTGTTACGGATAGTCTAAAGATGTATCCCGTTGATACGTTGGTAGTCCATGGAAAGCGTTTAAGCAATCATTTCCGTGAAGCAGAACAGGAAATATCCGGAGAGGAAATTCGACAATCGCCTGTATCGTTGGTGAGTGATGTTCTATCGCATGGTACCGGTGTGTTTGTGAAAGATTATGGAGGTACGTCTGGAATAAAGACAATATCGCAACGGGGGTTAGGGTCTGAGCATAGTGTTATTCTTCTTAATGGAATGAGAATAAGTTCTTTACAAAATGGGTTGTTGGATTTAGGTACGTTTCCTTTGGAGGATATTCAGCAAATTGAAATATTTCAAGGGGGTTATTCTTCTATCGTAGGAGCTGATGCGATTGGTGGTGTTGTGAACTTGGGAACGATACCGCACAAAGATGCCATAACCACCGGGGAAATTCGTTCATCGTTTGGTTCTTTTGGTGATCAAGCGGTAGGCATACGGAGTACTGTTACGACACATGGATTTGTTCTGCAAAGTTCATTAGGAAGAAAATTATTTCGAGGTAATTTTCCTTTTCAATTTACGAATGGGAATACGTCCTTAGATCTTGAACGAAAAAATGCTGATCTT
>ORJL011026381.1_pt1 | contig 10688 bp, 12 predicted proteins | sample 1779941 | NCBI WGS metagenome assembly ORJL01 (sample SAMEA104232317, study PRJEB22302) | groundwater metagenome | biome: forest; feature: aquifer; material: groundwater | place: USA | collected 2011-08-07 | depth 5.8 m | reverse complement strand
TTATCGAAACGGTACAAACAATCGTATATCAAAATTCCGGCAGGATTACCGCCTCGTGCCGCGCTGGGTTATTCGTTTTTCCCCTTATTGATGGTCTTCAGAAAAATGAAATTGATTGATGTGCCGAACAAGGATATTAAAGAGACAATCAAACTATTAACCGAGAAAGCGGAGATTTACAACTCGTTAGACAGAAAGAAAAACCCCGCGTTAAAACTCGCATTCGAGTTACGAGATAAATTGCCCATCATCTACTCATCAACCGAACGGTTCGACTCGGTAAACGTGCGATGGCGCGGGCAGTTTGCGGAAAACTCGAAAATATTGGCATTCGGGCATGTATTGCCGGAAATGAACCACAACGAGCTTGTCGGGTGGAACGTATTGAAACGCCACATGAAAATGATGAAAGTGGTGTTCCTCCGTGATAAAGAAGACCACCGCCGCGTACAACTCCGCATGAAAATCATGAGTGATATTGTGAAGAAATACTCTCCCAATATCGTAGAAGTGCAGAGCGAAGGAAGTTCAACGCTTGCCCGTATGTTCTCCCTCATCTACCTCGGCGATTGGGTAAGCTACTATCTTGCCATCATCAACGAAACAGACCCCACTCCCGTAAAAGTAATAGACTATCTAAAAGGCGAACTCGCGAAAGTCTAATCGAAGTGCGAGATAGGCGTCTTGTGATATGGGATATGCTTTTGCGATAGAAGTTATGTAGAGGACTGTCTCAAAAGGAAAGGTTTCGTCATCCTGAGCGGAGACTCAGCCAAAGGCTGATGCGCCTGTGGAGCAGAAGGATGAATTTGGTTTGTGAACGCGTTGTTTTAATCATTACACTCTAAACACAACGACTTTTGAGATAACCTCTACTATAAAATTAATTGACCGAAAGACAGAGGAAATTCTTGTCGGCAATATTCCCCATACGAATGTATCTGTTCCGGTGGTGGTGATGGAGTGAGAAACAAAACAGTTTAACTAATAAGGAGAAATTGCTATGCCACTTTATGATGTTACATTAACAAGATCTTATATTGTGGAAGTTAACGCAGAAGATGCTGAGACAGCCAAACACGTAGCCGAGTTTTACCTTGGTGACCCTTCTGATTTGTCATTAGAACATTCTCTCTCTAATGACTCAAGGTTTTTTCAGATTGGTGAAATTGAGATGGTTGTGAATGATGCAATTGGTGTGGAAGAAATAGGGACACTGATAAAATGAACTATGCAGTCATAGAAGCGAAAATATATCAATGGCATGATCAAGACAATAATATCAAGCCGGATTATATTATTATGAATACTTCTGATGGTAAATTCCTTGAGTGGAGTGAAATCACGACTACCGGAATTGAAGAAATAGACGAACAAATTGAATGTAATGGCTCGGTTGTGGTTTATTCGACTGAGAATGCTGAAGCAATTATCAAAGCAATGAACGGCTTTATAAGTGCTGTAAGGTCTTGAGTTTTTGTTTGTATTTGTTTTGTAATGTGAAAAGAAAAACATTTTATCAGAAAACACTAAGTTAGTGTTTTTATATTTGTATATATTCATTCAAATGAAGAAAGGCTAAATGAGCAAGCTCATTGCTAAAAAGAAGGTTTCCAATAAACCAAAAGTCGAAGTGAAGTATAAGCTTCCAGAGACATCTAGTATATTACGGGATAGTGGCTTTTGCCAACGCACAGAATATCTTCGACACAAAAATGTTTTATTATTTCAAGGAGACACTCTAAATGAACATTTGTTTGATCGTGAATTTATTGACCTTATTGTAACGTCGCCACCCTACAATGTTGGTATTGAATATAATTCGAATAACGATGAGTTAACTTATGACAAATATTTAAACTTTACTGAAAAATGGATTTTTAATTGTTATAAATGGTCTAAGACGCAGGCGCGCTTTCTTCTAAATATTCCACTCGATAAGAATAAAGGAGGACAAAAGAGTGTGGGCGCGGATATAACGGCGATTGCCCAAAAAGTGGGATGGAAATACCATGCAACGATAATTTGGAATGAGGGCAATATTTCACGTCGGACTGCTTGGGGTTCTTGGATGTCGGCTTCTGCACCATATGTTATTGCGCCTGTTGAACTTATTCTTGTTCTTTACAAAGATGATTGGAAAAAGACACATGGGAGTAAAGAATCAGATATTTCCCGAGAGCAATTTATGGAATGGACTAATGGAATCTGGACGTTTAATGGGGAAAGTAAAAAAAGAATTGGACACCCTGCACCATTTCCTCGGGCACTGCCTTACAGAGCAATTAAGCTTTTCAGTTTTGTTAAAGATGTTGTTTTCGACCCTTTCTGTGGTAGTGGAACAACACTAATAGAAGCAGCCAACAATAATCGTGTCGGGGTTGGAATTGAAATAGATAAAAAGTATTGTGAAGTTGCAAAAAATAGAATCCTACAAGAAACAGGAACATTAAAATTTGAGGGTGAAAATGGTAGTTCAAAAAGACTTAATAATTGAATTTTTCAAAAAAAACCCTGATCGAGATATTTCCCATCCTGAAATTGTTGACTGGTTAACATCGGTATACAAAGAGAAAACCGGCAAAGTTTTTCGAGACCCTGATCGTGCTATCAGGAAATTATCTCAAGAGGGATTTCTTATTAAAATTCGTAAAGGTGTTTATAGATATGATCCTAGTTTTGTTACCAATCGTGAGATGGAAGATTTTACCGTAGCACAAAAACACCAAATTCTTGAAAGGGACGGTTACAAATGTGTTATTTGTGGTCGTGGTCTTAAAGATGGGGTTGAATTGCACGTAGATCATATAAAGCCAAAGGACTTCGGAGGAAAAGCAACTATTGAAAATGGGCAAGTTCTCTGCTCCCAACATAACTTCTTAAAAAAGAATTTTAAGCAAACTGAAACAGGCAAGAAGATGTTTATCCGTTTATACGAACTTGCCAAGAAGGAAGGTAATCAAGAACTTCTGAGTTTTTGTGTACAAATACTTGAAGTTTTTGATAAAAATAATATCAATGGTCATATTAAGTGGGTAAGATAATTTTGACATTATTTGAGTAATAAATAGTATTAAGGGACCATTTTCCCCTCCCTCTTGTTATAGAGTTCATAATCAAGCAAGGAACTCTATGAAAAATGATATAAAACAGTATGCAAAAACATCATGGAATATTGAGGATGTGCTTACCTATGCGCAAGAATATGACTATAAAATCACCAAAAAGCAGGCTCGAAATCTTCTGGAAGAAAATGAAGAAGCGATAGTCGAAGCCATGATTGCGACTGGATGGGATGTGATTGCTAGTGCTCTGGATGATCTGAATTCTGATTCCTAAATTTGGAATATTTAAGAAGGTTCCTTAGGTTCCCCAAAAAAGGAATATAATGTCACTTAAAGTAGAACAAATGTTGGATGATTTCACATTTGCTGATGATGAGCCAAGGATTTTTACAACTGGGGCATATTTACTACCGCTTGAGATCAAGAATGGTAATGAAACACGATATGTATGGATCGTTGATGAATTTCATGACGATACCTATATTTGCGGGGAGGGGGAATTCTGTTCTCCAAATATTTATGCAAATAACATTGAGAATCTTCTAAACGAATCTAACGATGAATAATCTCCTCCGCCCTCGATGACATAACCCCCTCATCCTGAGCCCAAAATCCTACAACATTCGTTATAACTCAAAAAACGCCAAAAACAATCTGATTTCTGCAAACTGTCCGCGAGGGGATGCCCTTGTGCAAAAACTGCAAATTTGCAGTTTCGAAGAGGTGTTTGCAGTTTTGCAGTTTAAAAAACTTCTGCCAAAACCGTTCATATATGTTGGCGGCAGAAGTGGGCGCATTTAGCCCACCCAAAGAAAAACTCCAAGGAATAACCAAAATCCCTTTATTTTTTTGCATCCTACATCCTAAATCGTGCATCCGCTCTTTTCTTGCCCTTCTCAGTTTCAATTCCTATCTTACATATATCAAACAGAAAGATGATAAAATGACTAAAACATTAACAGCAGTGCTTCACAAAGAAGATGATATGTATATCGCAGACTGCCCCGAAGTAGGGACTGTCAGTCAGGGCTATACTGTTGAAGAGGCAATTGCCAATCTTCGAGAGGCGACTGAATTATATTTGGAAGAGTTTCCATTACAAACTTATAATAAAGCCCTGTTAACAACGTTTGAAGCGGCAGTCGGTGCCTAATTTACATACACTTTCAGGAATTGAAGTGATACGTGCTTTAGAACGATTGGGTTTTCGGCAAGTTCGCCAACGAGGTAGTCATGTCGTTTTGAGAAAGGATTCCCTTGAAAGAGCAGCGGGGTGTAGTGTTCCTCTTCATAAAGAATTAAAGATAGGGACAATTAAAAGTATTTTGAGACAGGCTAAAGTTGACCAAGAGGAGTTTTTGTTGATAGTATAATCATCTTGCCCCTTTTCTTGCCCTTCTCAGTTTCAATTCCTATCTTATATGTATCAAACAGAAAGATGGTAAAATGACTGTAATAAAAGCACACTTTGATGGTAATAACATTGTTTTAGATGAACCGGCAAATCTAAAACCGAATGCTAAAGTAAAAATTATCGTTGAAGAAGAATATGTCGGGAAAGATTCTGCCTCTACATCAGAACTTCATGAAGTAAAGGCGGTATTTGGAAAACCGATCAAGACAGGTATCAAAGATTTAGCAGAGCAACACGATCATTATTTATACGGTACTCCCAAAACTGAACCCAACTCATGAAAAAAATCTTTGCTGATACCAATGGTATCATCGCGTTATTAAACGAAGATGACGAACTACATGAAAGCGCACAACATGCTTATGATCGACTTCGAATTTCATCTCCCTTACAGTTAATTCTTACTGATTACATTATTGCTGAATTTTGCAATGCGTTTTCAAAAAAATTACTTCGTCAGTCAGCGATAGATTTTCTTTCAACAGTCAGCCACTCTTCTATTATTCAATTGGTTAAAATCAATGATGAACATATTGATAAATCAATTGCTCTCTATAAATTATACTCAGATAAAGAGTGGAGTCTAACAGACTGTACTAGTTTTATTGTTATGCAAGAATTACAAATTATTGATGCATTTACCCATGATAAACACTTCGAGCAAGCCGGTTTTACTCGGCTTATAAAATAATCCTGCCGTTTTAATTTAGCTATGATAGGCGCATATCTCACATCCCATATCCCCAATCAATCAAATATGCTACGCGCGCTAATTAAATCCTTTATCATCCTGAGTATTGTATCGCAATGTGCGGTTGCACAATTCTTTTACTTCGGACAGAATAAAGTGCAGTACACCTCATTCGATTGGCATGTACTGAAAACCGAGCATTTCGATATTTACTATTACCCCGAAATGAAGGAACTTGCCAACAGGGGAGCGGCGTATGCAGAAGAGAGCTTCAAAGCGCTCGAACAAAAGTTTAATCATAACGTCAGCAACAGAATCCCGCTGATATTTTACAGCTCGCATCTCCACTTCCAGCAAACCAATACCACTCCCGGATTTATCCCCGAAGGCGTTGGAGGTTTTTTCGAGTTTCAAAAGGGGCGCGTTGTTATTCCCTTTAATGGCTCCTACTGGGATTTCCGCCACGTTATCCGTCATGAACTTGTTCATGTGTTCATGCACAGTAAGGTATTTAATATCCTCTCGGAGCACAGACTTCCGAAAGACCGTTTGCCTCCGCTTTGGTTTACTGAAGGACTTGCCGAGTTTTGGTCAGTGCCAAAGTTCAGTGAAGACCAGCAGGCGGAAATGGTGCTTCGCGATGCCGTAGTGAATAACTACGTCGTTTCACTCAGCGATATGGATAGGATTTCCGGCTCCTTCTTAATGTATAAAGAGGGGCAAAACTTGCTCGATTTTCTCAGCAGAAATTACGGCGAAGAAAAAGTCTTGTTATTGATGGAAAATTTCTGGAAGGCAACTTCGTTTGAAGAAGTGTTCCGGCAGACAATCGGTAAATCGTATAAAGAGTTTGATGAAGATTGGCTCTACGCACTCAAGAAAAATTATTATCCCCTCCTTGCCGTAGCCGATCCGCCAAGTGCAGTTAGCAAACCGATTGTTATGGATGGTTTTAATTCCAAACCTGTATTTTATCAGCACGGAACGAAGAAGGATGTATTTTTTATCGGCAATCATACGGGGTATTCAAGTGTATACCGCGTTCGCTTCGATAGCGTGAGGGCGAAGCCGGAAGTTGTAGTGCAGGGAGAGCGTACCGAAGAACTTGAAGCGTTTCATTTGTTCCAGAGCAAACTTGATATATCGCACGAAGGCAAGTTAGCGTTCGTAACCAAGAGCGGAGAGAATGATGTTATTCATATCTATGATATTGAAAAAGGAGCCATAACCAAGACATACAATTTTGATAGTTTGGTTGTGCTCAGTTCTCCTTCATGGTCGCCGGATGGAAAGAAGATTGTCTTTTCTTCAGTAGATAAATCGGGGAGCAGTGATTTATATATCTGGGATACGGAGGGTGAGCAACTCACCCGTATCACGAATGATTTGTATGATGATAAAGACCCTGCGTGGTCACCCGATGGAAATTGTATTGCCTTTAGTTCGGATAGAACGCCTTTTGGGGCAACGGGTAAGTATAATTTGTTTATGCTGAATGTTGCCGATAACTCTATTCAATATCTCACGTACGGAAACGAAGTATATTCTTCTCCCGGATGGTCGCCCGATGGAAAGAGTTTGGTCTTTACATCAAATCTTGGCGGGTCAAGAAATATCTGGATGATGCGTTTCGATTCGGTACAGGCGAACACAGTTCCCAAAGAAATGCGAAAGCTAACACAATTCACAACCGCCGCTTTCGATCCCGCATGGAGCGACAGCGGATTAGTATTTTCTGCCTTTGAGAATTTCAGTTTTCAAATCCGTAGCGTTAAAAACGCCCAAAGGCTCTATGATTCATCAAAAATAATCAAACCCTTAGATTTTATCCCTCTTGAAAAGCCGTGGCAACCTAATGTCGTTCTCGCCGCAGATAGCGCCCAACCTCCGCGCTATCAACAAGATTATAGTTTAGATATTGCGGGCAGTCAAATTTCAACCGATCCCGTGTTTGGAACAGCAGGCGGCGCATATTTATCCCTCAGCGATTTGCTCGGGAACGATGAGTATTATTTTTTATTATACAACACGGCACAGACAAGCGATGAAATTCTTGAAAGTTTTAATATTGCCATATCACGCGCATCACTTCAAAAACGGGCGAACTACGCTTATGGCGTGTATCGCTTCTCAGGGCGAAGGTATGATCTGAGTGATCCGGATGTGTATTTTTATGAGAGAGTATTCGGCGGATATTTTTCCTTAAGCTATCCTCTATCCCGATTCAAACGAATTGAAACTACGACAAGTCTCAGCAATTCCGATAAGGAAGTGATTGCCAATATAGCGGAACGGCGGGCATTGTTTTTATCAAATTCTATTTCATTCGTTCATGATAATTCATTGTGGGTACCAAGCGGGCCCCTTGATGGGAGTCGCTTAAACGTGACCCTTGCCTATACAAGTGATATACAGTATTCCAACGCGAATTATTATTCAGCGATTTTTGATTATAGGCAGTATTTCCGGCTGGCGCAACGTTCGGCATACGCCGTTCGTTTGTGGCTTTTTTATAATGAGGGGAAGGAAGCAAGAAGGTTTTTTATGGGAGGAAGCTGGGATTTGCGCGGCTGGCAACGTTGGTCTATCCGCGGGAAAAAACTGTGGCTTGTTTCCAATGAACTACGGTTCCCCTTTGTTGACCAGATCGGAATAAAATTTCCATTTGGAGGAGTTTCGTTTATTGGGCTTCGCGGAGCGCTCTTTTTTGATGCAGGAAGTGCATGGGATCAGACTTATGAAGAAACACTTGGCAGTGTAGGAGGAGGTGTCCGCTTAAATTTAGGCGGAGCATTTGTGTTGCGATATGATATCGGCAGAAAAATTGTTGATAATTTTCAGAAACTCGACGGCGATACATTTTATCAATTCTTTTTTGGGTGGGATTTCTAATGAGGACAAGAATTCGATACGGTAAGAAGCAAATGCATAGTTTCATAAACACAATTGGAGTGCTGTGTTGTTCTGCTATGCTCTGTCTGTGGTTAGTGGGCTGCGGGTCAATCCGATTAAAAAATGCACCGGCAATTGATACGGATAGCTGGCAGCAATATGGCGGCGGTATGGAACATACTAACGTAGCCAAGCATGAATTATTACCCCCCTTAGATTCAATTTGGTCCTATGATGCATCTGCAGGATATAGCGAGTACTCTGTCTCGGTTGCCGATGGCATGGTATTTTTAGGAACACTTCAAGGCGAAGTGTTTGTTCTGAATATTGAAACAGGAGAAAAGCTTGGTAAATACGATTTTGGGTTGCCTGTGTTCGGTACACCGGTTATCGATAGCGGAATGATGTACGCCGCCACTGCGAATAATAAGACAGGACTTTTTGCGTACGATATTCTAAACGGTAAAATAAAATGGAAACAAAATTTTGGCGGTGTTGAAACATCACCGTTGTTAATTCAAAACCGATTATATATTACTACGTTGAATGGCGATGTGTATTGCCTCAATAAAAAAACGGGTACAGTAGTATGGAAAATTATCACTCCGTTGTTTGAGCGTTCGGCATTTCTTCATTCATCACCTGCAAGTGACGGGAAAAATTTAGTGTATGGCTGTGATGATGGTTCACTTTTTTGCTTAAGTGTTGATGATGGCAAATTACTGTGGCGAGCAAAAACATTAAAAAGTATTACCGCTTCTCCTTCCATAAGAAATGGCGTTGTCTATATCGGTTCTCAAGATGAACATCTGTACGCGTTTGATATCAATACAGGGAAGGAACTTTGGAAAACACCGCTTGGAGCAAAAATATTTTCTTCGCAGGCAGTGAGCAATGACTATGTGTATGTCGGAACATCGGCGGGTGAAGTGATTGGATTAAAAGCATCATCCGGTGAGATTGTTTGGAGATTTAAGGCGGAAAGTGTTATTGCTACTGCACCGTTGGTATCAGGTGATGTTGTCTATGCAGGTAGTTTAGATCGCACTCTTTACGCATTGGATACAAAAACAGGAAAGCAACTTTGGAAGCACTCAACCGAAGGACGAATTAAAAGCATGCCTGTTATTTGGAAAGAGTATCTTGTTCTACCTCTTGATAATAGAATGGTACTTGGGTTCAAAAAGGGAGGGGCAAAATGAAAATGATGATACTTGCCTTATTTATCTGCTTATACTTGAATATTGCGTATTCACAAGAGAAAGCAATATTATCTGTATCGGCAGATAGTGGCGTTGTTGATGTCTATGTCGATACTTCGTTTGTAGGCACAACGCCAATTGATTCATACGCCATCGATTCGGGAAATCATACGCTACGTTTTGTAGACTCAAAATCACTGAATTGGTATCACGCACCGGTGATTGAAACGATAAGAATAGCCCCGGGCGAACACATAAAACGGAATGTGAGGATTCCTTCTACCGGTTTTACCCCCCATACTATTCCGTCTCCCTGGCAAGCAATAATGATCGGTGATTCACTTGGGAAGATACCGGCAACAGCGTTAGAAGGAAAAGTCGTTCCTAATAATTTACCTCTTTATCTTACAACAGCAGGGGCAATTATTGGTGGTGGAGTTGCTGCTTATTTTAAGATACAAGCGGATAAAGAGTATGATGATTATCAATACACTGGTGATCAGGCTTCGCTTGATCGAGTGAAACGGTATGATACCATTTCGGGTATTGCATTAGCGGCGTGTGAAATTAACCTTGCGGCATTAACGTATTTCTTGCTGTCGCGATAACAAAAAATACATCGGTTTAAAATGAAGAAGCCCATCCTTATAAGGGGTGGGCTTCTTGTTTATATTTCAACAGAAAGATTTACTCTTTCACTAACAATTCTATTTTCTTTGTAACTTCATCTACCATTTGCGGTCCATTGAAACCGATAGTTGTATAGGCAATGTTACCGAATTTATCAATGATAATTTGAGTAGGAATTGCATTTACTTCAAAGTGGTTGGCAACATCTTTTGTATCCATTAACACCGGAAATGTGTACTTATTTGCGGCAATAAATTTCTTTGTGTTTTCAAGGATAGCGCTCTCTCCGCTGATGCGCTCAAACGTATTGACCGCGAAAAATTTCACATCATCATTATTCTGATAATTCTCATAAAGATATTGGAGATACGGGAAGGATTGTTTGCATGGCCCGCACCAGGTTGCCCAGAAATCGATAACGACTACGCGACCTTTTAATGTTGAAAGTGTAACCGGATTGCCTGCCATATCATTAATCGTGAAATCCATAGCAGGTTTCTTTGTGCGATCTTCTTTAATACGTTTGTCTATTTCAGTTGCATGTTCCTTGGTTGCTTTCGCAATCGCATCGGTAAATGATTGTCGTTTGGCGGCAGTTACTTCAGAATAATTTTTGTCGGAACCATCGCGCATGACATAAGAATATTTCAGATTATCCAGGAGTTTAGCGTTATCATATAATTTTTTTACACACTCAAGACCGATACTTATCGCCTGATCGTATCGTTGATTCATGTTCAGCGTATGAACATATCGTTGGTTCACATCAGGATTTGTTCCATTGTAGGTTTCGT
>ORJL011280703.1_pt1 | contig 10689 bp, 12 predicted proteins | sample 1779941 | NCBI WGS metagenome assembly ORJL01 (sample SAMEA104232317, study PRJEB22302) | groundwater metagenome | biome: forest; feature: aquifer; material: groundwater | place: USA | collected 2011-08-07 | depth 5.8 m | reverse complement strand
GGGGGGGGGTTCTTCCCAAGCGGAGCCCCCGCCGGAAAGTCCGCCTGCGCCGACAGGAGCCTCCGCGCTCGCAATCCCTTCTCCCGCCGACAATGTGCTCTTTGCGACCACCAGCATCACCGTCATCGGCACTTCAACCCCCAGTGCACTCATTTTTGCGTCATTCGGCTCAACTCTTTCCACCACCACGGCCGACGGGACAGGGAACTGGTCTTTTTCACTGACGCTCACGGAAGGAACCACCACCGCTTCTTTTTCCGTGCTTGATGCGGGAGCGAGCGGCACTACGACGCTCTCGCGTTCCGTCACTGTCGACACCACGCCACCCTCTGCCCCGGCCCTCGCAATAGCCGAATGCGCCGATACGCTCTCGACCAGCGGCTGTCTGCTTCCCCGGACTTCCGCAACGCTCTCATGGAACGATATATCCGACGCGGCCTACTACGCCATCGCCTCCGGCGGCACGTGGCTCGGCACGACCACAGCTACGACCGCCGCGGCGACGCTTACGGACCAATCCACGGCACATTTTAAAATAGTGGCGCTTGACCTCGCAGGGAATGTCGCGACTTCCAGCGCGGTCGATGCGGCCGCCTATCTGCAACCAATCGTCATCAACGAAGTGGCGTGGGCCGGCACCGACGCGGATTCCGACAACCAGTGGCTGGAGCTCAAGAATCGGACGCCATACGACCTCGACCTCTCGCAGTTGGCCCTGTATTCGCCGGACTCTATTTTATATGTTCCTCTCTCCGGCACCATCGGCTCAACCACGGCGCTTCTCCACGGCAACCTCGCGCTCATATATAAGAACAGCGCGCCGCTCATGGGCGCGGTGCACCAACAGCAGGATGCCGCGTTCTCCTTCGCGACATCCTCGCCGATTCAACTCGCGCTCGCGTGGGCAAGCGGGGGAGCCACCACTACGCTCGATAGCACTCCTACGGCGGGCGCGTGTTCTTCCTGGTGTGCCGGGGCGTACCAAAAAACGGTTAGCGCCTCGCTCAGCCCCGGCGCGAGCAGCTTTAAAAGCGTATACTCGCTGTCCATGGAGCGCACGGATGCCTCCGCGGATGGTGCATCCTCCGGCAGCTGGGCGGACAATGACCTGTATACGACATCCGTGAGCGGATTCGGCGGCACGCCGGGCAATGATAACAGCAGCCATTGGCCGGAAGCGGGATTTTTCTGCTACGGCGATTCAGCGCCGCCCGCAGACGGCGCGTCGTATCATCTGCATTCCGAAAACGACTGCACGTTCCTCTCCCGCTTCATTTCAGAAGGCGCGACGCGCGACCTGTTCTTCTATACCGGCACGGTCGGCAGCGCTACGTTAATGAGCGTCGGGTTCCTTTCGTCGCACCTCTCCAGTGCGGAAAAAATGGATTTCGGCGGGGCGGGGCCGGGACTCTCGGCCGGCGGCCAATTCTTCGCGGCCATATTCGAGAACCGTGGCGGTGGCGACGATGTAGCGTTTGACCACTATTTCAAAGGCACCGCCGTTTCTCCGCCGCACACCAACTACCGCGTCATCCAACTGGCTTACCAATAACGACCTCGTAGGTCGTTATTCCAGGTTGGGGTTTGTGGCCGGATCCGCCTGCAGGTCGTGAAGATATTTTTTAAGGACCTTTTCGTAATCGCCGTCCGCTTCTGAAAAAAGTTGCTTCGTAAGTATCGAAGGGAAATTTCTTCTCCCGCAGTAATCCACGTAGCTACTCCACCGGTACTTTTCAAGATGTTGAATTGCCGCGTTCGCGCTTCGCAAGACTCCTTCACGCCATGAGGAGGATTCCTTTGAAAAATCCAAAGGATTCAAGTGGATGTAGTGAAGTATGTATTGAAAATGGCTGTCTCGTTGCACGAGCACTTTTTTCGTTCTCCCTTGGAATAAGGCACCGCTTCTTTTATATTTTTCGTTGAAGTACTTCGCGTAGCCGACATTAAGTTTCATTATGAATTTTGAAAGCCCTTTTTCTGCACGTCCCGAGACGAGGAGGTGGTAGTGATTATCCATGAGGCACCAGCCATGTATGTCAACCAGCCGCCCAGAATAACGACCTCGTAGGTCGTTATTCTGGGCGGGGAGTGAGTGGGTAAGATTCCAGCGGGTATTGTTTGCCGGATGGGTAGAGTTGAATTCGTATAAGGAATGGACAAACCGGACGCGATCATCATCGCTCATGAATATGTTGCGCTTTTCGACACCACGATTCAGCAGGTGATAGAGTTCCACAGGATTTATTTTGAGAGATATACCCATTAACGACCTACGAGGTCGTTAATGGGTATTATATCCCGTTTTTGCGCCAGAATGCGCTAGAATATAAGGCATATGACGCGAGTAGCTATCAACGGGTTCGGCAGGATCGGGCGGTGCTTTTTACGGGCGGCGTGGGGGGACCCCGCCATTGAAATCGTAGCAGTGAATGACCTCGGCAACGTGGAGAATTTGGCATATCTCCTCCGGCACGACAGCGTGTATCGCGATTTCCCGCAGGAGGTGCGCACGGAAGCGGGGAAGCTCATAGTCGGCGGCAAAGCAATCGTGTTCTTAAGCGAAAAAGACCCCGCAAATCTTCCGTGGCAAAGCCTCGGCATAGATGTGGTCGTGGAATCGACTGGCGTGTTCGACAGCTACGAGAAGGCGAGCGTGCATCTTACGGCGGGCGCCCGGCGCGTGGTCATTACTGCGCCGGTGAAAGACATGGCGGAGAACGGCGCGACCGTGCTCATGGGCGTCAATGAAGAGAAGCTCCGGACGTGCACCATTTCATCCAACGGCTCCTGCACTACCAACGCCGGCTCGCCCCTCGTCGCGATACTCGACGAAGGGCTCGGCATAGAGAAGGCGCTTCTCAATACCACGCACGCGTATACCGCCACGCAGTCGGTGGTCGACGGGCCGGTTCGGGGCGAGGATTTCCGCCGCGGCCGGGCCGCGGCGCAGAATATGTCGCCGTCTTCCACGGGCGCGGCCGTTTCCATCACCAAAGCGTATGAAAAACTCGCCGGACGCTTCGACGGCATTGCGGTTAGAGTGCCGGTGATCTCCGGCTCGCTCGCGGACATTACGTTCGTGGCCTCGCGCGACACCACCGTCGAAGAAGTGAATGCGATTTTGGAGAAGGCGGCGGGGGAGGAGCGCTGGAAGGGCGTGTTCACCACTACGAGAGAGCCGCTCGTTTCAAGCGACATCATCGGCTCGCCGTACGGAAGCATCGCCGATCTTTCTATGACGCGCGTCATCGGGAACTTGGTGAAAGTGCTCGCTTGGTACGACAACGAAATGGGCTACACGCACACGCTCCTGCGGCACGTGAAAGAAGCAGGACGCATTGGGTAGTTTACAGTTTTTAGTTTTAAGTTTTCAGTACGACCTTCATGAGCGGCTCAAGATCATTTAAGGATTTGACCGTATGGCAGCGCTCCATCGAATTAGCCAATGAAATCTATATCATGACCCGGGCTTTCCCACAGGCCGAGACCTACGCACTAGTCAGCCAACTTCGGCGAGCGGCGGTTTCAATTCCATCTAACATCGCGGAAGGCTCTAAAAGAGGAACTCATAAAGATTTTGTTCAGTTTTTAAGGATTGCCATTGGTTCAGCTGCAGAGGTTGAAACCCAGCTCATTATCGCCAAAAATGTATATCCAACAGTGGACAGCTCAAACGCATTTGAGTTGTTGGACGAAGTACAAAAAATGCTTGCCGCGCTGATTTCCAAACTAAAAACTTAAAACTGGAAACTAAAAACTGTAATTATGAAAGTTTTTATAGGAGCAGATCATCGGGGATTCAAGCTTAAAGAGAGCATCAAAGAACATCTGCTCCAGCGTGGTTTCGAAGTGGGCGATGGGGGAGCGCTCACGCTTGATCCGGAAGACGATTATCCCGATTTCGCGTACCGCGTGGCACGCGCAATCGCCCGCGAGCCGGGAAGTTTTGGCATCCTTCTGTGCGCTTCGGGTGTTGGCATGGATGTTGTCGCCAATAAAGTGCGCGGGGTGCGCGCGACCGTCGGCTATTCCCGAGAATCCATTATGCATGCGCGCTCGCACGACGATATCAACGTGCTTGCGCTCCACGCCGACAATCTCTCCGACACACAGGCGATGGCGTTGGTGAACCTTTTTCTCGCGACCCCGTTCGACGGGGCGGAGCGCAACCGCCGCCGCGCAGCAAAGGTGGCGGCGGTTGAAGAACGCGAATTCAAGCCGCACCAGCACCTATAATGTAGCGCCCGCGCGCGGTTATACTATTTATATACCTGCCTTTCTGCTACACCTATGCCCCCCGAATATAACAAAAACGTAACCTTCGTCGAAGAACAGCAAATGACGCGCGGACAGCGGTCCCTCTATGGCCGCTCCGTCTCGAAAATGGCGAGGTTTCTCGTCGCCCGCGGCATAGCGCAGAACGAATCGCAGGCGAACATCATACTGCTCGGCATCGCGGGCATCTTTGCCGCGATAGGCACGGGTATATTTTGGTGGAGCGGCGGATTCGGCGGCAATGCCGCCGTGTTGACCCCGGAGCAGATACAGGCGCTTGAGGATCCGGCTTTTTCGGGAGGAGGAAACGCGTCGGCGGCCGGACCGGGCCCGACTACCCCCGGTTCGGCCACTCCCGGCCAGCCGGGCGACGGCTCGTTCGACCCGTCGTTATATCAGCGGCGCTAACCGTCTTGTCATGCCGAAACTCCGAGGTTTTACACTGATTGAACTACTCGTCGTCATCGCCATTATCGGGATGCTTGCATCTATTGTCATGGCGAGCCTCAACACTGCGCGCGCTAAGTCCAAAGATGCTCGCCGCCTCGCCGATCTTCACAACATGGCTCTGGCGCTCGAGCTCTATTACAGCAGCAACAACGCCTACCCCGTTTCGCAAGGCTCTACGTGGGCAAGCCAGTGCGCGGCGTGGGGAGGAATTGCTTCAGGCAGCGTTATCCCCGGCCTGGTGCCGACGTATATGTCCGCTATGCCGTCCGACCCGTCCATGAATACTGCGGCGAATACGTGCTGCTACATCTATAACTCCAACGGGACGGATTACAAACTGCTTATTGCGCACAGCTGCGGCGGCGTCGCCACCTACACTTCTCAACCATCAGTCCTCGACCCAACACGCGACGGTGGGTCGAACGCATGCACGATAGATGCCGGCGGCAGCGGGGCATGGGCATGGGCCACGTACTCCTCGGGCGCGGCGTGCTGGTAGCGCACTACGTTATTCCTAGGGTGGGAGTTATAAAAGCGTGAAGCGGGTATACCCCGCACCACTTTGGTAAAATCAAAGTGGTGCGGGGTATACTTTCCTATATGGCAGAAATTATTCCCGCGATTTTACCTTCCTCTCTGCCGGATTTGCGCGACCATTTGGGCCGCATACGGGGAGCCGCGCGCCTGGTGCAGATAGATTTTGTCGACGGCATTTTCGCCAAGAACCGCACGTGGCCGTACACCGAAGGCGGGCGAAAAGAGTTCGACGCCATAGTCGCAGAGGAAGAAGGATTCCCGTACTGGGAGGATTTCGATTTCCAGTTCGACCTCATGGTTGCGCGGCCCGCCGACGAAGTACGCGCGCTCATAGCGGCCGGCGCGAGTTCCATCATCATCCACGCATTGTCCGCAGGGGCTCTTGAGGGCTTGCGCGAACTGCAGATGCTCCGGGACGGGGATTACCCCGTTTCCGCCGGCATCGCGCTTAGTGCTACGGCGGTGCCGGCGGATCTCACACCTTTTGTCGGACTCTATGATTTCGTGCAAGTGATGGGTATAGACCGCGAAGGATTCCAGGGGGAGCCGTTCGACGAAAAAGCGTTGGCGCTCGTCGCGGCGCTCTGCGCCACGTATCCGGAGGTGCCGATACAGGTGGACGGAGCGGTAACGCCGGAGAATGCCGGAGCGCTCATGCGCGCGGGCGCCGCGGCGCTGGTGGTCGGGCACGCCATATTCAGGGCGGACGACCCGAAGAAAGAGTACAGGGCGTTGTATACTAGTATTAATGCAGAGCGACGCTGAGGTACAGGCGATAGAGAAAAAGGCGGAGAAAACCCCGGTATCACAGCCGCTTCCTGCCTGCGCCGAGGCTTCGGCAGGCAGGCGCGGCTGGCTATGGGGCGAGGAGCGGCGTTGTTAAACCATGGCAAGTATCACGGACACAGAAGTAAAAAAGATTGAGGTGCGGGCTGCGGCTATCCGCGAGACCATCATCGAGATGCTGGTTGCGGCTGGCTCGGGGCATACCGCCGGCCCCTTGGGCATGGCCGATATTTTCGCCGCGCTCTATTTTCATATTCTCCGGCATGACCCCGGCAACCCCGCGTGGGAAGAGCGCGACCGACTCATGCTTTCAAATGGACACATCACCCCGGTGCGCTACGCGGCGATGGCGCACGCCGGCTATTTTCCCCTCAAAGAAACGCTGACCTTGCGGAAATTCGGTTCGCGACTGCAGGGCCATCCGGAGCGGGAGCGCCTACCGGGACTTGAAACCACGTCGGGCCCCCTCGGCTCGGGTCTCGGCCAAGCCGCGGGCTATGCCTACGGCGCACGCATGGACGGCAAAAAATTTCGCGTGTATTGCGCGATGAGCGACGGCGAACAGGACGCAGGCAACACGTGGGAGACGGCGATGTTCGCGGGCGACAACAAACTCCACAATCTCACCGCCATCATCGACCGCAACAATATCCAGATAAACGGCATGACGGAGGACGTGATGCCGCTGGAAAATCTGCGTGCGAAATACGAGGCGTTCAACTGGCACGTGCTGGAATGCGACGGGCACAATGTCCGTGCATTTTGCGATGCGGTGGAGGAGGCGAAGGCGATATTCGAGAAACCGACCGTCATCATCGCGCACACCATTCCGGGCAAGGGCGTGCCGGAGATTGAGTTCGACTACCGCTGGCACGGCAAGCCGCCGACCAAGGAAGAGGCGAAGAAATTCCTCCATGAACTGCGCACGCTCGGCGGCAAAGTACGGAGCGAACACGAGTAGGTATGATTAACACAAGCTCAAAACTGAAGGAGAATATATTTGAAAAGCCCGACATGGCCGCTACCCGCGACGGATTCGGCGCGGCGCTTTTGGAGCTCGGCGAAACGAACAAAGACGTAGTGGTCTTGTGCGCCGACTTGGCGGAGAGCACCCGCGTACTGCCGTTCAAAGAGAAATATCTGGAGCGCTACATCGAGCTTGGCGTCGCGGAGCAGAATCTCGCGACGGTGGGAAGCGGCCTCGCCAACTACGGCAAGATACCGTTCATCGCCTCCTACGCCACGTTCTCGCCGGGCCGCAATAACGAGCAGATACGCACGACGATTTCGCTCAATAACGTGCCGGTCAAAATCGCCGGCATGCACGCGGGCCTCTCCGTCGGCCCCGACGGCGCGACGCACCAAGCGCTCGAAGACCTCGCGCTCATGCGGGTACAGCCGAACATGATAGTGCTGTCTCCCTGCGACGGCGAGGAGGCGCGCAAGGCGACGCTCGCCGCCGCGGCGCACCCGGGACCCGTGTATATCCGCTTCGCGCGCGAAAAAACGCCGCTCATGACCACTGCCGATACGCCGTTTGTACTAGGGAAGGCGGTCGTGATGTGGGAGAGCGAGCACAAGAGCGAGGTGGCCGTATTCGCGACCGGGCCGCTTCTCTATCAGGCGCTTCTCGCCGCCCGCGAGCTTGAGCATGAAATCCCAACAACGGTCATCAACCTGCATACGATAAAGCCGCTCGACCGCGATGCGATACTGGAGGCGGCGAGGAGCGCCGGGGCAGTGGTTACGGTGGAGGAACACCAGGTCATGGGCGGCATGGGAAGCGCGGTTGCGGAAGTGCTTGCCGCCGAGTGCCCGGTACCCGTGGAATTCATCGGCGTACACGACCGTTTCGGCCAGTCGGGGGAACCTGCAGAATTGCTCAAAGAATACAAGATGGACGCTCCGGCCATCATCGAAGCCATCCGCCGCATCGTCCGCAGAAAATAAATTCTAATATTTAGACCATGGTCCAAAATGTAGAATTTTTATGAGCACCCACCACTTTCGAAAGTTCGGCGGAAAGGGAGTCGGCCACCAAGCGATGATGGAAGGGTTTGCGACGGCGGGCGATTTTTTGCTTGCTCTTTCCGTCAGCGCTCTGCCCGCGGCGACCAAAAAGAACTCAAAAGCGGTCCAGAAAATGATTTCATACTTACGAAAGCACGGTTATGTTTTGATAAAGGACTCTGCTTCAAACCGGTGCCTCGTATTAACCCCACAAGGCAAGAAACGAGCAAGATATTATGCGATGAAACGCATTTCGGCGCGCGTGATTGCCCGTCCAAAGCATTGGGACGGGAAATGGCGCATTATTATGTTCGACATAGCGACGGAGGAACGGACCAAGAGGAACGCGTTCCGGTCGCTTATCCAGCGGTTGGGGGCGGCTATGCTCCAAAAGAGCGTTTGGATACATCCGTTTGATTGCGCACGGGAAGTGGAGGAACTTAAAAGCTTCTTCGGACTCTCATCCCGGCAGGTACGGGTCATTGTCGGAGACATCGGGGACGATAGGGAATTTCGGAAGCTGTTCAAGCTATAGAGAAAAATTCACAGTTTTAGACCATGGTCTAAAACTGTGAATTTATGATTTAAAGAACGTGAGTGCTTCGTTCGCCATGGCCTCGGGGGTCTGCACGCCGGGAAGCATATAGAAAGGAATGCCGGAAGCTTCCGCGCGCGCGTTCCAGTCGCGGCATTGCGCGATGCGCCGCTTAATGTCTTCCGCCGCGTCCCCGCGCACTCCGAAGCGCCTTCGGAGTTCCGCTTCGTTGTCCATATATATATAGAGCGAGCGCACGGCGTCGGCGCGGCCTTGCGCCTCGGCGTACGCATGGAGCTTCACGATTGCTTCGATGACCAGAGTTGGGAGGTAGAGGCCGCCCTCTAGTGCCGTATCAACATCCGCCTTGCGGGTCGCATAGCGATGCCCGTGCGGAGCGACTTCCCAGAGGAATTCGCGTGCCCGCGACAGGCGGTCGAACTCCTGCTCCGATACGTACTGATATTCTCCCGGATTGTCCGATGGTCTCGGCTCGCGCGTCGTCGTGCTCGGCAGCGGCCGGGCTCCGGCTTCCTCCTGCATGATGAGTCGCGCGATGGTAGTTTTTCCCGAGGCGCTAGGTCCTGTTATTGTCCAAAGCATGATATGACGCCCAAAATCGGCGCATTATTTTGTCGCACGCGTCGAAAATCATCTCGCAATACCGGACTAGTATTGCTCGAGGATATTTCCCCTTCGCTTCGCATACTGCATCCGATTTTAAGCGTCATAGGGCGGTAAGTTTATATTCCGGCGGGGCTTTTTTGAGGAACTCCTCGAGTTTTTCGCGCGTGAGCAGGCCTTCCTGCCCGCCTATTTTCTGCACCACTTCCATCGCGTTGACGGGTCCCCACAGAAGCGCTTCTTCAAGCGGAAAGCCCAGCGCGAGCGCCGCAGTAACGGTCGAAGCGAATGCGTCACCCGCGCCGGTGCGCTCGTAGGGAGGGCGGTTGTCGGGATACATGGGCACCAGCCATTGTGCGTAACCGTCGTCGGCGTATGCCCCTTTGCGCCCGTCGGTGATGATGACGGTCTTCGGTCCCAGCTTCCGCAGAGCCGCCATCAGCTCTTTGGGGTCTTCAGCTTTCGAAGAGAGAATGCGCTGGGCTTCTTCTTTGTTGCAGAAAAAGAGATCGGCGCGCGCGTACACGCGCTCGAGCGCCGCCGCGCCGAACTTTATTTGGAAGGTGCCCGGCTGAAACGCGAGCTTGGTATCCGGCCATTCTGCCAGCATGTTCATGAGGTCGTTGTGATACGGGAGCGAATTCTCGCTCAACGAGGAAAGGTAGAGCCAGCGTGGAGGCTCTTTTAACACGGGCGCCTCGTAATCGAACGCCTCGTGCTTAATGAGTATGGTGCGCTCGCTCTCGAACCACAATACAAAATGGTAGTTGGTGAGCTTGCCTTTCTGCGCGACGAGGAGCGATGTGTCCACGCCGTTTTGCTCGAAGGCGGCGCGGCATTTCTGCCCGTTCTCATCTTCTCCTATATAGCCGCGGAAAGCGGAGGCGAGCCCGAGCCGCGCGGCCGCAACGGCCGCGTTCGAAGCGTTGCCCACGGCGGGCACTTCGGTGGCGGATTCGAACGGTATTTTATCGCCCCAGCGCATGCATATCTCGCAGTCCTCGTCGTTGAGGTTGCAATGCACCCGCGCGTCTTTGAGCCGTATGAAATTGTCGATAACGGGGTCGCCGATAGCGAGGATGTCGGATGCTGCCATATAAGCGTATTATACTGGAGACATGGAAACCTTGCGAGAAATCATAACAACGCTCCGTCAGTCCGGCCGAGGCCTCGCCCATTTCAACATTTCGGACTCCAACCAGCTCAAAGCAATCGCTGAAGCCTCCCGCGAAACCGGACTGCCGGTCGTCATCGGGCTCTCGGAGGGCGAGCGGGAGTTCTTTCCGCTTCACGAAGTGCGCGCGCTCATTGATGCCTACCGCGCGGAAGGCATCGCGCTCTACCTCAATGCCGACCATACGTACTCGCTCCAGAAAGCGAAAGAGGCTATTGATGCCGGCGTGGAATCCATCGTCATCGACGGCGCGAAATTGCCGCGGGAAGAGAATGTCGCACTGGCGAAAGCCGTTGTC
>ORJL011690804.1_pt1 | contig 10694 bp, 11 predicted proteins | sample 1779941 | NCBI WGS metagenome assembly ORJL01 (sample SAMEA104232317, study PRJEB22302) | groundwater metagenome | biome: forest; feature: aquifer; material: groundwater | place: USA | collected 2011-08-07 | depth 5.8 m | reverse complement strand
CCCTCTCCCGCAGGTAATGCGGGCGAGGGGGTGCTTCCAAATCCCGACTCCTGCTTGGGTTGCGGGCTGCTTGCGCTCTGATCCTTCGCGTCTTTGCGTCTTCGCGCGAGATACCTCCTTTTCGTATCAAGACTCACCCTCCCTCAACCCCTCGTGGAAGCACAGCGCGGGCTGACGACGACGAAGAATCCCTGGCGCATCACCCAGGTGTCGGGATTTCGCATCCAATCCCACTGCGCATGCAGCACGTTGTGACCGATGTCGATGTTCTCGAGAATCTTGGCGCGGCGGCGAACATCACCGTCCCGAACCCGATATGATCGCGAGAAACGAGGTCCGGCTCGCAAGCGCGCGATGCCATTCTGGCAATTGGCCGCTGCCGAAGAAGAATCCACAGACGACGCAGATGACACAGATCCCCGATTTGTGGCCCTTTGCGCAGTACTCATCTGCGTCTGCGGATATCGCGGGTTCGGGAAGCCCCGAATTATCCGATCTACGCAGAGCGCCAGCGATGTCGCCTAGCCACTGATTTTACTGCGAATGCCCCAGGAGGGACTTGAACCCCCACACGGTTACCCGTAACAGATTTTGAGTCTGTCGTGTCTGCCATTCCACCACTGGGGCGTGGGCGCAGGCGGTACTGAGTACTGAGTGCCGGGGGCTGAGTCAAGTTCGAAGACAGTGGCCAGTATTCAGTGGCCAGCGATCAGTTCTGACCACTGCTCCCTGGCCACTGACCACTTTCATCATTGCTGCGGCGGTGGCTCGTCTTTCGGCTTCAGGAAGTTTTGCGACGGGGCTTTGACCTCGCGCTTCACGGCGGCCTGGCGATACTCGACTTTGCCGAGGGCCTCCGTGGCAAGGCGGCGGACGCTGGGGTCTTCTTCGTTCTCTGCGATGCGCTTGAGCGCATCGCGCGAGTCGGCGGCGGCGATTTCGCCGAGAGCGAACACCCCGGTGCCGCGCGTCGACGGATCGAGATCGCGCTGCAAGAACTCAGCGATGGGTATCGCCGCGCGCGCGTCGCCGATTTTCCCCAGCGCCGCGAGGATCATTTGCTTGAGGTTGTTATTCGTGGTGGTGCGGCTGAGGTACTGAACCAGAATCGGCACCGCATCGGTGGCGCGCAGATCGCCGAGGAGGGCGATCGCCTTCGCCTGTACGCGCACGTCAGGATCGCCCATCGCCTGGATGAGATACTCGACCGCTTTCGGCTCGCCCGAAGTCCCCAGCGACTTCACCGCTTCGAGGCGGGTGTCCCCATCCTCGCTGCCGAGTCGCTTCACGAAGTCGTCGATACTCGCGCCCTTGGTGGCTTTCTCGTAACGTTGCCGCGCGTGTTGGCCGGAGACCTGCGCGCTGCCCGGTGCAGCCAGGATCGACGCCGAGCCGACGAGGATTAGGGCGATCAACCAAGTACGGCTGTACCGCATCGGCCTCCGGGCGCCCGTCGGGGAGGGTCGAGATCCGAGCCCGGAACACAGCTCACAGAAACAGTCGTGGGATTTCATCTTGTGCGTAGGTGCCTGCCCTGCGGTCGCTGCCCGGTCAGGTCTTTCCACTCTCTACTAGCCTTCGACCCGCGGGCCGCCGAGACGAATCATGATCCAGTCAGCCATCTCGTGGACGCTGTAGGACGGCGGCATATCGCTTTTCAGGTCGAGTATCACGCGCAACTCCCCGCCCTCTCGCCCTACCCGCACCCGGGCGATCTGCGGATCGGTCTGCGGTAGCACCTGCTCGGCGAAGTCGCCCTCGCCGCGCGGCCCCGACACGCGCACCGTGATGCTGGCGGGCGAGCTGGTGCTCGAATGGATCACCCGCCCCGGAAGTCGCGACAGACGCAGCAGCACGGCGCGCTCACCGTCGACGGTTTCAATCTGCAGATTGCGCAAGGAAAGCGCCTGCGGCGCCGGCGCCGCCGTATCGCCACCGAGGGCCGCGCACCCAGCGATGGTCAGCAACAGCCCGCAAAGCAAGAGATTACCGATCGGGTTCAGGTGGGACGACGAGATCATCGCCGTCGGCAATAGCCGATCGAGTCGGAGCAGACAACCAAGGGGTCAGTGGTCAGTGGTCGGTGATCAGTTCTTAGCCTAAAGCGCTGACCCCTGGCCACTGGCCACTGACCCCACCCTACGGCCGCCGCCCGAAGGCGGGGCGCACGGGGCGCTTGGCCGGCGCCGGCGTCTTGTCGGGATACGGGCAGAGATCGGCGATCACGCATTCGCTGCAGCGCGGTTGGCGTGCCACACAGACGCGGCGCCCGTGAGCCTGGATCAAATGGCAGAAATGCGCCTGCTGCCGTTCGGCGACGACCTTGGTCAGATCGCCCTCGATCTTATCGGGGTCCGAGTGCGACGTGAAACCAAGGCGCTGCGCCAGGCGCATGACGTGCGTATCGACGCCGATTGCGTTTTGCCCGAACGCGTTGCCGCGCACGATATTCGCGGTTTTGCGGCCAACTCCGGGAAGCGAGAGCAACTCTTCCAACGTCGGCGGCACCGTCCCGTCGAAGCGCTCGATCAGCTCTTGGCAGCAGCGCTGAATCGAGGCGGCCTTGCTGCGATAGAACCCCGTCGAATGAATGTCGCGCTCGAGCTCGGCGCTCGACACGCGCACGTAAGCGGCGGGCCCACGATACTTCTTGAACAAGAGGCTTCCGGTGACTTCGTTGACGCGCTCGTCCCGACACTGTGCCGCCAAGATCAGTGCGATTAGCAGCTCGAACGGAGTCGTGAAGTTCAAGGCCAGCTTCGCATCGGGGTACGCCGCTTCGAGGCGATCGAGGATCCGCCGCATGCGTTCCGGGGTCGACACTGCCTTTGCCGTTGCGCGCGCCACGGCCTGGCTTTAGTCGACCCCCTCGGCGCGGGCAACACGATCGCGCAAATGTCCCCGGCGGGTCGGGCCACGATGGGAAGATCCTTCACAGCCGCGATCGAGTCCTGAATCGTTGCCTACCGCTTGACCACGGCTCGGCGATGCCTCTACAGGCGCATCACCGCCCTCCATCATCAAGATTACCGACGATCCCCGACGCTTACGGCTTGACAGTTGTACGCGTCAAAGCGAGGATCGCGCCGTCGACTGAAGAGCAATGACTTTGAGACTCCGATCCTTCGTGCTCGTTCTCAGCGTGGTTGTCTTTGCCATCCTGGTGGTCGTCTTCCGCCCGTACGCGGAAGAGACACAAGACGATGCGCCGCCGAGCGTCAGCGAATCGGACCTGCAAACGTACATTCAGGTTTACGATGCCATGCAGGACGACCACGACCTGACAATCGAGGAGGCGATCAAACCCTACCATTTGTCCTTGGAGAGCTTCCGCCAGACCGAGCGCCACATCCAGGAAGAGACGCGGTTGGTTGAACGCGTGCGCGAAGCCTTGCTCGATCATGCCAAGAAGCGGTCGCTGTTCGCCCAGGCCCCAGGGACCGGCACACCGCCTCCTTCTCCAACCGCCACACCCGCCCGCCGGGCAACCGCGAAGAAGAGCCACGACAAGAAGAAGTAAGCCCGAACGGTGCGCGCGGCGCACCCTACTACCGAAAGCGATTGTACGAGTATTCTCGTAGGGTGCGCCGTGCGCACCCAGGTGCGGCGGATCCGGCGCCACGATTCCTTCACAACCTCTTAGTCGTTCGGAGGATGCCGAATTCCGACTCCGCATTCCTCTCTGCAGCTTGCTGTCTCGGCGCGGAGGTCTCCTAACTGCAGATGGTAGCCCGTGAGGGATTGCGGCGCCGCGGCCAATCCGAGCCGGCTGAGCCTCAGGCACGATATTGTCAACTGTACTGGCAAAAAGTTGTGGAAAACCGCTAACACACTGAACCTTGCAGCTCGGAGCAAGCGGGGGCACAATCAGCGTGCCTCACCACTGAAGGAGAAACCGGATGGCCCAAGACGATCATGACTCTGCTCCGATTGAGCCGCACGAGGCATTGCGGCTTCTCGACGACGCCCGAGGTCGCTTACGCACCGCGATCTGGGCGCTGCACGGCATGCACCAGGATATGAGCGCGCTGGCCGTCGACGACATCTCCGACATCGAGCATTTGCTGACCGAGATTCTCGAAAACGAGATCTCGCCTTGCTACGAGGCGATGAGCCAAGCTCTCGGAGCCGCCCCGGGCGGCGCTGTGACAACACACTGACGACGACATCCGCTGCTCTACGAGCACTGGCGGGCGAAATCGCGCAGTGCCGGTTGTGTCCGCGTCTTGTCGCGCATCGCGAAGCCATCGCGCGCGACAAGCGACGCGCCTTCGCCGAGTGGACGTACTGGGGCAAGCCGCTTGCCGGCTTTGGCGACGTTCGGGCACGCCTGCTGATCGTCGGCTTGGCTCCGGCGGCGCACGGGGGCAATCGCACCGGCAGGGTCTTCACCGGCGATCGCAGCGGCGACTGGCTCTTCGCGACCCTGCACCGTTTCGGCTTCGCCAATCAATCGACCTCGGAGCATTGCAACGACGGGCTGGTGTTGACCGACGCCTTCGTCACCGCGGCGGTACGCTGCGCGCCGCCCGACAACAAGCCGTCGGTGGAGGAGTTCGCCAACTGCCGGCCTTTCCTGCAGCGCGAGATCCTTCTCTTGCCGCGGGTCCGCGTCGTGATTTGCCTCGGCAAGCTCGCCTTCGACGCTTACCGGGCGACGCGTGCGGCGTTGCAGCTTCCCATGCCGGCACGGCGGCCGCAGTTTGCCCATGCGGCAATCCACGAGCTCGGTGACGTCGCCCTGATCGCTTCGTATCACCCCAGCCAACGTAATACGCAGACGGGGTTTCTCACCCAAGAGATGTTCGACCGGGTGTTCCACATCGCGAGACAGCGCTTCGACGCGGTGGACAGCTCGCGACGACGACGTTAGAGCGGCCCCGTGACGACAGCCGCCAACCTCGACGCCGCGCTCGCAACCCTGCGCGAAGCGCTACGCGCAGCGGGGTACGATCAGGAGGCCCTCAACCGCACCCTCGGCATCAACTACCCGGATGATGTCGGTATCCTCAATCGCGTGCCGGCGATTCTCCGCCTGAGAGATGATCGGTCCGCGCTCGCGACCGCCGTTCGACTGTTCTTCCTCGAGGCCGACGAGGCCCGCGCCGACGCCGCGCGGCTACTGTCGCGCCCGGGCATCGGCGTGCTGGGGCGCGTCGGATTGCTGCAGCAACGCAACGGCCGGGTTCGTGCCCGCCTGCGCGTTGCTCCCGTCGCCGACCAATTGCTCCTCGCCGATCGGCGCTTCCTGGGTACCGATCGCGCTGCGTTGAGTCTCGGCCGAGCGAGCAGCCCTCCCTCCCCGACAAGGAACCAGAGCACCGACCCAGTTTACCCGCCAAGCGCCGATTCGATCCTGTTGCGCGAAGCCGTCGTAGCGGTCGCCGGCGGCACGGTGCTCGACCTCTGCACCGGCTCGGGGGTGCAGGCGATCGCGCAGGCCCACATCGCCGGCGCCGTCACGGCCGTCGATATCAACCGGCGCGCCGTGGCGGTGGCGACGCTAAACGCGAACCTCAACGCCACGAGCAACGTGGCTGTCGAGCTTGGCAACCTCTACGGCGGCGTGCAGCGCCGCCGTTACGATACCATCATTGCCAACCCGCCGTTTGTGTCGTCGCCGCACCGGCGCGCGCCGTCGTACCATGCTGGCGGAGCGACTGGTGATGACCTGTTGCGGCCTATCATTCGCGGCTTCTCGAAGCACCTGCAGCCCGGCGGCCGTGCCTTTGCCATCACGCATGTTGGTTTGCGAAGCGGCCAGGAGCTGGCGCAGGTCGGCCGCCGCTGGTTTCGCGCCTTCCGCGGCCGTGCCGTCGTGTTCGAGTTGGAATCCGGATCAGCGGTCGATCTAGCCGCGGCGCAGTCCCTGTTCGCCCTCGAGCGCGGCGTATCCGCCTATGCCAACGAAGTGCGGCGCTGGGTGGAGTACCTCCGACAGCATCGCATCGAACGCATCGCTGCCGTTGTCATCGTCGCCGAGAATACCGGAACGCCCGCATTGGATGTCGTCGATGCGCGCCGCCGCGTTCTGCCCCTACCGCTGTCGCCGCCCCTGCCGCAGCGCGTCGCCGATTGGTTCGCTCATCATTGAGCTACAGCGAAGAGCCGTTTGCCATGCGCCCTGCCGCCAGCGCTAGAGAAGATGCCCGGTGGTACAGGCTGGAAGCCTATACCACCGGGTCGACTGTCGTCGGCCAAAGGGCCAAACTCCAATGCGCGGCACGCGGCGCTTCTACAAACCGACCCACTCTCGTAGGAGCGCATGGCTTGCATCTTCGAGATTGCGCCTTAGTTTCGCCGGCCATGCTTGAATGGTCGCGAATCCCTGGGATATTGAGTCAGGTATCTAGAGCTGGGTGGCCGGCATTCGAGCCGGAAGGAGGAAATGATTGTGTCTGCTGTTCAAGAAGTGAGTGATGGTTCCTTTGACGCCGACGTGCTGAAGTCGCCGCTCCCGGTGCTGATCGATTTCTGGGCGCCGTGGTGCGGTCCCTGTCGCACCATCGCACCGCTCGTCGACGAGCTGGCCAAGGAATACGCCGGCAAGCTGAAGGTCGTGAAGATGAACGTCGACGACAATCCGCAGACGCCATCGAAGTACGGCGTGCGCAGCATTCCGAATCTGCTGCTCATCAAGGATGGGCAGGTGTCCGACCAGATCATCGGCGCCGTCCCCAAGGCGCAGCTGATCAAAGCCATTACGCAGGTCGTCTGAGCCATCGGTGGGGCCGTCGCATGAACCATGAGCTCATCCTCGGTCCCACCTCGCATTACTTCTATTCGCAGCGGCTCAAGCTGCACTACGTCGACTGGGGAAATTCCGAGAAGCCGCCGCTGCTGCTGATCCACGGCGGTCGCGACCACGCGCGCAACTGGGACTGGGTCGCGCATGCGCTGCGCGACGACTACCACATCATCGCCCCCGATCTGCGCGGCCACGGCGATTCGCAGTGGTCGGTCGGCGGCTCGTACTCGTTGGTCGACTACACGCTCGACGTCGCCCAGCTACTCGCCGCGCTGCAGACATTTCCAATCACGATCATCGGCCACTCCCTGGGCGGCGCGATCGCTCTGCAATACACCGGGACCTATCCGGAGCGCGTTAGCAAGGTCGTTGCGATCGAAGGCCTCGGACCGCCGCCGGGCTTTATTCAAGAGCGCCCGGCCAAGGATCGCATGCAGGGGTGGATCGTCGAGATGCAGGCGCTGTCACGACGCCATCCGCATCGCTACGCCAGCCTCGAAGAAGCCATCGCACGCATGCGCGACGCCAATCCGCATCTCTCACCCGAGAAGGCACGCCACCTGACCATCCACGGCTCCTATCGCGATGAAGATGGCACCTACCTATGGAAGTTCGACAACTATGTCCGCGCCGCGTCGCCCTACCTATTCAACCTGGGCGAAGCGCGCGAGCTATGGAGCCAGATCACCTGCCCTACCCTGCTCGTGCGCGGCACCGAGTCGTGGGCCTCGGATCCGAACCAGGACGGCCGCGCCTCCGCCTTCCGCGACGCGACCGTGGTCAACATCGGGAAAGCCGGCCACTGGGTGCATCACGATCAGCTGCAGGAGTTCTTGCGGGTGGTGCGCGAGTTCTTGCGCGACAGATGACGCATTCCGCTTCGGATGCCTTCGGCATCGAGGCGCGGGGACGGGGCAAGCGGTTTCATCGCAGCGGCTGAATACCAGGCCAATGTTCCACAACCAACCGCTGCGGCCTTGCAAGCAGTGACGGCGGCAAGTAGAGCCGCTTTCATGGCGCAGCTCGGCATCGGCCTGATCGGGGTCGGCAAGCACGGAAGTCGTTACGCCAAGCACATCACCGAGGACCTGCCGCAGCTGCGTCTGGTCGCCATCGCGCGCCGCGATGCGGAAGGGCGACGAGCGGCGGTGGAGCAATTCAGGTGTCGGGGCTATGCCGATTATCGCGACTTGCTCGCCGCCTCCGACGTCGACGTGGTGGCGATCGTCGTACCGCCGATGCTGCACCTGGAGATCATCGAGGCCGCGGCCAACGCGGGCAAACCGGTGCTGCTCGAAAAGCCGGCTGCGGTCAACGTCGCCACCGGGCGCAAGATGCTGCGTGCCGTGCGTCAGGCTGGCATCCCGGTCATGGTTGCCCAGACCCTGCGCTACAACGGTGTTGTGCGCGCCATGCGCGCGGCACTGCCGCGCATCGGCGCAATCCACGCGATTCGTCTCGGCCAGCGCTTCGAGCCGTCACGTCCGGGCTGGATCGACGATCCGAGCCTTGCCGGCGGTGGCGTGACCCTAATGACCGGCGTGCATTGCTTCGATCTGGCGCGTCTGCTCAGCGGCGTCGAAGCCGACGAAGCGATGTGCCGCGTCGGAGCCGTGGGAACCGTCGCCACCGAAGACAACTTCGCCGCCGTGGTGAGCATGGGCGGCGGCAGAGTGCTCGCCTCGATCGCCGGTTCGCGCGCGACGGCGAGTCGCTCCGGAGGGATAGAGGTCGCCGGGGAAAAGGGGCAGCTGATCGGCGACCATCTCCTCAACCAGGCCGCGTTCTATCAGGGCTCGACGGGCACGCCTCTGCCGATCCTTGCGCCGCTACAAACGGTGCGCGAGATCCTCGCCGACTTCAGCGCGGCGGTGACACACGGCAGACCCATGCCCATCCCTCTCGAGGAAGGCCTGCGCGCCGTCGCCATCGCCGAGGCGTGCTACCGATCGGCTAAGTCGGGGAAAGCGGAAGCGGTCGAGTCCTTCGTTGCTCAAACAACCCTCGCGGTCTGACGGGCCCGAGGTTGACGCTGCGCCCCGGCCTTGCAACCATCACGGCGTGACCCGCGCCGAACAAGCTGCTCGCTCCATCGCCGCCCACTTGCGCGCGGCGGGATACGTCGCCTACCTCGCCGGCGGCTGCGTCCGCGATCGACTCCTCGGCCGCGAGCCCAAGGACTTCGACGTCGCCACCGATGCGCCGGCAGAGGTTGTGCAGCGCTGCTTCGCCAAGACCATTCCGGTCGGCGTGCAGTTCGGGGTCGTGGTGGTCATCTTCGACGAGCAGCCGGTCGAGGTCGCGACGTTTCGTTCCGACTCCATCTACGTCGACGGACGCCATCCGGTCACCGTACGCTTCAGCACGCCGCAGGAGGACGCGCAGCGCCGCGACTTCACGATCAACGGTATGTTCCTCGATCCCACCAACGACAACGTCATCGATTACGTCGGCGGGCAGGCCGATCTGCGCGCCGGTGTGATCCGCGCCATCGGCGACCCGGCCGCCCGCCTTCACGAAGACCGTTTGCGCATGCTGCGCGCCGTGCGTTTCGCGGCGCGGCTCGGGTTTCGCATCGACTCCGCAACCTTCGAAGCCATCCGCCGCCTCGCCGCGTCGATCAAGGATATCGCCTGGGAGCGGATTGGCGACGAGGTCGTACGCATGCTGTGCGACAGCGCCAACGGCAGCGCTCGCATCGCCTTCGACCTGCTCGACCAGGGTGGTTTGCTCGCGCCGATCCTGCCCGAAGTCGCGGCGATGAAGGGCGTGGCGCAGTCGCCCGACTATCACCCCGAGGGCGACGTCTTCGTGCATACGATGCTGTTGCTCGAGCAGCTCGATCAACCCAGTGAATCTCTCGCCCTCGCCGCGCTCCTCCACGACGTCGCCAAACCGCGCTGTTTCCAGCGCCGCGAGCACCGCATCACGTTCTACGGCCACTGCGAGCTCGGCGCCGAAATGACCGTCGAAATCTGCCAGCGTCTGCGACGCAGCCGCGAGACTTGGGAACGCGCCGGGTTTCTCGTCAAGGATCACCTGCAGCTGACGCATGCGAAGGAGATGCGACTGAGCACGCTGAAGCGCTTTCTGGCCCACGATGCCATTGAAGAGCTCTTGGCGCTTGCCCGTCTTGACGCGCTCGCGTCTAACCAAGACCTGAGCCATTACGACTTCTGCCGGCAGCGACTGCAGGAGCTGAGCGCCGAGGACATCAAACCACCGCCCTTGCTACGCGGCAGCGATTTGATCGCGCTTGGCCACGAACCCGGCCCGCGCTTCAAGCGCATTCTCAACGCCGTCGTCGAGGCCCAACTCGAGGGCACGCTGCACAACCGCGAGCAGGCCATCGAGTGGGTCAAGAGTCGATTCCCGTAGCCCACGCTGCTCGGCAACTCGGCTCCGGCGAACGGCTTCAGATCTCAGGCTTCAGGCTTCGGGCTCGTCACGCGTCGGCATTCGTTGAAGCGGAGCATAGGTGTTTTCCACAATGGACGAAGCCGCCTCCAATCCGCAACTATGTCACTCGAAGGTGCGGGACATCTTCGCACACCGCGAATCGTGGGTTGTGCATTTTTTTGTGAAGCGATTGTCCCCTTCCTACGTCTGAACGGCTCGATAGGTGATGCCCGCCCGGCGGCAACCTCGTTACCACCGAAAGGAGACAACCCGATGAGCATTCTTTCCCCCGGCGTTGCCCACGTCTCATTCAAAGGCGGTGGAATGTTCCTACCCGTAAGGACCCCCTACGATCGGCAGACCCTGATCGATCACGTCAGCGACCGAGTGCGCAGCAAGACGCACGTGCAGGTGTTGATCGACAGGCGCCGCTGGCTCGTCGACCGGAATCTCTTCGCGGCCAGTGAATGTAGCGCCTGTGGCCGCAAGCTAGACACAGCCTGCTACGACCCGGTCGATCACGACAGCGTCTATTGCGTCCATTGTG
>ORJL010314020.1_pt1 | contig 10695 bp, 11 predicted proteins | sample 1779941 | NCBI WGS metagenome assembly ORJL01 (sample SAMEA104232317, study PRJEB22302) | groundwater metagenome | biome: forest; feature: aquifer; material: groundwater | place: USA | collected 2011-08-07 | depth 5.8 m | reverse complement strand
TGGAGTTCACAGGATGACCGTTGCAAGGTGGAGAAACATCGGCAAGCTCAAGTCTTATCGCTATGACGATATGGGAAGATACCTCTACGAAGATCCTGGCGATTCCATCACACGGTCAAAGTCAATATCTGACGCGAAAAAGCATGAATGTAGCACCATGAGCATAGGAGGTGCAGTATGAATTGCAAGAGAAAGGGACGGCCATGCTCTGCCGGCATTTGGGGCATTCGTAGCGGGCAACGCCCTCGCGCGGATCTCCGCAGGCCAGAAATCGTTCAACGGTGTGTGCGATAATTGGGCGAAAGAAGCCGTAGTACTCGGAATAGTGTCGATGATAGCATGCCTGAAAGTCGCCAAAATACCGATAGACGAGCTTGAACAGCGGGCTTTCGTTGAATAGTCTTGGCCGGTATCCGTGTGGCACGAGGGCATGGCAGAGCAAGAATCGTGCCTAGATGGATCAGTGGCGAGTGAAAACCGGCAGACAAAGCCTGCAAAAGGTCTTGCGGGGTTCGGACCGCTATTGGAGGGCACGATCGATCTGCTAAAAAGTGACGAAAATTGGACAGCGGTTGTCATCCCATGTGTACGAAAAAGTCGATCGAGGTCACCACGCAGGATGATTAGAATGTTTGTCATTCCGACCCCGAGCTTGTCGAGGGGGAGGAATCCAGCGAAGCGAGTTTTCACCTGTCCGCCAAAGCAGTAGTGGCGGAGTGTGCAGCCTTTCGGCCTGGATCCTTCGCCCCTTCGGGGCTCAGGATGACGGTCCTTTAGATGTCATAACATCCGATCGCCCGTGATATAACAAGCCTCTGTATCTCAGATGTCCCTTCACCGATCTCCAGAAGTTTTGCGTCGCGATAGAACCGCGCGACGGGATATTCCTCCATGCAGCCGTAGCCGCCGTGTATCTGAACGGCGTGGTTGGCGACCCTGTGCATGACCTCGGCGCAAAACAGCTTTGCCATCGCCGCCTCTTTTGTGAAGGATTTGTTGGAATCCTTGAGCCAGCACGTCTTATAGAGGAGGGCGCGCGCCGCCTCGATCTCGGTCGCGCAATCGGCCAGCTTGAACGCGTTCACCTGAAATGTGCTTATCGCGCTGCCGAATTGTTTGCGTTGTTTGCCGTAATTAAGTGCCGCCTCATATGCCCCTTGGGCCCCGCCAAGTCCCATCGCGGCGATAGCTAAACGGCCGGAGTCCAGCGTTCCAAGCATCTGGCGAAAGCCGTCGCCGCGTTTGCCAAGGATGTTCTCCTCCGGCACCTCGACGTCGGTGAAATATAGCTCTGCGGTGTTCGAGGCCCGCCAGAGCATCTTTTTATGCATCGCCTTGGCGGTGAAACCCTTTGCCCCCGACTCCACGATTATGCACGAGACCTCTTTTTTCCCGTCGCTCCGCTTTCCCGTGGTCGCCTGAACGGTAACGCCGCCGGTCATGTCGTTAGCGGCGTTGGTGATGAAAATCTTGGAGCCATTGATGACCCATTTCCCGTTCGAAAGGATCGCGGTCGTTTTGCTTCCGGCGGCGTCGCTCCCCGCGTCCGCTTCGGTCAGTCCGAAGCCCCAGAGCTTTTTGCCGGAGCAGAGGTCAGGGAGGTATTTTTGCCTCTGCGCCTCGCTGCCGAAACTTGCGATGGGCCCGATGCCGAGCGAATTCTCGGCCGCTACGGTCGCCGCTTGAGCGGCAGAAACGCGCGCGAGCTCTTCGACTATTATTGCGTATGACAGGTAATCCATCCCCTGTCCGCCGTATTTTGGATCGACCGTGATGCCAAAAAGACCCAGCTCGGCCATCTTTTTCGTCAGGTCGTATGAGAACTCTTCCTTCAGGTCGAGTTCCTCGCATTTTGGCGCGATCTCCCCCTCCGCAAAATCGCGCACCGACTTGCGCAGCAGTTCTTGTTCTTGGGTTAGTTCAAAGTTCATAGGATCTCCTTAATTGCTTATCCATCGTCCCACCTACGCAATAAATACCCTTAAATTTTAATCGGTTACAGTTCATTGTGTAAAAATAATTACGTAATTAATTGCACCAAAACCAGTTTTTACGTAATTTTCACATGTTCCATTGGAAACCATTTTGCCGCTTTGGTTTTACCCTGACAGTAAACTTTTTTTTCTATTTTCAACTCTCTCAACAGATTCTGGACCTTGATATATGAAAGTTGCGGCAATACTTGTTGCATGTCCTGCAACCTACTGCCTTCTTCAGCATTGTCTTTGATGTGCTTTAATAATAGAGTCTTATTCGTTTCTTTGTCGAGTCCTTTCTTCCTCGTATAAACACCTTCCTTCCCGACAAATTTATAAAAGTGTCGTGACAGAATATATTTATTTTTCCCTGTTTTTTCTATTATTCCGTTATCCAACAGAAAGTTGACCCTGTCTTTGAACTTCTCAGAAACTTTGCTTCCTGTGTGGATAGCATCCATTATCAATAGGTCCTCAGTGATAAAAGACAGTTGTTTTTCTTTGCCAACTTTTTCGATGAACTTCAGGAAGTTTTGATCCTTTATGTTGCCGTCAAAGGTCAGGAAAACCTGATAATCATCGGACCTTTTAAAATTCGGCTTTGCCTTGCTCTCTCTGATGCATTCTTCGAACATCAAATTCATACCCTGCCCGGCACGTTCAACAAGTGCGCATTTGGCAAAGACCTCCGCTATTCGTCTGTTCCGAGGCGATTGCTGCCAAAGGATGTTCTGTTCATTAATGCCCGAAGGAAAACCTCCGGGACTTACAATTTCAATCCTTCTGGAAAACTGTCTTACAAAGACAGACCCTTGCAGTTTATAATCCCTATGCGAAACGGCATTTAGCAGGGCCTCTCTGACGACTCTTTCATTGAACGTCGGAATGTCCCAGACAAAAAGCCCGTCTTGATAATGTTGTTTATCGTTTCGCAGATTAATAGTGTTCCAAATGTCATCATAAAAGAGCAGAAAACCTTCCCTGTATTCCTTTCGGTCCTGTGCAGGTCCGGTCGCATCCGACGAACGATATTCGAACACGACCTCCGATTGGGCCAGATGCCTTCCCAGTGCTTGCCTTGTCCCCAACAAGATCAATGCGGCATATGTGACCTTGTCGTTTTCAACCAATTCCAGATCCCTTAAGATTTGAGCGTCTGGGATGGCCAATATGGATGGTTTGCCCGATTTTTTTGCCCAGAGAGTTTTCAGTTTGTTTATGGCCGCTGCATTTAAGTCATCAAGCACAGCGCTACTGCATATCTCCGCAGAAAAATCAGGTTCCGCCTCGTCAAATATCTTTTTTAGCTGGTTCGGGGTCATTGCTCTTAAGGACTCGCCGATTCTCATCCAATAGGCCCCTTCATATTCTAAGGGCATACCGATCGGACGTGAAGGCACTTCTATCAAAAGAACGCGCCCATCCGGGTGATATATCTCATTAATATCTATTCTTAAGTGAATACTGTCTATTAACTGCTGTTTTAATTTATCGGTATTCCTGAATGCGTTTGTGCCAACTACCTTTCGCGGTTTTTTGTTGGTAACCCCTAAAATAAATTTACCGCCACACTCATTCGCCAAGGCAACACAATATCTGATAAGCTCTTTGAAGTCATAGGTGTCCTTTGCCTCTTTGAACTCTAAATGCTCACCTTCTCTATCTTCCATTAGATCGGTGAGAAGTTTTATTTTATATTCTTCGCCCATGAATTTTGAGTATTTCTTAACAGGTTAGTTTCTTAAAGACAAGGGACAATCTTGAAACCGACTATCCAGAGTAAGGTTCGCCATATTCATAATCTTTATCATTGAAAAGAGTCTCTATCTCATCCTCTTCACTTTGGACGCAGCTTAATTTCAGAAGAAAGCAAGCCTTTTCCCTCGCAACACATTGATCAGCACAAATACATGGCACATCCTCAACATTGATCTTTTCGTTCAGATATTTTCCAAGCTGGGTCGGGCAGAATGAAGCATCATATGCGAAGGGGATATCACCACTGCGCTTTTCTTCACTCTTGACTGTAACGGAATCCTCGCCGTCCGATCCCTCGACTTCATCTTCTCCGTCTGTTTCCAGAACTTTCTCCGCTGTCGCTGACCATTCGACTCCATCTTTATCGATGCTAAAGGCAGACATAGCGCAGAAAAGATGGAAACCTTCACAGCTTCCTTTTTTATCGAAACTGGAATTACAATATGAAGAACAGCCACACGGGACGTTTTCTATGAACGACACATTTTTTTCCAGTGCCGAGTTAAACAGATATACACACATTATCTCTTTGGTATTATCTGGCAACAATGTGGTATTGATGGCAGATATGCCCCTGGCGTTTGCAGCCCCGTTCGCAAACATGATGGTTGCGATGGCGGCTATCACTATCAATATTCTCTTTTGCATACTTACCTCCCTTTGGTTGTTTTGTTTGTCAGTCAGGTGACATATAAAGCAATTTCCGTGCCAAATGTTATCAAAAACATAACGGTTACTTTTATTAAATGATTACAAAGGGTTATTCTTGACCGCCGAAGATGCTATCCTGAGGAGGGGTAGTTAATGCGGGGAGTTTGGTCAACAAATGGTGGGGGAAAAAAAGATTCAACGGCTGGCCATGGGGTGAAATTCAATAATTTTCAGCAGGCTTTTATCTATTTGCTCCGTGACGGGTGTTTTCGCCCGTCGAGGGGGTAAAAAATACTCCGTAAAAGAAAGGCGATCGCTGATCCTCAATTTTTTAAAGGCTAAAGGAGAGATAACTTCCAGTGAATATCAAAAACTCACAGGGATAGGCCCTGCCCAGGCCGCAAAGGATTTCAATCTTTTCTTAAAGGAGAACCTGATAAAGCGGGCAGGGAAGGGGCGCGGTGTGAAATACGGACTATGAATACTTGAATACTTGAGCCTGACCCCACTGACAACTCCATTTGTAAATTACGCGATCACAATCGCATATTTGACAGGCTCTAAATAATCATTGTAAATCATACCATAATAAGATTATAATTATTGCAACAGCGAAGGGAGGTGCTTTTATGGGGCAGAGGATGACATGGGATGAGATGAAAAAAGCCTTTCCGGATGAGTGGTTGCTCATCACGGACTATGAACGCGACCAGTACGGCAACGTCAGCGTTGGGTTTGTTGAACGGCATTCTCCTGACAAAGATGAGGTGTATCGTTTACCTGCTATCGATAAGGATTGTGCATTTGAATACACTGGTGAAAGCACATTCAGGGGGTTTAGAGACCATGCCGAACATCACTGTTTTTGATTCAAATTCTCATCACATCCGTCTCGTTGGTGCAATGAAAACGCCATCGGGCGTAGAATATGAGTTCCGCGCTATCCTTGATACAGGAGCCCCAAATACGGAGTTTTCCGATCAATTCCTTTCTGTGGTTGGTTTAATAAAAGATAATGAGCCAAAAATATTTATCGAATCAGGTTTACAAACGCAGAAATATGGAAAATTAATTCTCCCTCAAGTCAAGATATGCGGTCACTCCATACAGGAAATGCAAGTATACGTTTCCCATTACGAGAAACATTGGGGCGTCGATGCGCTCATCGGGCTGGATTTCTTCAGGCTATTCAGGGTAACAATTGATTATAAAGCCGGCCACATAATTACGGAACCTTTTATTGCATAGACCGCAGGCGAAGATGGCACTAAAATAGTCACAGTGCGTTAAAAACACTTTTTTCTTGTGTTATTAGGCTAAAATATTATGCGTTTTCTGAAAAACACCGGTCACGAAAACAATGATCTTCAACAGGTTTTTATCTATTTGCTCCGTGACGGGCGGTTAGGAAAAATTATATTTTCTCGGATATGATTTTTTGAACGAGGGCAACAAAATCGACGGCCATCTTAAAAAGATTCTTTGCCTCTGCTTCACTTATCATGCCTGCCACATCATACATCGCTTGGTTTCTCTTGTTTCGAACACGGTCAAAATATGTGATCAAGTCTTCGTATGATCTGCCCATCGCAACGCGCATAAAGGCAAACGTATTCTTGTGTCCTTCGTGGGTGTTTGGTCTAAATCCTTTCGCAAACATGAATGCGCGAGAGGCCTGCAACACAGCGTTGTAGGCTATCGCAAAACCCCAGTCCCAATCTCCGGCCATCACTGACCGCGCGGTCTTCAAGTCTCTTTCGGCACGAAGCAGCGCACGCTCAATTTCTTCACGGGTGATCCGCTGTTTCTTGATCTTACCTGATTTCAATAGTGCGTCATATTTCATTTTCATCCCCAATGAGCATTATTTTCTTGCCGGAAACTATGCGACTGATAAATCCCTTTTTCTCTTTTTTTCGCTTGCTGAATTCTGCCGGTGTAAAAAGCGAATAAGTGATCGCCTTGCCAAGCTTGCCCTCCGCTTTGTTTATGGCCTTGTGCAGTTCCATTTCGCTGATCTTGCCGACAACCATAAGGTCAATATCGCTATCGGCGGTTGATGCGCCGGTTGCCTGACTGCCATAGATGAAGGCGTGATCGATTTTATTAAGGAAGGGCTCGAGAGCGCCTTTTACGATGTCAGCCAGACCGAATGTTTTTATTATTAAACCCCGTATCTCGTTATAAACATGTGATCGCGGGTTGGCTTCGTAATAAACCTGCTTTCCTTGGGCCTGCCTGACAACCAGATCGGCTGAAACGAGTTTGGAGAGCTCCCTTTGCACCGTCCCAGCGCCCATGCCGATCTTTCGTGCAATTTCGCGTAAATAGAATGTTTTTTTGGGATTATTATAAAGAAGCGATAGCAATAAAACGCAGGTTTTATTGAACAAAACGGTCAGCGCGTCGTTTCTGGATCCACATGTTCTCATATTGGATACATATGTACCTTATTTGATAACGTTAATCAATGGGTTTTTATCTATTTGCTTCGTGACGGATGGTTAAAAATTCTCCGGAGTGATCACCTTGACGGCCTTGCCCAAGGCCGGTTTAACGGTTTGTGGCTGAAGTTTGACATCATAAAGTTCGATTTCAGCCCCGTTCTTCAGAAGGATATCGACTTCTCGTTTTAGATTGGACTTAAAGACAAGGGTCAAAGTTAAGTTTAGGGAAATTAGCTACTTAGCCGGACATTTTTCTAAACCACTCTTTGATAAAATGATATTATAAGCCAGATTTTGATCGAAGAGGGCAATTAAAAGAGGCTTAACTTGATACCCGCTTTCAGAGTAAGATTTAAGGAAGGCGAAATATTTTGAGGGATCGCCATCAGACATAGCCACTATTTCAACAACAAGGGCGGTTGGAACTTTGATTTCAGCAATATAGAAATCTTTGCCTATATTAGATTCTCCAAAATTATCATTGGTAAGTAAGCTGGGATCAAGATGCGGTTGTAACGCGGCAAGCGATGTGGTTGCAGATGGTGTGCCCATATTGAGATTTAGTGAGTCCTCTGCCCAGCCATAGGTACCTTCTGCGGATGGATCAACATATCCATGTGAAATAATGACTTTGATATCTCCTGTCAGGGCTGATTTTGCCTCACTTTCACTGAGACATGTTATTTCTTTTTGAGTTTTCCAGTCCAGATATTTATAAACGATAGAAAAACTTATGTCCCGTGGGGTATAGTAGCTAAAGCCTGTAAAAGAGGATCCCGAAGGTATTGTAATTTCTTTGGAAAGGTCTTGAAACTGATAAGTGCTATAATCTTCAAGATGCTTTAGACTTATCTTGTGCGTCCCTTTTTTTAATTTCAATATAATTTCTCCTTTGCTATCAGTCGTGCTACCACTCCATTTGTCATTCACATCCACCCAAACCCCAGCGGCTGGATTTTCTTTTCCCTTAGAATCTATTTCCTTAACTTTTATCTTATGTTCATACTCAGGTTCAGCCGTGATGCTCCATGGAATTATATTGGTATAAATTGGAGTGAAGAATTTGATAATGGGAATTGTTTTACTTTTGGGATGGCCAGCTTGTTGGGGATTAACCGCAGTTGGTATCTCTTTTCGTTCAGCCAGCGCCATCGACGTCCAGAAAAACATAAAGCATCCTAGGATAACCAATAGATTCTTTGAGTATTTTAACATACGTAATCCCTTTCTTTTACCAACCCTCAATCAAACCAAGACTCACCTTGGCTTGTTTGTGATAGCTACTAATGTGCCGCATTATACATTCTCCGACGAAAAGCGCAAGTTTTTTGTGCATCTATGTTTTTTTCCTCTAGCTCAGCAGCCACTTCCACAGAGGGATGAATTTTATTGTGTTGCCATCAACATCTTCAACTCCTTCATATTCACCGGTTATAACCGTCCCCTCGTTCAGTTTGAACTCTGCCAAGCCCTTCGTAAGTGCCGACAGTTCGCGTTTTCTTGTTTCGGGCATGGATATGTCCCAGCACACCTGAATGAGGGAGGTCACATTATTGCCCTCTTTTATGACGAAATCGACCTCTTTGTGTTGAACGTTCTTCCAATAGAACGTTTCCAGTTCCCGGGAGAGCGACCTTCTGCGCTCAAGTTCAAGAAAGACGATCTGTTCGGCGATGCGGCCGGTATTCTGGCTTAGAGAAAAACCGACAATATTCGCCAACCCCGGATCGACCGGATAGACCTTGCGCGGGCTTTTTTCCTGCTCCTTGACCTTGGGCGAAAATCTTTTGACAAAGTGGAACAGGTAAACTTCCTCCAGGTATGATGAAAATTTTTCAATCGTTGCCACGGAGATGTTTAAAAATTTTTCAGCAGAGTTGTATGTAATAGGCGAGGCCGTGTTGCTGATATAGAATCTTGCAAGGCTTTTTAGATCCGAGGCCTTTCTTATGTCGAACCGCCGGATCAGGTCTTTGCTGATAATATCATCGTAATAGTTGAGCAGGATGTCCCTCTTTTCCTTTGCAAGGACGACCTTTGGAAATGCCCCGTATTCAAAATAGGCGTCAAGAAGCCGCTTGACCTCGATCTTGTTATTGATCAATTCCATTTCATTATCAACCTTGATGCCGCTAAATTGCAGGGTTTCGCCAAACGACAACGGCCAGACGTTCATTGTCACATGCCTACCGGTCAAGAGGGTTGAAAGCTCCCTGCTTAGAAGTTTTGCGTTAGAACCGGTTAGGATGATATTGGCCTTTGAAAGTTCGCCCATCATTGCAACCCATTTTTCCCAATTTGGCACCTCATGGATCTCGTCCAAAAGGATATAGGGTTTTCCGACCGGGGCATGAACCTGTAAATATGTCTCATAGATATTTTGCAACAGAGCGGTATCGGGGTTTTCAAACCGCGGGTCCTCAAGATTGATGATGAGAATATTTTGCGGCGGGGTTCCGTTCTCGATCAGATGCCTGGCAAACTGCCTCATTATATAGGACTTGCCGGCACGCCGCGGGCCGATTATCGCCACAATTTGCCCGGTCAAAAGGAGGGTTTTCAGCCTTTCGGCATATAAAGGCCTTTCTAGCCCTGTATCGGGCTGTTTTCCCCAAAAATTCCAATCAGTTAGGATGTTTAAGATAGCATTTTTGTCCATAAATACCTCACGTGTTAAATAGAATTAAAGAATTCTGTTTATTATAGTATATAAAATTAAGGAAAAAGTCAATCAAAAAGGGGATTTTCTTAGATGCGCGATGACCGCCGTGGCCACCCTGTTTGCATGTGAGGCGGTATCGGCAACGGAGATGCCGTCAAAATAGCTCCCCGTTATGAATAGGCCGGGGAGTTTTTCCAGTAGTCCGTTTATCCTGCCGATGCGCTTTAGGTGGCCGATGTGATATTGGGGGATGGCGTGGGTGTATCGGGTGATATTGGTGAATACGGGCGCTGACTTTATTCCAAGCGTTTTTGCCAGGTCGGCCTGCACGAGGCGCAAGAGGTCACCGTCGGTCAGGTCGGCGGCCTCGGGGTCGAGCATCCCGCCGGCAAAGCAGGTCAATAGCTCGTGGCCCTCCGGGGCGCGGCCCGGAAATAGCGCCGAAGAGAAGAGGCAGCCAAGGGTCCTGACCAGCTGGCGTCGCGGGACAAGGTAGCCAAAGCCGTCCAAGCGGCGGGGGATGTCCTCACTTTTATAGCCCGCGTGGATGACGACGATGGGGGCATATTCTATCCGTGACAACGTGTGGCCGAGTTCGTCGCTTATGCCCTCCAACGCCTTTGCCGCCGCATACGCAGGGAGGGCGACGACAACGGAGCTTGAAACAATGTGATTAACAAGGCCGTCCTCTTCAAATGTTATCTTGTATGAGTGGTTGACCTTTTCAACGCTCATCACGCGAGCGTTCTTTATTATCGAATCGCCGAGCCTTCTTTCAAGCGCGGTTGCCAGTTCCCCAATGCCCCCCTTGAACGAGCCAAGGCCGGTCGCCTTCAGATCGCCCTTCAGGGCCTTCATCCCCTTGAATATCCCGCCGTATTTTTGCTCGGCCTCGACAAGTTTTGGAAATGTAGCCTTGGCCGATAGGAGGGCCGGGTCGCCGGCGTGGATGCCGGAGACGAACGGGGTCACAAGCGTGTCCAGAACCTCTTTGCCCAGGCGGCGCGAGATGAAGGTGGCGAGAGATTCGTCTGGCAAAATCCCCCCCGACCCCCCTTTTTCAAATGGGGGGACAGAGAAGTTCCCCCCTTTTTCAAAGGGGGGGACAGAGAAGTTCCCCCCTTTTTCAAAGGGGGGGGCACAGAGCATTTCCCCTTTATTGGGGAGGGGGGCAGAGAAGTTCCCCCCTTTATTAAAGGGG
>ORJL011340713.1_pt1 | contig 10696 bp, 11 predicted proteins | sample 1779941 | NCBI WGS metagenome assembly ORJL01 (sample SAMEA104232317, study PRJEB22302) | groundwater metagenome | biome: forest; feature: aquifer; material: groundwater | place: USA | collected 2011-08-07 | depth 5.8 m | reverse complement strand
CTTTGCCACAACCTGTGTGTACTCATTCAATCGTGGCGGGAGTTGGGCATTGAGGCTGACTTCACAAATCCTACTTGTTCCCAAAGTCAGCCCCCTGTTCCAAAACTGGCATGGAATTGAGACTTTTGGAGCAAAGCCCCCCGCGGGAGAAGGTGAGGATGAGGGGAGCGTTCACTTACGCCCTGCACCCGAAGCGTTGCCACCTATGAAAAAGGCTGGTTGAAGGACACTTGCAAATGGCCGTGATTTGAGGAAAACTAGCGCCAACAGCGGCAGGAGGGCGATATGGCAAACCCTAAGCATGTGAAAATAGTCAACCAAGGCGCAGAGGCGATTGCAGAGTGGAGAAAAAAGAATCCCGGGGTGAAGCTTGACCTTTCTGGGGCGAATCTTCTTGACGCAGACCTCTTTAGCGCAAACCTCAGTGGTGCAGACCTCCATGGTGCAATCCTCATTGGCGCAGGTCTTCTTACCGCAGATCTCCGCTGCGCAGATCTCACAGGTGCAAACCTCACTGAAGCAGACCTCTTTGGCGCAAACCTTACTGACGCAAGCCTCATTGGTGCAGACCTCCATGACGCAAACCTCATTTTCGCAAACCTCACTGGCACAGACCTCCATGACGCAAAGCTCACTGACGCAAACCTCACAAGGACCACCCTAAATGGGAGCGACCTCACAAATGCTGTGGTAGGTTTCACAACCTTTGTCGATTGCGACCTGAGGGAAGTCAAGGGCCTTGAAACAGTGAGGCACAGAGGCCCCAGCAGCATAGGAATAGATACCATGATCATGTCCAAGGGCAAGATACCACGGGTGTTCTTGGAAGGTGCAGGTGTGCCAGCGTCGCTAATTGACCTGTTGCCTCAAATAACTGCAGAGATAAAGTATGCCAACTGCTTTGTATGCTACGGCGAACCAGACCTTGTTTTTGCAGAGAAGCTTGTCACTGAGCTAAAGGCAAAGGGAGTACCTTGCTGGATCTACTCTCTTGATAGCACGCCAGGTGAGAAGACGTGGAAGGAGATCGGACAGAGAAGAAGAGAGGCAGGCAAGATGATCATCCTTTGCTCATCTAAGGCTCTTGTTCGCGATGGGGTTCTAAAAGAGATTGAAGAGCAAATTGATGAAGATGTTGAAAAAATGGTGCCTGTGTCTCTGGATAATCTATGGAAAGAACCGGGCTTCCGCGTCATGCGAGGCCAAAGAGATTTGAAGCCTTTCTTGATGCAACGCAACTATGCGGACTTCAGCGACCTGTCCAAGTACGATGAAAACTTCAAAAAGCTCCTCAAAGCGCTGCGAATGAAGCATTAGAGCGGCAGGAGGGCAACATGGCAAACCCTGAGCATGTGAAGATAGTGAAGCAGGGCGCAGAGGCGATTGCGGCGTGGAGGAAAGAGAACCCATGCGGCAGTCTTGACCTCACTGCCGCAAACCTCAGTGGCGCAGACCTCTTTGCCGCAAACCTCTATGCCGCATACCTCCGTGGCGCAGACCTCTTTGCCGCAAACCTCTATGCCGCATACCTCCGTGGCGCAGACCTCACTGGCGCAAACCTCCGTGGCGCAGACCTCACTGGCGCAATCCTCTATGCCGCACACCTCTTTGTCGCACACCTCGTTAGAGCAAATCTCAGTGGCGCAGACCTCACTGCCGCAGACTTCACTCGCGCAGACCTCACTGTCGCAGATCTCACTCGCGCAAACCTCAGTGGCGCACACCTCACTGCCGCAGACCTCACTCGCGCAAACCTCATTAGCACCATGCTAGGTGAGACTGATCTCACAAATGCCTCAGTAGGTTTTACCACCTTTGCCGATTGTGATCTAAGCAGAGTCAAGGGCCTTCACACGGTGAGGCATAGCGGCCCCAGCAGCATTGGCATCGACACCATCATCAGGTCGGATGGGAAGATACCGCCCCAGTTCCTTGAAGGCGCAGGCGTTCCAGACACTTGGATAGAGTATATGCCTTCTTTAATTCCAACTTATCCCGTTCCGTTTTACTCGGCTTTCCTCTCTCACTCACACAAGAACGAGGAGTTCGTTGAGAAGCTACACGGCAACTTGAGAGATAAGAAAATCCGTGTATGGTATTTTCCATCAGACGCACGTGGAGGGCGGAGGCTGGAGGGAGAAATCCACGGCGCCATACGCTACTACGACAAAGTGATGGTGATTTGTTCCAAACAAGCGCTGGCAAGCGAGGCGGTGCGAGATGAGATTGACCAGGCAGTGCAGAAGCAGAAGGAGAACCCAGACCAGTGGATTCTTCTGCCTATTGCTATTGATGATGCCGTGTACACGGAGGACAGCGAGTTCGCCCGGCGGTTGCGTCGTAACGTCATAGAGGACTTCCGTAAGTGGCGTGAGCAGTGGGAGTACGAATACGCGCTGGAGAAGCTGGTGCGGGACCTGGCGGCGAAGGAGAGGCCGGCGGGGTAGGGGGCGAGGGGTGTGCCCTCACCTGTATCCTCTCCACTCTAGTTCCCCCTTACGTATCTTGACGTTGCATAACTAATATACTAAAATCCGTATAATGACAGCAGACCAATGGACTATCGTCTTCTATCTGGACGAGTCTGGCGGGAGCCCCGTCGGTGAATTTCTGGGTAGGCTAGACCCTAAGACCCAGGCGAGATTCATACGCTCAATAGAGCTTCTTGTACTACGCAACGTGCAAGCCAGTGAGCCTTTGGTCCGTCATCTTGAAGGAAAGATTTGGGAGCTTAGGCAAGAAAGCCAGACCAGCACCTACCGTCTCCTATACTTCTTCGCCAGCGGAAGACGCGTCGTTTTTCTGCATGGCTTCCAGAAGAAGACACAAAAGACGCCCAGACGTGAGATTGAGGTGGCTCAACGGCGGCTTGCTATATTTATGTCGCAAGAGGAAGGTGAGTAAGATGAAAGAAATCAAGAAATACAAAATTACAGAAGGCCAGAAGGCATACGAGGACTGGCGGAAAGAGTTCTTTTCCAAGGCAGAGAACCGCGCTATATATGAGCAAGAAGCACCTAAGATGGATCTCTGGCTCCAGCTTGCGGAGGCCCGGCTCGCAGCAGGACTTACCCAGGCTGAGCTTGCTGAGAGGCTTGGGGTATCCCAGGCTCAGGTGGCGCGTATTGAGAAGCGCGGCTACGATGCCTACACTCTCAACACCCTTCGCCGCTATGTTCAAGCTCTAGGCGGCAAGTTTTCCCTTGAAATGGCGGTTCGCCAGAGAGATTCCGAGCAAGCGTCCAGCCGCGAAAAGGTGGCATCCAGCCGTTAGCGATGCCGCCACGCCACAACAGGCAAAAGGAGAGCCCATGAGCACCATGACCTACGCCAGTCAATCCCTCTTAGAGCAGGCCTGGAACCTTCAAAGGCACATGCCCCTCATAGACGGCCACAACGACCTGCCCTGGCAGTACCGGAAGAAGGCCTCCGGCACCCTCTCCAGGATCGACATAGCCCTGCGACAGCCCGACCTTCATACGGACATCCCCAGGCTCCGCGAGGGAGGCCTGGGCGGCCAGTTCTGGTCCGTATATGTCTCCACCAACCTCAGCCCGGAGGCAACCGTCCCGGCCACTATGGAACAGATAGATATTGTGCACAGGATGGTCCGCCGCTATTACGACACGTTCCAGCTTGCCCTCACCGCTGACCAGGTCCAGCAAGCCTTCCAGTCGGGCAGAATCGCCTCGCTTATAGGCATGGAAGGCGGCCAATCCATAGCCTGCTCCCTGCAGGTGCTCCGAATGTTCTACCGCCTGGGCGCGCGCTATCTGACTCTCACGCACGACCGCCATACACCCTGGGCCGACTCATGTTCCGAAGAGCCCAAGGCAAAAGGCCTGACCAGGTTTGGTCGAGAGGTGGTGCGGGAAATGAACTGGCTTGGGATGTTTGTCGACCTCTCCCACGTCTCGCCCGATACCATGCACAATGCCCTCGACGTATCCGAGGCGCCGGTCATTTTCAGCCATTCCTCAGCCCGTGCCCTGAACGACCATCCCCGCAACGTGCCTGACGACGTGCTGAGGCGCATGCCCGACAACAACGGCGTGGTCATGGTCAACTTCGTGCCGGAGTTCATCTCACCGGAGGTGTACGCGCACGCCAAACGGCGCGATGCCGAACGCGACCGCCTTAAGGCCCTGCCCGGCAGCACCGACGATAGCGTAAAGGACGGCATCACGCTATGGAAAAGCCACAACCCAGGGCCGCGGGCCAGGCTGGAGCAGGTGGCCGACCACATAGACCTCGTGCGCAGCGTGGCCGGCATTGACCACACGGGCATAGGCGCCGACTTCGACGGCATAGAGGAGGTTCCGCTGGGCCTGGAGGACGTGTCCAAGTACACCGCCCTCACGGCAGAACTCCTCAGGCGCGGCTACAATGAGAACGACATACTGAAGATACTGGGCGGCAACGTCCTACGCGCAATGGGCCATGCAGAAGAAGTATCCCGCCGCCTCCAGAAGGAACGCGGCCCCTCCGAGGCGCGCATCGAAGACCTGGACGGGTAGAGGTCCCAGGGCAGGCGGCGTGGGCAACCCCACTCTGTTTCTCTCCCCAATAAGATGGGGAGAGGGGTTAGGGGCATCCCTTCTCCCCGCGGGAGAAGGTAAGGTTGAGGGGAACATAACGCCCCTCATTCACGCCCGATTGTCCGTTAGCATCTTCTTGGGCGATATGACCAGCAGCACCGATTCAGTCTTGCGGGCGTTGTTCTTGGTGAACGCCTCTCCTCGCTCCTTGCCCAGGTATCGCACGCTATTCAGAGGCCACTTGCTCTTGTCCTCGCTCTCGACGATCTCGCACGTGCCGTCTACAACCACGAACTTGTAAGGCTCGTCGTGGGTGCAGATGCACAAGCTTATCCGTGGGTCACGCCGCAGGTGGGCAACCTTCACCGACCTGCGAAATGTGCGGCAGTAGAACTTGCCGTCCTTGTATGTGTACCACATAGGCACGCAATGAGGGGAGCCGTCGCGCCTCAGTGTGACCATCGTAGCGATGAGTTTTCTATCGAGGAACTCCTCGGCCTCCTGTTGAGTCATGGCGGGCATGGTGAGACCTCCATCGGTTGTGTTGCGCCCATTCTATGGCGTGAGGACGGGAACGTCAAAAGGCGGTGTGCCCTTACCTCAATTCCTTCGCTTCCCCATTCGCTGTGCTCAAGGCTTCGGCTCACTCGATGACAGGCTCTCCCAGGAGAGAGGGTGTACCTCTTCTCCCTGGGGGAGAAGATTGAGATGAGGGGAGACAGGCGCCCTACTCTGCATCTCTCCCCAACAAGATCGGGAGAGATGGCCGCTCGACCCTTCGACCCCTATAAATCGAGGACAGGCAAGGCTATGTGAGCTGGGTTGTGCTCAGACGCTCTTCACCACCGAGGTGCAGAAGGCGCAGCGCTTGGCAGCTATCGGAATTTCGCTGAGGCACTCCGGGCACTTTTTGGTGGACGGGTCCGGCTCTGGCCTGGAACGCGAGCGCTCAATCAGTAAGTTTATAGGTACTATAACCAGGAAATACACGACGACAGCAATGATCAGGAACGCTATGACCTCGTTGAGGAATTCCCCGTAACGGAACGTGCTCCCGTTCACAGTGAAGGAGAAGGTTGAGAAGTCTTTCTTGCCTAGAATTCCGATGAGAGGGGTCATCAAATCTTCTACCGCAGATTTGATGAGGGCGCCGAATGCGCCTCCTATGACAACCGCAACAGCCAGGTCGACCACGTTGCCGCGCAAGAGGAACTTCTTGAAATTCTGTAACAGCTTCATATTGCCTCCCTTTTCAGGTTTCCTTGTCACGCCCAAATCTACGCCTATTTCCTGGTCTCGACAACTATCCAGCCGCCACCCGCCCTTGTTGACATTTGAAGCACCCACAATTCACACTAATGTCATCAGGCACTGTCAAAAGGAGGACGCCATGCCAAAGTACCTTACCAAGGTCAAGTACCATCCGGAGACCATAAAGATCCTGATGAAAAAGGGAGGCACGGCCCGCAAGAAGCACGTCGCGGAGTCGGCGAAGAGCCTGGGAGGCAAGCTGGAGTGGTTCTACTTCGCCTTCGGCGGCACGGACGTTTATTGCGTCTTCGATTTTCCCAGCGAGGTGGAGGCGACGGCGCTTTCGGTGGCCGTTGGCGCACGGGGCGCGCTGGGCATCGAGACGGTGGTGCTCATATCGCCGGAGACGATGGACAAGGCAGTGAAGAAGGCCGCCGGCTACCAGGGCGGGACCGCACCTAAGTAGGCACAGATGGCTCCCTCACCTCCATCTCCGACTCTGTCGCGAGTCCGATGCCTCGGCCCTCTCCCCGGGGGAGAGGGGGGTTCCTTAGGCTTGCACAAAAACTAGAAAAGGGGTGTACAGAGGGGAAGTCCTTCCCCTCTGACGGGGACACCCCCAGGCTTCTCTTCATGCCCCCTTCCTGGAAGGAAGGGGGACAGTGGGATGGTCAATAGCCATCAAATCAAGACTTCTTGTGCAAAGCTGGGGGTTCGTTCCCCTTCCTACAGGGGAAGGCCAGAGCCTGCCCTTGCGAAGTCGAAGGGATGGGGATGCCCTTTGGCTCCCACTCTGACATGCTGCCATTGTGCCGCCACCAAACCTGTGCTATACTGTAGCCCAGTGGTGCTTGAAACAGTCCCTAGCGAAACCCCTCGGAATATGGGCCTCGGTGACCGACAACGCCAACTAACACAAGAAAGGAGGTCATCGATGGCCTACACAGATAGAACCCTCACATGCCAGGATTGCAGCAAGTCGTTTGTATTCAGCGCAGAAGACCAGGCGTTCCATGCCGAAAAGGGCTACCAGAACGATCCTAAGCGCTGCCCAGACTGCCGTCAGTCCAGGCGGAGCACTTCGGGCGACTCTCGAACCGGCGGCGGAACCGGAAGCCGAAACCGCGAGATGTTCCCAGCCACCTGTGCCCAGTGCGGCAAGCAGACTCAGGTTCCATTCCAGCCAACTGGCTCACGCCCAGTTTACTGCAGCGATTGCTTCAGCAAACAGCGCGCGACAACCGGACGCTGGTAAGGTAACCGGTTCAAGCTAAAACTTGACGAAAGAGGCCCCCGACTAGTCGGGGGCCTCTTCTTTTTAGCCGTTGGCTCGCCCTCACTCTAACTCTCTCCCTGAGGGAGTTAGGATTTCTCTTCTCCCGCTGGGAGAAGGTGAGGATGAGGGGAAAAGCTACAAGTCGCTGTCCAGGAACCACTGGATAGATGTTGCAAGGGCGCCGGGAAACTCGTCCTGAATCCAGTGGCCGGAGTCTTCAGGCTCCGTCAGACGGCACTTCTGCATGGCCTCCTTCATCTTCACAGCCGTCTCGTGGTCCACGAAAGAGCCTTGCCTGCCCCTGACCAGCAGCGTTGGGCAGGAGACCTTGGGCAGGATTTCCCACAGGCTGGACTGCTCGTAGGAGTCTATGGCCAGGGGGTCTCGCTTCCAGAGCAGCCGCCATCTGGGGCCTCTACGGGTCATATACTGGGCGTGACGCAATAGAATATCGTGGCTGGCGTTAGGCTCCCGGAAGCTGAGGAGCTTCACGGCCACCTCCATAGACTCAATGTTGCGGTCGTCGCACAGTGCGCCGTACTGCACCGTGGCGCTGCCGTGGTCTTTGGGGTCGGGGTCCGTGTCCACCAGGATAAGGGGTCCCACCTTCTTGTGATGCTCAGCGGCGAACTTGAGGGCGCTTCTTCCCCCCAGGCCGTGGCCGACGATGACGGGCTTGTTGAGCTTGGCCTTGTCCAGCAGCGTGTCTATGTCTTTGACGTAGTTGTCTTCGGTATAAGCGCCTTCGGGAGACCAGCCGCTCTCGCCGTGTCCCCTCAGGTCAAGGGCGTACACCTTGAAGCCGGTTCCCAACATCTGGACGAAGGGTTCCCAGGAGCGGGCGCAGTCGCCCAGGTCGTGTACGAAGACCAGGACTTGCGCCTTCTTGCGTTTATTTTCCCACTCCAGGTAGTGGAGTCGAAGGCCGTCGCCTTCAACGTGCTTATCTAGAGCGTTCATGGGACTTGCCGGGAGGCAGAAACTTCTTGGGGAATTTGGCCACTATGGAATAGAGTATATCCACCATGTTGGCCAGCCGGACGCGGGCCACCTGGGAGCAGAGCTGGTACGCCATAATCTTCTCCAGGCCGTAGTCCTTCTCCAGCCAGAGCACCAGCTCGTGGAAGGCGATGCGAACGGCGTCGTCCAGGGGCCGTGCGCTGCCTATGGTCATGATGAAGTCCTTGGACTCCACCCTGGGCGTGGCGATGGCCTGGCCTTTGATGAGGTCGAAGGTCACGGTGCTGCGGGTGGGCACTTCCACCGCTACACCGCAAATCTCGGCATCGCCCTGGGCGGCATGGCCGTCGCCCACGTGGAATAGAGCGCCCTTCACCGGCACAGGCAGGTAGATAGTGTTGCAGGGACAGACGTCGGCGGCGTCCATGTTCCCGCCGTGGAAGCCGGGCGATAGCGACGATATGGCCTCCACCTCCGGCGCCGTGCCGATGGTGCCGTAGAAAGGCTCGAAGGGTATGCGCGGGATGTTCAGGCTCTCCATGAAGACGATGCCGTCTTTGCGAATGGGATGGAGGAGGACCCGCTGCTCGATGTCCGGGTTCAGCGTGCGGGTGAAAGCCGTGCCGCAGAGGCCGCCGAACTGGGGAATGACGCAGCTCACGCCGTAGTCGCGCGGGACCTGGATGTCGTGGATGGTGACGGCCAGGGTGTCGCCCTTCTCAGCGCCCTCCACGTAGACGGGGCCGGTCAGCGGGTTGACGTAGGGCAGGGTCAGGATGTCGTGCAGGTTCACATTGGGCGAGCTTATCTTGTTTTCGAAGGCGTCCAGGGTCTCTATGGCAACGGTCTCGCCGGGCTTGACTCGTGCGATGGGTTCGCGGTAAGGGCCTATGACGTATGGGCGCTTGCCGGGCTTGTCCGGAACAATAGTCTGCATTTCAAATCTCCGTTCATGGAGAGCTTGTCGAGTCCATGAAAATGAAAGGCATATCCATGCTAGCACTGGCTATGGGCTATTTCAATACAAGGGCATGCCCTTGACCCGCGGCGCTGCCGCTCAAGTAAAGGCTGAAGTCCTGTTGTAATGCCCGCCTAGCCAATGCGGGAAATCATGGATATAATGCCTTTGTGTCGACCGACGCTGTCATACAGACCCGCGCTCTGACCGGGAGGTTTGGCAAGGTCACCGCCGTGGACCGGCTGGACTTCCGCGTCCAGAAGGGCATTACCTACGGCCTTCTGGGCCCCAACGGCGCTGGCAAAACCACCCTTATCCGTCTTCTCCTGGGCATTATTCTGCCCGCTTCCGGCGAAGCGGAGGTCCTGGGCAAGCGCGTCCCCAGCCAGGAAGTCCGCACCCAGACAGGTTACATGCCCCAGGCCACGGCCCTGTACGAAGACCTGACGCTCAGAGAGAATATCCTGTTCTACGCGCGCCTGATGGGAGGCTCTACGTCGGCGCGGGTGAATGAAGTTATCGAGATGGTGGACCTGACCGCCCGGGCCAACGACCTGGTCTCCACGCTAAGCGGAGGCATGAAGCGGAGGGCCTCTCTGGCCTGCGCCCTGGTGCACCAGCCCAGGCTGCTCTTTCTAGACGAGCCTACTGTGGGAGTCGACCCTCAACTTCGCGTCCAGTTCTGGGACCACTTCAGAGCGTTGAACGAGCAGGGCGTGACTATTCTGGTCTCTACCCACGTGATGGACGAGGCGGAGCGGTGCCACTGCCTGGGCCTGCTGCAAAGCGGCCGCCTGCTGGCCGAGGGCAGCGCCCGGGAGCTTCGACAGCGGACCGGTACGGAAACCCTGGAGCAGGCGTTCATGTACTACGCCCAGGGCCGCGGGAGTAACTCTGCGGAGGCCGCCAGATGAGCCTTGGACGGAGCGCTGCCCTGGCCGTGCGCATTATTCTGCAGTTCCGCAGAGATAGGCGCTCCCTTGGGCTGATAGTCATTGTCCCCATGGTGGTGCTTTCCCTGGTCTCCTACCTGATCAACCTGAACGCTGGCGGGCTGGCGGTGGGAGTGGTGGCGGACGGCGACGCCGCATCAACTCGGACTTTCGTGGAGAGGCTTCGCCAGGTAAAGGTGCTGGACATTCGAGAGATGAGCGCGCAGGAGGCCGACAAGCTGCTGCGCGACGGCGAGTTGGAGGCGGTATTGGCGCTGCACGGGACACCCCCAACCACTTCGTCGTCTCCCTTTCCCAGGATCGACGTTACCATAGACGGCTCCAGCTCCCGCACCAGGCCGATGCTCATGCAGGGGTTAAGCCAGGCGATGCAAATGCCGGCGGACGTGCAGGTCAGCTACATTCACGCCGGCCCGGAGTACGGCTCCATAGACTACTTCGCGCCCACCCTTATTGCCCTCTTTTCCTTCGTTTTCGTCTACCTGCTGACCGCCGTAGGCTTCCTGAGGGAGCGCACCGTCGGCACCTTTGAGCGACTGCTGGCGTCGCCGCTCAGGAAGGTGGAGATGGTCCTGGGCTACATGGCTGGCTACGGCCTTTTTGCTCTGCTGCAGTCCACCATAATCCTGCTGTTCACCGTCTACGTTATCCGCATCCATTACGCGGGGAACCTGTTCATCGTGTTCGTGATCGTGGCTATCCTTGCCATGGGCTTTGTGAACCTGGGCATCTTCCTGTCCACCTACGCCCGCAACGAGCT